>OLPF01000663.1_pt1 | contig 34066 bp, 50 predicted proteins | sample 1673121 | NCBI WGS metagenome assembly OLPF01 (sample SAMEA3136756, study PRJEB25190) | human gut metagenome
TTGAATATAAAAAAGTGTCCTTATAAAAATTGTCTAAAAAAGGGTTGACAATCCAATTCCTAACAAAATGCTAAACACCAATTCCATACACTTCCTCCTTTGTTCTGTTATAATAATATTCCATTACTTTGATTTTAGAACTTTTCCATTTTTTGCCTATTTATGCTTGACATAATTATATTCTGATAGTATAATAAAAGAGCATAAGAAATAAGTCTTATGTATAACTAGAGAGGAGATAGTACTTGTCGCAAACCCGTTCTATCTCTTCTCTACTTTTTTGCATAAAATTTGTTGACTTACTTATTCTGGAAATAATTGTATCAGATAATAAAACAGATTTCAACATTTTTCTGTTATTTTTTTACAATTATTTTTATTTATTTATTCATAGAATATGCTTTTTATATTAAAAAATACTATTTCTAATATAAAATTAAAAAGTTTTAATATCTAAATTTCCCGTATTACAAATTGTTTATATTATTTTTCAGTTTTATCGAACTGATAGTAGTATATAAAACTATTCGTTGTTTATCAATGTTTTTTTGTTTTTTTTTGAACTTTTTGTTTTCTTAATTTACAAATAAAACTATTTGTGGTAAAATGTAACTATGAAAGGGTTGATAATAAAATGAACAGACTGAAAGAATTAAGATTAGAAAGAGGCCTACTGCAATCAGATATTGCACTAGTCATTAATAAAACAGATCGAGCTGTTGGACAATATGAAAGAGAAGAAAGAGATCCCAGTTCTGAAACATGGCTAACACTTGCCAACTTTTTTAATGTTTCGTTAGATTATCTTTTAGGAAAATCCAATCTTAAAAATTCAGATGAAAAAATAAAAGAAGAATTTAAACATTATTATTATAAAGAAATGGAAGGTCTTACAGAAGAAGAAATTACAGATGCCCTTAAATTTTATAAAAAAATTAAATATGGAAAACCAAATAGTAATTAATATATTATAAATATTTTTTAAAATTTTTTAAGGATTCTTTCAATTTAAGAATAAATTAACTACTTTTTGAATTTTAGTAAAATTAAGAGTTTTAGCTGATATTTTATGACCTTCGGGTTATGAGCATTATTTTTCATGGAAAAGAATTTGCAATAGCAAGAACTACTATAGGTGGTGCTGGTACTGCTGGAATAGCTGAAGAACTGATCGCTATGGGTGCTAAAAAATATTAATATATGGAACTTGTGGTACTTTAGATAAAGATATTTTAAAGGGACATTTTATAATGCCAACTGCTGCTTATAGAGACGAATGTACTAGCTATCATTATGTTGAACCTAGTGACTATATTGAAGTAAAAACTGCAAATAAACTTTGTTCAAATTTTGACGAATTAAATATTCCATATATAAAAGGTAAAACATGGTCAACTGATGCTATTTATAGAGAAACGGTAGGAAACATGAAAAAAAGGAAAGAAGATGGTTGTATTGTTGTTGAAATGGAATGTGCTTCAATAATGGCTGTTAGTCAATTTAGAAATATTCCAATATATTAATTCTTATATGGTGATGATACATTAGATGTAACTGAATGGGATAGAAGAAAAATTGATGACAGCTTAAAATAACTTATGGAAAGAAATATTTTAGATTTAGGATTTAAAATTGTAGAAAGATTATAGGAGGTAATTTATGCTAGGTAATCCAATTAATCATGACAAAAAATATATTAATAATTCTCCTTTATGGGGTAAATCAATATTAGACAATGATATAAAAAGATATTTAAAATTGCTTAAAGGAAAAACTGTATTAGATTTAGGAATTGGCGAAGGTCAAAATTCAATTACCTTATCAGAACTAGGATATAATATAACTGGTGTTGATTGTTCTAGAAAAGCATTAGAGATTTGTAAAAATAGATCTTCTAATATTAAATTCGTTGAAAGCGATATTAGAAATTTTAATATTGAACAAAACAAATATGATTTTATTATGTCTAGATGTGCATTACATTTTTTACATAAAAATGATATATATAATATTATAAAAAACATCAAAAATAATTTAAAACAAAATGGATTAGTTTATATCTCTGTATTTTCAACAGATGAGCCTAGCCTAAAATTTAAAATCAAAACTCCAGATTTTGATACTTTAGAAAATAATGTTTTTCATAAAGTTTCAGATAATACTTATTCAAGTTATTTTTCTAAAAAAGAAATATTAGAACTTTTTTCTGATTTTAATACTATTTTAATTTCTGATGAATATAGCATGGATTTAGGACATGGAAATCCTCATTATCATGGAATTATAAAATATATTGGGCAAAAAAATTAAGTATTTAATTGCTGGAGGCAATATGCTAAAAATATATAATATAAAAGAAAAGCAAGAATTTTTAAGAGAAGTTGCTATACTTACTCAAAAAGAATGGGGCAGTAAAACAAATTCAGAAGAAGAATTTAGAGGAAAAGGATATTCTAAAATACTAAATAATGCAATTCTAGAAGAAGCTAAAAAGCGAGGATTTAAGAAATTATATCTAAAAACAGACTTAATTAATTATTACGAAAAATTTGGTGCTATATTTTTAGATACTTTAAATAATAGTAAAAAATTATATTATTTCGATTTAGAGGAGGTTTTAAATGTATAATCGTATTTCCATAGTTGGTGGTTCTGGTAGTGGAAAAAGTACTCTTGCTAATATTTTATCTAATGAATTAGATATCCCTGCAATTCATTTAGACGGATTAAACTTCGAAGCAAACTGGACAGAAATCGATAAAAATGAAAGGGATAGAATAATTGTTTCTAAATCAGATGAGCAGAAATGGATAATTGATGGTAATTATAACAAAACACTTAAGGAACGTTTTAATAAAGCCGATTTAATAATATGGTTAGATTATTCTACACTTTCTCAATTAAAAGGATTATTTAAACGCTTTATTAAATTTCATAACTCAGAAAGACCAGAAATTCCTGGTTGCAAAGAAAGATTAAACTTTTCTTTTATGAAATATGTCTTAACTTATAATAAAAAGAAAAGACACATTATAATAGACTGCCTTCAAGACATTCCTAAAGAAAAAATTTTAATTTTTAAAAAACAAAAAGATTTAAATACATGGTTAAAAAATTTTACACATAACGAAAATATTTTAAAAAATATTTAATTAGAAGTAATAAATTATATCTAATAAAGATAAATATAATATTTTAAATTTTTCAAAGTTTAAAAATATAAATAAAATACATAAAATAAGAAATAAAGATGATCCATTAGCTAATCTAATAGCACCACATATTACTATAGTTTTTCTATTTTCAGATAATGTTTCTATCTTCAAATTCTATATTATTTTTTTCTAGCAATTTCTTAGCTTTTCTGCAAGTAGAACATTTGGAATATTCTATAAATATATTATTTTTCATAACTCACTTCCTATAAATTATATTCCCATAAACTTAATTTGCCTTTGACTTCTATTGGTTCTTTAAACACTTCCGCATCTTCTAATTGCCAACCATAATTTTCTTTAAAGGAACTATCTGTGTATATATCTTTATTTTCTTTTAATAGTATTTCTTTAAACTCTGATGACATTTTTATGCAATCTACTAAATTCACTTTTCCTAATATTTTACCTGTTGGCATATCTTCTGGTATGTATTTAGCTAATCTTTTCATTGCTTCTTTATCTATTCCTTTTCCTGCATGTATTAATAAATCTCCCCTATATTTAGTTTGCCAACTTCTAAATTCAAATCTTTTATCACCCTGCATTATTAATGTTGCCCATGGTTGCTTTATAGTTAATACTTTCATAGGTTTTCCTCTTTCAAAATTCTTTTAAATAATTCTCTTGTATTATCATATGTAATTGTATTTATTGCATCTTCATAAGTCATCCATTCCATTGATTTTATTTCACTCTCTTGATATTTTTCATTTCCACTTATTTTTATAGCAATAAATAATACAACTTGCTTAAAAGTACCTTTATCTGTAACATATTCCATTGTATATCTTTTATTTTTATTTATTTCTACATCTATATTAGTTTCTTCCTTTGCCTCTCTTTTTGCGGTTTCAATTTCTGTTTCTCCTAATTCCATATGACCTTTAGGAAATCCCCAATGTCCTTTTGTTTGTTGAATCAAAAGAACTTTTCCATTTTCTATGATAATACATCCACATGATTTTTCTCTTTTTATTTCATTCATCTTATAATCTCACTTTCAAAATATTGTTCTTGAAAATTAGTTAATTTTCTTATTTCTTCATTAGTATAATTTTTTCCTTCTGGTACAACAATTAATTTGTCATCATTGTCATTTGTTCTATGTATCACTGCTATACATTTTCCTTCAAAACTCTCTATCATCTTATTAACTCCTAATACGTAACAATCCAGCTCTTCTCCATCTTCACTAGCTGTGTTAGGCACAAATCCATAATTTACTGGATATACAAACCCATATTGGGGATGTTTGCTATTAAGTGGTCTATCTATTTTTACATGAACTATATTTCCAATATATTTATATGATTCTATCTGTTTTAAACTTAACGCTTTATGATATTCTTCTATTCCAAAATCAATTGTAGGAACAATTTCTTTATTTTCATACATTTTTACAAATTCATCTATAGTAACCCATTTCGCATCAATTGATTCTCCATCAGGGAAAGTTATTTCTCTTTTATCTATATCTCTTCTAAATAACCATAAGTCTTTAAAATCTGGTGGTAACTTATCTCTTCTTATCTCCTTTAAAAATATAGCTTCTTTTTTTGAAAATTCAATTCCTAATTCTTCTTTTAATTCTCTAATTATTCCTTCCAAACTGGTTTCTCCTGCTAGGATTGAACCTCCGCTACACTCCCACATTAGTCCAAATTTTTTGTGTTCTGCTCTTTTACTTATTAGAATTTCATTTTTAGAATTTATTATAATTCCCGTTACTACAATATGATATTCTCCTTCTTTGAATTGGTATACATCTCTTTCAGCAGTTCTTCCAATTTTCTTTTTATTAATATCATATATATCCCATAATTCACTCATGTATTTATTCTCCTTAAAAAATTTAATTATCTAATTTTCTTTTATTAAATTTGTATAGTATATAATTTCCTTTCCTAATTTTTTTGCATATTTTATTTCTAACTTTGAAATTTTAAACTTCCACATAATGTTATTATTTTTATTCTTATTCCTCACATTTTATTTTTTTCTTTTCTTTTCCTTTCCAAAATTATACCACTTCCTGTAAATTATTGAAATATATTTTCCATTAAAACTTTTTAACCATTAACCAATTCCAGTCCTAACTATAACCAAAATATGACAACTTTGCTCGAAAATGTAAAAAACACTTGCTAAAATCTAGCAAGTGCTTAATACTTCATTTGGTTTAAAAGAAATCTGTAATAAAATTGCAAGTCCTACTTCATTTTCTAAAGTCTCCAAATATATAAAAAGACTGATAAGACTAGAAAATATTTACTTCTTCTTATTTTGTAAAAGAAAATCTATCTGATGAAAAAATATAAACAAATTAATACTTAAAACAGCAAAAAATAAACAAGATAATTGTATTTTAATTCTTGCAAATTATAATTGAATTCATACAAATGAAATTAATTATAATTACTTGAATTAAACTTTTTAATATACTTCTATTTAGCATTGTGTATCAAGAAATTATATTTGTTTGCATGTCTTAATTCATCTGTCATAATAGACATAATTAATGTATAACTATTGCCACTTGACATTGTTCCCATTATCTTTCTATATTTTACAACTGCATCTAATTCACCAAATAAAGCTTTTTCTAAATTTGATTTATAGTCCTTATTGCTATTTGATTCATTTGATAGAGTATCTACTGGTAGCATTTGTCCAGTAAATTCATAATATAATCTTCTTAAAATTTGGTTATGTTTTCTTTCATCATCTCTAATATTTCTTATTATTTCTTTTTCTTTTTCTGTTGGTGCTTGTTCTATTATTGTGTCATAGAACATCTCATCTTCTTTTTCATTACCTACTGATTGCCTAATTAATCCTATTGCTTGATTTAAAGTAATAATTTCTTCATTATTTATTTGGGGCTCACTACTTCTATAATTTTGTTCTCCAAAACCATAATATTGATTATACATATTATAATAATCTGAATACATTTTTATCCCTCCTTGTTATTATAATACGCATCTCTCATATTAATTGATATTAGTTTTAAAACAAATCTTAATACAATTTGTGTAATTATTCTTTTGACATATTATTTGTTAAATATACAGATAAATTTCCTTCTCTATCATAGGCTGCTAAAAAGATATTATCAGTTTTTATAATTCCTTGCTTTTGTAACATTTCATTTAACCATAATTTATCAAATCCAAGTTCTTGTAAGTTATTCTCCATAACTTTTCCATCTAATATTAAATTGGTAATAATATTATCCTCTTTTGGTTTTATATTAAAATCACTTGGATTTGCTGGTCTTTTGTCTGCATAAGGTAAAAAACTAATTTTTCCATTTTCCTCTAATAATGCTGTTTTTATATCACTCAAATTAAAAAAACCGCTTGTTCTGCATTGTACTAAGAACTCATTTAAATCTATTTTTGCTTTTTTAAAATTTTCTTTAAATAATGTTCCATTATCATATAAAATTAATGTTTTTCCAGAAATTATCGGTCTTAGTTTTACAAATTTTATATTTAAAATTGACATTATTAAAGCAACTACAGCATACACAACCATTGCAACTACTGGTTGTATAAAATTACTTTCCAAAGATGTAGCCATCTCAGCTGCAATAAATCCTATTGTTATAGTAGTAATATAATCAAAAATACTAAGTTGTGACATTTCTCTTTGCCCCATTATTTTTGTTAAAACAAATAATATAACCATCGAACCTATCGATAAAGCAATAATTTTTATTATTTCCATAATCCTCTCCCATTATATATTGTTTTATTTATATTTTTCTCTTTAATATTTTAATTATTCAAAAAAATATAATAAATAGAATAAAGAAGTTATTATGTAATAATGATAATATGATAAAAAAAATTACCTATCATTGGGCTCTATAATATTAGTTGGGGTGGTAAATGCCTCAACAATTTTTTTGAAAAAAATAGCATTTATCTAAAACCTTTGATAAAATTGTTTTGCAACCACAAATTATATCAAGGAGGTATAGATAAATGCGTAATGATTTTATCAAAAATTTATTAGATTTAAAAGGGGTAATCGTAAAAAAAGTAAGATACAATAAAAATTTCGTAAAAATACATATAGAATTACCTGTAAGAGAGCAAACTTGTCCTCATTGTAAAGCTAAAACAACAAAAATTAAAGATTACAGAACCCAAATTATTAAGGATGTACCTATACGATTTAAAACAACTCTATTGTCATATAGAAAGCGTAGATATCAGTGCAAAGAGTGTGGAAAAACATTCTTTGAAAAAGCTGATTTTCTTCCTAAACGAGCAAGAAAAACAAAAAGGGTAACTGAATTTATTGTGGATAGATTAAAAACAAAACAATCAATGAAGGACATTGCAAAAGATGCAGATGTATCGGTTAGTACTGTATCAAGGCTATTACCACCACTTGCAGTATCATCAAAACATCTACCAGAAGTCCTTTGTATAGATGAATTTAAGGGAAATACAGAATATTACAAATATCAAGTATCTTTGATGGATGGAAAAACAAGGAAGCCTATCGATATTATTGAATGCAGATACAAAACTCATTTGCTTGATTATTTTAATAAATTTTCTTTGCAAAAACGTAAAAAAGTTAAATATGTAGTAACTGATTTATGGAAAACTTACAAAGATTTAGCACATACATACTTTCCAAATGCAAAAGTTGTAGCAGATAAATTTCATTTTGTTAGATATTCAACAGAAGTAGTAGATACCATTAGAAAACAAGTACAAGATAGACTACCACGAGCAGAAAGAAAATATTTTAAGCATTCCAGAAAACTATTATTATCAAGGTACGATAAATTAAAAGATGATAAGCAAAAAGAAGAATTAAATTACATATTAATCAACTATTCTGAAGATTTAAGAATAGCATACAGAGAAAAAGAAGAAATGTTAAAAATCATTCAAATGACTGACAAAGTAAAAGCTATAGAAGATTTAAACAATTGGATAAAAAGAAATTTAGAGTCTGATATACCAGCATTAAAAAGTTGTGCAAAAACATACTTTAATTGGATAGCAGAGATAAGAAATGCTCTCAAAGTACCGTATTCAAATGGACCAATGGAAGATTTCAACAACAAGATAAAAACACTAAAAAGAATTGCTTTTGGATTTAGAAATTTTACACATCTTAAAGCAGGAATTTTATTAATGGCAAATTAAAATCAGCGCAATTTCAATACCATAAATTACCAATTATGACTATTGGTTTATTTGAGTTGTGCAAAAATGCTTATTTTAAGCCATTTTTTATAGTTCTTTTTCAAACCAATTAAAAAGCTGGTGCAAAACAACTTTGCAGATGTTTCACCCCAACTATTGACATTGAACCTAAAAAAGAGTTCGTATAGTACTTTAATGGTGCACCATCCCAGACTCGAACTGGGGGTCTTTCGATTAAGAGTCGACGCGACATTACATAAAGTTATAAATCTTAAAATGCTTTCTTTTGAACATTTTATCATACAAAAGTAGTGTTTACAAGTGGTTTTGAAGATTTTAAAAAATTTATTATAGTTTATTAAGGTTTACCAAAGTTTATTAAAATTTATTATAAAATTACAAAAATGGGGAATTTTTTAGGTTGAATTTGGTGCATATTCCCCAATTTCGACTAAATTTTTCTTGCATATTGTAGAACATAAAATCTTAAAATAGTGCAACTTAAATGTACTATTTTTTATAAGAAGGAATGATTTAAAATGATACAATTTATAATTGGTTTAATTGTAGGGGCTAATGTTAGCCTCTTTTTATATGCCTGTATTATTGCAGGAGCAAAGTCAGATAAGGAGGTGATTTATATTGAAGATACGCAAAATTATAGCAAAAAGCAATGAAGAAATTGCAATACTTGTAAAAAAAGGACATGAATTAATTTCAATTACCATTGATTCCAAAGGTAATATTGAGGTAAATGGTTTTGGTGATGATATGGTATTATTAGAAGAAATTGCTAATTTGCAATTAAAAAATCAACAAATGGAAAATAACCTTATAGATACCATTATGAGAATTGAAGACATAGATGAAAAAACTTTTATGAAGGATGAGGAGGAATAATTTTGAAAGAAAAAAGGTATTATTGGTTAAAATTATATGATTCTTTTTTTGATAACAAAACAAGTAAATTCCTTCGTAAATTACCTGATGGAGATAAGATACTATTAGTTTATTTAAAATTACAATTAAAACTTCTTAAAAGTGAAGGAATTTTTGTATATGAACATTTATGCGATAGTATGGCCGAAGAAATTGCTTTAACGCTCGATGAAGATGTAAATATTATTAAATTATTATTAACAGCATTGGAAAAAACAAAATCTATCGAATTTTTTGATGAAAATACACTTATGCTATCAGAAATGCAAGACTTAATAGGTAGTGAAGGATCAAGCGCTGCAAGAGTTAGAAAACATAGAGAAAAATATAAAATGTTACAATGTAACAGTGAAGTAACAAATAGTAACGAGCCTGTAACAAATCTGTTACGGAGAGATAGATATAGATAATAAGATGATGAATAATATATTTAATTTAATAATAAGTAAAAGCGACAAAATACCTCAAAACTTGTATGAAATAGTAGATAAATTAGAATTTAATTATACTGAAGAAATATTTAATACTCTAAAAGATGATAAAAAAGAAATGCTAAAGGTTATCTTATATACCCTATATGAATTAGAAATAGAAAATTTCCAAAACATATTAGCAAGAGTAAAAAGAGAAGATTTAATAAATTTATATAATCTTTGTAAAAGTTATGATATAGATAATTTTTTATCATACTACAAAAAAACTATTATTAATAAATATACTGACAATAGCACCTAAAAAGGAGATGTTTATATGTTAGATAGTTATATGAATAATATTGAAAATATTGTATCTTCCACCCTATTTATAGGTTTTAAAATTACTTTGATAATATTAGTATCTTTACTGATAATATCTCTAATGTTACTAGCAATAGGGTGTTTGATAAAATCACAAAAGATGAAATCAAAATTCTTAATAGCTGTTCCTAGTTTATTGATAGGAATAATTTTTTTCTTATCAATTCCACCTACCTTTATATATTTTAAGAATTTGATTTAAGTGTATAGTAACTCTCCTTAAAATTTGTCCAAATAATTTATAAGGAGATGATATTTAGTGAATTTTAAAAATCGAAAAAAGCATTTAGTTCCTAAAATAAAAGCAATTGGAACTATGATTACATTGTTTGCTATAAAAGCTAATATGTGCTTTGCGACAGAAGGTGGTACAACTATTGGAACTGCAGAGGTAGAAACAGCAACTGAAAATATAAAAAGAGTAATTACAAGTATAGCAATGCCTCTTGGTGGAGTACTTATATTTGCTAGTGTAGTTATAGCAGCAATAAAAATGATAGCAAACTCAAATAACCCTCAAAAAAGAGCTGAAAGTATTGGTAGTTTAGCCTGGATATGTGGTGGAGGTGTTATATTAGGAGCATCTTTAATAATTGCCGGTATAATCATAAATATTGCAACAAATAATTCTGGAAATTTACTTGGTGGATAGGTGATTATTTATGAGAGTATTTAAAGTTCCTTTTGATATAAAAAGGGAAGAAAAAATTTTTGGTGGTTATTTAAGTTTAAGACAAGTTGTTTATTTAATGCTTGGTGCATCTAGCCTATCTCTTTTTGCTACACCATTACCAATAGCATTAAAAATATTACTTATCTTTTTTATTATAAGTTTCTTTTTATTGTGTACTTTTTTGAAAATTGGTGAGCAGAACTTTGATAAGTTCTTTTTTTATTTCATTAAATATCTCTTTCGCAAGAAATATTTTGTATATAAGAGGTGTTTAAAATGGTAATAATGATTATATTTTTAGTTTTAACTGTTCTATTTATCATAGGTACAGTTATTTATTTAAACAATAAAAAGAAAAATGTAAATGCACCAAAGCATAGTGCAGAAACAAAAGATAAAGATAAAAGTAATAAAAAAGGAAAAAAACAATTAACAGATATTTTGCAGATAAAAATTAAAGATAATATTATTTGTTTAGGTAATAGATATTCAAATGTAATTAAATTAGGAAATATTGATTATAATATGCTTTCAAATTCTGAACAAGATTCCATTGAAAATGTACTTATTCAAACAGCACTAGCAATAGATTATCCTATTCAATTTTTTTCTACAACAGAATTTATTGATACAAGCAAGGTTATATCTTTAATTAAACAAAATAAAACAAACAACACAAAAATTAGAGAATATAAAGAATATCTTATTGACTATCTACAAAATCTTATGGAAAACAGGACTATTTCTGTTGTAAAGAATTATGCAATTATCAGTTATGATGGTACATATGAAAAAGCTATTGAAGAATTAAATAGGAAGTCATTATCTTTTACAGGAAATTTACTTAGAGCTAAAATTGTTTGTGAGATATTAAACGAAGATGACTTATATAATTTGATTTATAGAGAATTAAATAAAAATTCTGCTATAAATATTAGCAACTTAAAGGAAGGAGGTAAAAATTTATATGTTGGGAAAAAACAAAAAGCAAAAAGAAATAAACATATTTAATAATATTCCTACAATGGCAGATATTTTATTACCTGAAACATTACAAGAAAGAAAAGATTATTTAGTTTTAGGATATAACAAATATACAAGAATTTTTGCAATGACAATTTATCCGGAACAAACTTGGGTAAGTTGGCTTGATGATCTATTTCATATAGGTAATATAAATATTTCTGTAAAAATTGAGCCTTCAAGCAATGGAAATGTAATCAATCAATTAACAAAAAAATTAGTTCAAAGTCAATCTGAATATGCTACATATAGTCGACAGGGAAATATCTTACATCTTCCAGAATTAGAAAAACAAATTGGAGATTTAGAAGATTTACGAATGCTTATACAAACTAATCAAGATAAACTCTTTTTTGCTACAATATTCATATCAGTAAATGCTGAAACTTTAGAAGATTTAAACGAAAAGACAAAGATATTAGAAAGTGAATTAAACAAAAAAACGGCTATGATAAGAACATTAACTTTTAGGCAAGTTGAAGGATTAAAAACAATATTACCTACTGGAGAAGTTCCTATTCCTAATTACGAAAGAAATATGGTCGCAGGTCGGCATTGCTACACTTATTCCTATATCAAATCCTAATCTTTCACATGATAGAGGTATTTTTATTGGAAGAAATATGTACACAAATGCACCCGTATATGTAGATACATTTATTGGTCCTCCCACTCTCCCCAACCCTCATGTATTTATATGTGGTACTTCTGGTGGTGGAAAGAGTGTCGCTCTAAAAACATTAACTGCAAGAAACATTGCAACAACAGGTTGCGGTGCTTTTTTTATTGATGTTGAAGGAGAATATACCAACCTTACTCGAATGCTTGGAGGAAAAGTTATAAAAATTGAACAAGGAAAGTCAGCAGGAGTAAATCCTTTTGAAATAGAACCTGATAAAAAAGGAAATAAGCAATTTATAAATATTTTAGATAAAGTTGCAGAGATAAGAGCATTACTTGGAACTATTTGTAGGAATTATGGAAGGACATTAACAGGAACTGAAAACACAGAAATTGAGGTAATTGTAAATCAATTATATGCAGAAAAAGGCATTACAAGTGATGTAAATTCACTTTTTGAAAAAAAAGGTGGAAAACTAGACAATGGAAAATATGCTATAGGAAGGATACCTAAAAAAATGCCAACTCTTACAGATTTTCAAAAAAAGTTGAAAGAAAGAGGTAATTGTGAAGAACTATCAAATATATTAGTTCCTTTTTTGAAAGGCAATTCATTGCGGTATGTTTGATTGTGAAAGTAAAATTCTATCAAGTGAAGATATAATTTGTTTTGATATGTCAGAAGTAAAAGATGAATTTACCAAGTTATATTCTAGTTTTGTAATATTAACATGGGTTTGGCAAAAATATGTACTAAAAAATAGAGAAAAAAAGAAAATAATTGTATGTGATGAAGCATGGTTATTTTTAAAATATCAGGAATCAGCTGAATTTTTAGTGAATGTGGCTCGTAGAGGCCGTAAATATAATGTTCCTTTATTTATTCGGAAGTCAATTTATTGATGAATTTTTACGGCTGTGATGAACGGAAGAACAATCATTAATATATGTTCAACAAGATATATCTTTAAGCAAAGTCCTGGTAGTGTGGATGCAGTAGTAGAATTTTTTAATTTATCTGAAGGTACAAAAAATTTCTTAACTGCTGCTAGTCCTGGTCAATGCATTATAAGTCTAAATAATAGTGTTACTGCAATCAAATTTGTAATAACACCTTATGAAGAACAATTTGTATTTACCTAAAATATAGTGTTTCCTACTGCCCTATTATTTAAAGTAGGAGGCAATAATTTGAAAAAAGTAATAAAAAGTTTTGTAATAGTAATTACTCTAATCTTTTTATTATCTCCGTTTTGTTTTGCAGAAGATGTGGATTTCAAAGAACAAGTAAAGCAAGAAGATCGGTAGCCTTTTTGAAAAAATAATTGCAGAATGTATACGGTGGTATTGCACAAACAGTTTTTGATTTCACAACTGGAGAAGATGCAAATGTAGGATTTAAAGACTATGATGAACTGATTTTCAATAACAAACAAAATAGTGATAATTTATCCCCTTTTACTAGTGAATTGTGGAATAAAACGATGAATTGGTACAAAGTTTTTGCAATAATTTCTGGAACTTTAATTTTAATTGCTGTTTTTATTCTGTCATATAAAATTATGAATGCTGGTACTAATACAGCAAAGAAAAATGAAGCTAAAGAAAGTTTAATGAGATTATGTTTTGGTGGAGTTGCAATAGCTCTTGCCCCATTATTTATTAAATTTTTGCTATATATAAATAATAGTTTAGTATATTTACTTGTAACTGCTGCAAATACTGGCACATTAGACGCATCTCTTGGTGATAGTATGCTCACAAGTATAAAAACAGGAAATGCTATAACAACTGCATTAGTAATAGCAATGTTTATATATTTGTTTGTTAAGTTAAATATAAAGTTTATTGTAAGACAATTTACAATTATTATATTTACAATTTTTACACCAATAGCAGCAGCTTTATGGATAATAAATAAAAATGTTACAGCAGCTGCAGTATGGGGTGGTCAAATTATAATGAATATATTTATGCAATTTATATACTGCTTTTTATTCCTTATCTACCTTGCATTTCTTCCAAGTGGTGGAGGATGGGCAGTTTCTTTAATTTGGGCAATGATGATATTACCTTTAGCAGATGCTTTACAAAATTGCTTACAAAATTTAACTTCAAGAATTGCAGGTGTTGATAATGAACAAATGACAAATCGTGTAATAGGTATGGGAGCAATGGCTGGTTTTGGTTTAGCAGCTATAAAAGAACAATTTAAAACACCTTCAACAGAAAATAATAATGGCAACACAAATGGCAACAATTCTGGTAGTGGTTTACAAGGTCTTGTATCAAGAGCAAAAGCAATAGTAAATCCTACTATGAATTTGAGTGCAGAAAAAGATTACAATGGTAATGTAAATCCTATTAGAGATGTCATTTCAAAAGAAAAAAATACAGTTAGTATTCCTAAGTCAAACGGAGAAAGTAAAAATAGTTTAAGCAATGGAAATAAAATCAGTCCTAAATCTGTCGCTACAAATATTGTTAAAGGTGGTGCTAAGGCAACAACTGCATATCTTGGGGTTGGTGCAAAAATGGCTGAAGGAAATTTTGATAGTTATAGTCATAGAAATAATATAAAAAGAAAAAATAATTTTCAAAACACAGAATATGTTAATAAATTAGCAAATGACAAGGCAGAAAACCAAAAATATGGTGGTGATAGTAATGAGCATAAAGAACAAAGTTAAAAATAAAGCGAAAAATAAAATAAAAAAAGTCGCTTTTAAAGTTATTAAGCCTTTTCTACCTTTTATACTTATTATTGGTCTTTTGTTTTTTGCAATTTGTACGATTATAGATGCAATCTTTGTACAAGAAGTTCAAACAGATAGTTCTGACCTACCACCAGAGCAAGCAGAAATTAGAAATTTATGTATAGAAAAATCAGAATATTTAAACACTTGCCATAATTATATTGGAACTGAATCCACAAATAACTTACTAGATGTGGATAACAGAGAAAATGATAAGTTAATAGAATGGTCTCATCTTTACGCAATAATGGCATTTCATAATATGACAGATAATAAGGATATTAACAAAGATTTGTTAAACCAAGTAGCAAGTAATTTTGAAAGTACTTTTAAATATGAAAAAGATACTGTAATAATAGAAACTACTACTAAAGACAAGGATGGAAAAGAAACTACTACTAAAAGAGAAGAAACACATTATATACTTGTAGAAAGTGATTCAATAATACGGACATTATAAATATAATTACGAATCCAAAACAATAGAAAATGGAGATACTAAAACAACAGGAAAAGTATTTACAAATGAAGAATTAATTGGGGAAAAATACGAAAGATTAAGAACATACTTAAAGAATAAATTAAGGATAAGAGAAGATGACCTTGATACTGATATTCAAGTAATTATTCAAGCAGCTAATGGTTATTATGAAGGTGAAGAAAGTACAGCTTGGCTACAAGGAAATTCATCTAATTCAATTATCATTAGTGATGGCTCAGGTCTAGTTCCAACTGGTATGTTTACATGGCCAATACCTGGATATACAAATATTACCTCTCATTTTGGTATGAGAACACATCCTATAACTCGGTGTATATAAATTGCATAGTGGTACAGATGTTGGTGCGCCAGTAGGTGCAAATTTTGTTGCTATGGCAGATGGAACAGTAATTAAAGCCGTTTATAATAATGCTTATGGCAATATGGTAATGATAGATCACCGGTAATGGCATAGTTACTTTATATGCACATGGTTCGGAAATACTTGTCAAGACAAATCAAGTTGTAAAACAAGGAGAGCCAATTCTTAAAGTTGGAAGTACTGGATATTCGACAGGACCTCATGCACATTTTGAAGTTCGTATCAATGGAAATTTTGCAAATCCTGAAGACTATTTTGAATAAAAGGAGGAAACTAAAAAAATGGTATTAATTTTTACAGATAATGAGCAATTAGATAGAGATTTAAGTAAAAAAATAGATGATAGTAGAATTGTATATTATCCAGACTATGTATTGGAAGAAAAAGATGCAACTACTCTAATTGCTACAATTCAACCTAATAAATATAATTTCAAAGACTTTATGTTTAAAGTCCGAGAAAAAAATATACAAGTTATTCTTATTTTAGAAAATGAAAAAGTAAAGGAATTAAAAGATGCACTTATGCTTGGTATTTATGACATAATTTTTGATCCTTTTGACTTGGAGGATGTTTGTAATAGAATTACAAATCCTAATCCATTTTCCAAAGTTTCAAAATATATAAAAGAGATGATAAGACTAGAAAATATCTAAGTCTTTTTATTTTGGAAAGGAGGATTTATTTTAAATTTAAAAGAAAGGAGGAAATTTTTTTGAAAGACAAGACAAAAAAAATTATAAAGATTTCACTTATTATTCTATTATGTCTAATTGTATTGTTTACAGGTATATTTTGTGCATATAAATACATACAACATAAGCATATACAAGACAATATAAATAATATTTATAACATATATAATAATGACAATAGACAAGATATTGTTACAGAATATACAACTGAAAACTATCAAAAAATAGCAGGAACTCCTGTCGAATCAGAATCAGATAGTACAAAAACACTTAATGCTATTGCAACATTAGAAATACCATCTATTAATTTTAAAGATATTGTAATAGAAGGGACAACTCAGGAATCATTAGCACAAGGAATTGGTCTTTTCGAACATAGCAATATTTTGCAAGGTAATGTTTGTTTAGCGGGACATAACACTTCTAGATTTTTAGCTAATTTGAAAAATGTCAAAGAAGGAGATATCATAAAATATTCTTCTTGTCTTGGAAATAAAGAATATACAATAACAACAATTAAACAAATAGAAGAAACAGATTGGTCTATGTTGGAAAAAACAGAAGATAATAGAATAACAATTATAACTTGTGTAAGAAATCAACCAACTCAAAGGCTTTGTGTTCAAGCGTTAGAGGTACTTTAAAATTTTTTCTCTTCAACATTCCTTTTTGTACAAAAAAATGTTACCCTAAAAAAGAGGTGATGTTTTATGAAGAAAAAAATATTTATTATTATTGGATTATTAGTTTTAGTAATAAGTGTATTATTATTAATAAGCTATATTGGAAATAAGAAAAAAATTTCTGATATAGAAACACTTTCTGATGTAATGGAACAAAACAATATAAAGGAAACTAATACTATTGCTGAAATTAAGCCTGAAGAAAATGAGATTCCATATAATCAGGTGGAAAATGTTATTCAAGAAAACACAATAGATGAAAAATCAGAAACATTGAGAAACAATATGGAAACTAAAGAAAATACAGAAAAAAACAACCAAAATAAAAATGATAAGATACAATCTGAAAAAGGAAAAACAGAAGAAAATAAAAGTACAGATACAAAAGAAAATACCAGTTACACAACACCTACAGCAAATGGAAATAGTAATGAAAGTAAACCTACCACCCCACCAGCAAGTAATCCACCAACTACTTCTACAAATACTGATAGTAAAAAACCTACACAAACTATAGATAGAATAACACAGGAAGAATATGATGATGAGATAGAAAGTTATCTAAACGATATTATGAAGATAAAACCAAATCTCAAATATGTCTACGAAAAAAGAGGCCAGGTTTTTTACCCATATAGAACAGAGGAGATTAAAATTGCTGTTGGCAAAGTAAGTTTTGGAACGATTTATTATTATGTAGAAAAATTTGTTGAAGGTAATCAAGAAAAATTTAAGTATTACATAGACTGGGCTGGAAATTAAATATAATTATAAAAATAGGTTTTAAAGAGCCTATTTTTTTGTATTAAAATTTAAAAGGAAAGAAGGTATTGTTTATGAAAAATAAACTATTAAAAAAAGTTTTTTGTATATTCTCTTTAATCACCATGTTATGTACAACTATATTTCCAATATTTTCACAGGTACAGGCTGCAAACATTGGAGATAAAGTAGAAATAGTAGAATTAGGAGAATGTGCAAGGCATGTAAAATATAATTTTGGAAATGGTGTTTATTCTTATATTATTACTCATTATGTAGGATATTATGACAATGGTGTTTTCCGTCCTGCATATTGTCTTAATAAAGATAAACCTGGTGTAGATGATACACTATCTTATGATGTAACTATAGAAGAAGCAATGAGCAACCCAGCAGTTTATAGAGTTTTATTAAAAGGATATCCTTATGGTGGCAATTTAGGATTTGATGATCCAAAAGATGCATTCTTTGCAACAAAACAAGCAGTATATCGTGTGCTAGATGGCGGAGATGTAAATAATTATCAAGGAGCAGATGAAATTGGTAATCGAATTGTTGCTAAAATTAAGGAATTAGTTGATTATGGTAGAAATGGTACAGAAACAAGAATTGATCCTGTATTAAATATTAGTACTATTAAAAACGCAAGTGTTGATGATAAAGATAGCACATATATTTCACAAATATTTAAAGTAGATTCTCCAATAAATTCAAAAGATATTCGTATATATATGAATGGAGAGCAAGCACCTGCAGGAAGTAAATTAACAGATATGAACAATAATGAGAAAAGTGAGTTCGCAAAAGGTGAACAATTTAAGGTCATTGTACCTAGAAAAAATATAACAAAAGATGTTTCAATAGATATTACAGCAACAGGAAATGTAGAAACTTTCCCTGTTTTTTATTGTAAATCTCCAAATCCTGAATGGCAAGACTATGCAACTGTATCAGATCCATTTGTATTTACAACTACAAATGCAAAAATGATATATACAGAGCCAACAGGAGAAATAGAAGTAGATAAAGTTTCTAAAAACGACAATGAATATAGTGGATTACCAGCAGGAAGTGGACTTGAAAATACACTTATTGAAATTGAAAGAATTGATGGAGTTGAAACTTATAAAAAACAATTCTATACAAATGAATTAGGAAAAGTTATAGCAGAATTAAAACTTGGAAAATATAGATTGACTGAACTCAAAGCTTCTGACTACTATCAAATAGGTAAAGAAGGAGCAGAATATGAATTTGAACTTACTTATGATGGACAAAAAGTAATAATTAAAATAGAAAATGATAATGTAACATTAGAAACAGAAGTTGAAAAAGATGGAGACACTCAAGGACAAGGAAATGAAGTTATAAATTATCAAATTTCAAATGTTCATAATGCATCTTCTGTAAGACTTGAAGACTTTAGAATTGAAGATAGTTTACCTAGTGAAGTTCGTTTACAAAGTATTACAACAGGAACATATAACGAAGATTTAAAATACAAAGTAACATATACAACAAATAAAGAAAATACAAAAACAATAGCAACTAATTTAAGTACAACAAAAGATAATACAATAGATTTTACAAAAGAGAAACTTGATGAAGATGAATATATAACTAAATTTGCACTTGTTTTTGACAGTGTTAAATCTAACTTTAAAAGCACAAAAGACATAACAGTTGCAGCTAAAGTAATTGAAGGACTAGAAGTAAATTCTACTTTCAAAAATTGTGTAGTAGTTGGTGGTACATATATCGGAGTTACTGTTGAAGATAAAGACTGTACACCTACAACAGTTTATGAAAACAAAGTAGAAATAAATAAAACAGCTGCTGAAGATAATCAATATACAGGAGATAAAGCTGGAGATAAACTTTCAAACATAACATTTGACATATTTAATGCTGAAACAGATGAAAAGTTTGGAACAATAAATATTCAAAATGGTTATGGAGAATTAAAATATTTACCTATTGGAAAATGGTATGCAGTTGAAACCTCAAAAAATGATTATTATATATTCCCAGAAAATAATAGATTTGATTTTGAAATTACACAAAAAGGACAAACTGTTGTATTAGATATTGAAAATGATGTTGTAAATTTAATTGTAGATGTTGAAAAGACTGGAACTGTAGAAACTGAGCCAGGAAAAGATATTACATATAATTTTGATATTCAAAATAAATCAAATGATACTGTAACTAATTTTATTTGGGGAGATATTCTTCCATCAGAAGTTAGAGCAAAAAGTATTACAACAGGTACATTTAACAAAGACAATACATATAAAGTACAATATATAACAAATAACAATTCAAATTGGAAAACAATTAAAACATGCAATACAAATGAAAGTTCTGAAATACTATTAGATAGCAATACATTAGAATTAGCTGAAAACGAATATGTAACAGAAGTTAGATTTGTATTTGAAAATCCAGTTGAAAAAGGATTCAAAAATGAAGGTACAAAAATAATAGTTACAGCAAATGACGATTTACAAAATAATCAAATAATTGAAAATCATACATATATTACTGCTGATTATTTAGATGTAAAATTAGATGATGAAGATGAGTTCCATACAATAATTAGAATACCTGAACCAGAAAAGCCAAAGACATTGCCTAGAACGGGTAAATAAATTTAGTTAGTAACTTCTTATAAATTGCCCTTCAAAATAAATTTATAGGAGGATTAAAATTATGGAAATTACAAATGTTAAAATTTATAAAGCAAAACAAAGAGGTCCAGTATTGGCCTATGCTAATGTTATTTTAGACAAACAATTTATGATTAGAGGAATTACACTTATAGAAAAAGATGGTAGAAAATTTATTTCTATGCCTTCAAGAAGAGTTTTAAATGGTGATAGAAATTTTAGAGATACTGCCCACCCACTAAATCGTAAAATTAGAAAAGATTTAACGGATGCTATATTTGAAGCATATGAAGAATTTTTAGAATCTGAAGAATAATGTGTTTGCTTCCTTATTTTTTTGCCCTTCAATACTACTAATGAAAGGACTTTTTTATGATTATAAATGAAAGAATAAATAAACAATTAAAGATTTTAAATAAACAGATAGAAAATACTTTAAATAGTAATAGTTTAACAGACCTACAAATTGAAAGTTTTTTATTGAATTTTGAAAAGGCAAGATATAATCTCTTGTCGGAGGTAAAAGAATATAATAAAAATGTTGAATTTGAATATGAAAAAATTAAAAGTGTTGATGATAATTACAAAACGGATTTAAAAGATGATGTGTTGAAAATATATGTACCTGAAACATTGCCAAGTTTCAAGAATTTAAAGACACACACTTATAAGAGAATATTGCTTAATGTTGCAGAAATAACCAAGCAATATAAAGGACTATTTTCTAATGAAGTTTTTATATATATCAAAGTATGTGATAACATACAAGGTTGGGACATTGATAATAAATATGTAAAACCAATTGCAGATGCTTTAATAATAAGTGGAGTTATACAAGATGATAATATGTCGAAAATGTTTTATTGTGCCAAAGGAGAATTTTCTGAAATTCCACACACAATTATTTATGTATTGGATGGTAAAAAAATGGAGCAATTTTTGAAAAAAGTAGAGTTCTAAAAGTAGGGTTTTGGGTAAAAAAATTTTTTGATTTTTTGCGACATCAAAAAAATTAAAAAATCTTTTAAAATCAATACTTTCATAAATTGTAATCCCTATTTGGTTTGGTGGTGGTAATGATGTGAGAGCGAAGCTGTCGCATCACTTCCCTTCAAGTTCAACTCATAGAATTATTAAATGTTTTATTAGGAGGTGATTTTTTTTGAGCAATTTTCCAAATGGACCAGAAGAAATTTCTTTATTAGAATTTATATCAAAGTATCAATATTTGGATGTAAAAGATTCAAAATATTTTTTTAATACACAGAAATATTATAAAAAAAGAATTAGTAATTTGGTGGCTAAAAGATATTTGAAAAGAACAAAATCACATCATCTTGTATTGGATGAATTAGGGATTGAATTTGCTGGACTATTTAAATTTGAATATAACAAATTAAATCGAAATGTAAAATACTTGCCTAGACTACTATATATTAGTAAAATGGCAGCTTTTTATTACAACTGTGCTAATGTAAAATTTATACCTTCATTTTCCATGAAAAATAAAGAAGAATTTACAATTACATCAAGAAAGTTTATTGGTGTATTAGAGATAAATGGCATTGAATATCTAACATATCACATTACAAAAGAACATGATAATAAATATATAAGACTAATTTTATATGACATACAAAAAGAAAAAAGATATAAAAATATTATTATCCTAACAAATGATGAAAATAGAATAAATATAATTGACTTTACATTTGGAATGAATCAAGTATTAATTATACATGATATCGGAGAAAATAGAGAAAAATTGAAATATCTACAAAGTATTAACTGGTACAATGTAATAAAAGAGCAATATAGAAGGTTTAACATATATTTATCTGATTATAATTTTTGTGAATACACAGATTATAAAAATAAATATATAAACACCTTTTATTTTTTTGATACAGAAAAAGTAAATAGAATACGATACTTCTTAAAAGAAAACAAAAATAAAAATGCTGATATAATATGTAATGGACAGGTAAAAGAAAGGTTAATAAAAGAACTTCCAAATTGTAACTATTGCGTTATAGACTTGGAACAATATATTAATAAAGAGCATTTTTATTATGGGTAAAAAAGTTATATTTTATATATTTTTATTTTTGTTTTTTGTTTTTAATATTGCTATTATTTTAAATATAAAAAATTATATAGAAATTCTAAATGTATGCTTTAATAAAAATATTATTCCTACCAATAAATTATATGCTACTATTTGCATTATAATTGTTCTTATTTCCATTTTTATTATGTTAGACATATTACTTATTACCCTTAAAAAAGAAAATGAAAATAAAGGCATTATTTTTAAACCGGAAAATGGAACATTTGGAACATCTGACTGGATGAAGTTAACAGAAATTAAACAAATATTAACTATAAATGATATTCCAGGTATAATATTAGGGAAATTTGAAAATTACATCGTAAAATTGCCACTGGATAGTTATTTTAATAAGAATATTTGTGTTTTTGGTAGTTCTGGTAGTATGAAGACAACAGCATTTTTAATAACAAATTTATTAGAATTATCTAAATATTTAAAATCAATTGTCGTAACAGATCCAAAGTCTGAAATATATCGAATTACTTCTAGTTATTTTAGAAGTATAGGATATGTTGTAAAAGTATTTAACCTAAAAGATATGCGTCATTCAGACCGTTGGAATCCTTTGGCTGAGAATGAGAATCTCAATGATGTTCAAATGAGTTCAAATACAATTATATTAAATACACAAAAGAAAACAGGAAAAGATGAGTTCTGGCCAAGAGCAGAAGAAAATCTTTTAAAAGCTTTTGAGTTTTACTTTCTACAAATACTTGTAGAGCAAAATAATTTAACTAATATTTATAAGAAAATTGCAGGTGGTGATTTAAGTGAGATAGATGCAATGTTCAAAGGATTACCGAACGAGCATCCTGCTAAAATGAGTTACAATATATTTGCAAGTGGTTCTGATACTATAAAAGCAAGTGTTATTACAGGTCTTGGTACTCGTTTGCAGACATTTCAAAATGAGGATTTACAAAGACTAACATCTGCAAGTGATATAGATTTAACACTTCCAGGAAAAGAACCTTGCATTTATTATATTATTACGGATGATATGAATGGTGCTTATGATTTTTTAAGTTCTTTGTTTTATACATTTTTGTTTATAAAACTCGTTAGATATGCAGATTCAAGACCAAATGGCAAATGTGATGTAGATGTTTTTTGCTTTTTAGATGAGTTCGCAAATATACGGTCAAATTCCCGAATTTAATAAGAAGATTAGCACGGTTAGAAGTAGACGGCATACGGACTAATTCCAATAACACAAAATAAACGGACAACTTGACAGCCGTTATCCTAATAAAATGTCAGATGAAATCATACGGTAACTGTGACATCACACTAGGTTTAGGTACAACAGACACACTAACAGCTCGGCTTTTTTTGTGATTTAATAGGTGTTTCAACAGCCGAAAGTTCTTCTGTTAGAAAATCTAACTCAATAGAAGGAGATTTTTTAGAATATGGAGATAAGAATACTACTGTACTGCAAAGAAATCTATTAAATAAAGATGAAATATTAAGGTTACCCACAAGTAAGTTAATTGCTATTTTAAGAGGAAATAAGCCACTTCTATTAGATAAAATGAGATATACAGAACACCCACTTGCTAAAAAATTAAAGGATAGTTCAATTTATGATTATAAGCCCCAATGGACTAAGAATACTGATATAGAAAATGTACCAAAAAAAATACCTAAAAAAACTACTAAAAAGAGAAAAAGAAGTTTTGATAATTTTTAAAAATATGGTATAATTGTTCTGAATAATAGTAATTTGAAAGTGAGTATAAATATGAGCAAAAATATTATTGAAAATATAGAAGAACTAAAAGAATTGCAAACAAATATAAAAAAATATAATAAACAAGAAGCAATAAATTATATAATAAATAAAACTGGTGTTTCTGAAAAAGAAAGTTTAGAAATATATTATTTTTTAACAGGAAGTAATAATAAATCAGAGGAAAATAAAAATAGTAATATATTTTCTAAAATAATTTTTTATTGTTTAGTCAGTTTAACTGGTATAGTTATTTTCCCCACACTAGGAATTATTGCTCCTGTTTTTATTCTATGTGCTTTTATATGTCCTATTGGTGGAATAATACACCTTATAAGTGGAATTTTTAATTTGAACTTGCCCATTGTATCCTTTCAATTTGGTAATATTACATTAAATCCATTTTTAGGATTTGTATTAAGTATAATTATTGGAATAATTTTATATTTTATTGGAAAAGGTTGTTGGAAACTTTTATTACTTTATATAAATAAGGTGAAAAAAGTAAAAGAAAGTTTAGAGATATAATACAAATTACAGTTTATAATTATATAAAGATTAGAATTGGAAGTGATAAAATGATACTAACATACAATTATCAAGACCTACAAAATATAAAAGAAAAATTAATACATGACAATATAAAAGATGAAAAAAGAATATACATTTTAGTTAGTTCATATGAAGATACTTTAAATTTTATGTATAAAAATAAACTAATCCAAAATATTTCAAAAGGAGAATTAGAAAAAGAATTACAAGATTTTACAAAGGATTTATTACAAAATACGAACAAATCATATAGTGAATTAGAAAATTTATATAAATCGAGAAGAAATATTATAACTTCAAATGATATAAAACTAAAAAAATAAAAATAGCATTTGCCATAAATGGTAGATGCTTTTTTAATTGGAGGTGAAAACTTGGAAGAACTAGCACTAAAAGAGATATTGAGAAGTAAAGAAGAAAAAAGGATATTAACAGGCAAAATAACAGGTATAGAAGATGAATATTATATGCTAAAAAGAAAAAATATATCATGTGCAATTGTGTGGTATGACAAAATTAAAGTACTAATTCCTAGCACTCATTTGGGTATTGAGAAAGTGACTAAATCAGTAATTAGAGGAATGTTAGGTGCAGAAATCGATTTTATTGTTATTGAATATGATAAAACAAGTAATATAGCAATAGCAAGTAGAAAGGATGCAATGGAATTACGAGCTAAAATAGAACTTCCAAAATTAAAAGTAAATGATACTATAATGGTTAGAATCTTAGCAGTTGGTACAAAACATATCATCGTTGATTTATACGGAAAAGAAGTAATTATAAAAGCAGAAAATTTAAAACACACATATATCGTAAATTGTAAAGATTATTACGCTGCAGGTGAAAATTTAAAGGTTAGAATTAAGAACATAGATGTTGAAAATAACATATTTGAGTTATCGGCCAAAGATTTTACAGAAAATCCTTTCAGAAATATAAGAAAATATATTGTTGAAAATGGAGAATATACAGGTAAAGTAATCGCATTTCCAAAACAAAATAGTGGCATAATAGTACAACTATATAATTCAAATGTTAGTGTTTTAGTAAGGGTTCCTCCTCGTTTTAATAGTTATCCTCATTATAAAGATGATGTTCTTATAAGAATTACTGACATAAAGGAAGAAAAAAAGCTAATTTACGGTTATTTAATGCGAATAATTTAATGAGAGAAGGTGATTATTATAGAAGATATTAAAATAATAAATTTTCTTCAAGATTTTGGTTCTGCAAAAGAAAGACAATTACAATGTTTATTTAATAAATATAATGATAATTTTAAAAGACTGTTATCTTATAATATGATAAGCAAGAAAGGAGAAATTTTCGTTCACAATACAAAAAAAATAGATGACAATATACTAATAGCATTGGATATTTTATGTGAATATAAAGGAAGATTTGTAAAATTTTATAGAGGTAATTTCCCAGTTTATATTACATTTTTAACAAAAGAAAATTTGTTATATCATATAATTGTCGCAGATGATGGTAATAAAAAAGGAATTATAAAATTAGTAAATTCCTATCCCCTATCCCTCCCTAAAGCTGATAGATTAATTTTAGCTTTTCCTACTAGGGAAGAGGTAGATGAAATACAATGCGAAATCCCGTTTTTGTATTGTACTTACCCTAATTTAGAAGTTATAAATGATGAAATTACAGAAGATGAAGAAATTTATTGATTTTTATTCTATTTAGTGCTATAAATATTTTGTTTATATAAATGAATTCATATTTATATACTACTAAATCTTTGGCGGATGCATTGTTGTATCTGCCTTTTTTTATAAATATATTATTGATTAATGTAATTCCTAACGGATTAATTTGTTAAACTATTAATTATTTTTTTCTTAAAATTCCTTAATTACTATAAGAATAAATTTGAATTTTTTTAATTTTTTTGCAATTATTTTTAAAAAAAAGATATCTAATATTATGAAACGTTTTTTGAAAGGAGGTTTATAAATATAAACAATGAGAAGCTTCTTCAATAATAAAGAAAAACTTGATGAGGAGTTTGAAAATCTAATAAAAGGATCTCAAAATGAATTGTATCGAATTGCTAAAATCAAATTAGATAATGATGAGGATATAGCAGATATCATACAAAGCACAATATTATTAGCTTATAAAAATTACAATAAATTAAAGGAAAAGAAATATTTCAACACATGGATAGTAAGGATCTTACTAAATCAGTGTAATAAATTTTATATAAAGAAAGCTAAAGATTCTAATATATTAAATAATATAAATGAACCTACTGAAAATATCTATAATGATTCTTTTATCCACAATGTTAATTCATCCATAGATTTCAAATTATTATTACAAAATTTAAGTGAAACAGAACAAATTATTATTAGTTTATATTATAGTGAAAACTTTTCTTGCAATGACATTGCAGATATTTTGGATATGAACATAAATACAGTACGAAGTCATATTAAAAGAGCAAAAGATAAAATTAAAAAAATTTATGAAAAAGGAGGAATTTATAATGGAAAATAAAGACTTTGATGATTTAGATAAAATCTTATATAAAGAATTTAAGCAAAATTTTAAAATCACCCCTACTGTCAGCAAACGTATTGATGACACAATAAATATGATAAAACAAAAACAAAAATTTAGATATAAAGTAATTGACTCTTTAAAGAAAGTTGCCGTGGTTTCAGTTAGTGCAGTTACTTTATTTGGTGGCTATTGTTTTGCAAAAATGATTATAGAAAATTACTTTTATACAGAAAATAATGGAATAGAAACAGCTGCAAGTAATGGATATATTTATAACGTTAATTCAGATTATTCAATATCAAATAATAATAAATTAAAAGTAGATAATATTTTAATGGATGATTCTACTTTAAATTTATCACTTAGTTTAGAATTAGACAATATTGATTATAATAACATAGAAGATGTAATATTTTCTGATATTCTAATAACAGATGATTCTAATAATATATTATATGCAAATAATGAAGAATCTTTTAGTGATTATTGCAAGAAAAATAATTTAAATTATAACTTTATGGATTTTACAGAAAATTATATAAACAGTGGTGTTAACAATTATATTCAAACTATCGATAATAACATTATTAAGGTTATATATAATTTTACTCCTTCTGCTTTAAGTAAATATCCTAATAGTAAAACTTTAACAATAAACTTGAAGAACTTAAGGTACTCAGAAAATTCGGAAGAAATAAAAGGTGATTGGTCTTTTACAATAGATTTGCCAGAATATTTTTACAATAGGTCTAATATTTCATATAAAGTAATAGATAGTAATAATTCTGACTTTAAAGTTAAAGAGTTCAATGTATACAATAGTTGTTCAAAATTGATAATGGAAATGCCAAAGCTAGAAAAAGTTGTTTCGGATGAAGAATTTGATAATTTAATTAAGAAATTTTTAGAAGAAAATAATAGAAAAAATGCAATAATAAAAGAAAATCCAGATGCTGATATTCCTCAAAGTGAAACTGAAAAAAGATTATTAGAAATTGTTGATGAAAAAGGTGCAATATATAAAGATATTTACATTGAAAATTCTAACGGTAAAAAATTTTATCCATCATATACATCATCTGAAAATAGTGGTTCAATTGATATAGATAATGATACTATTTCTTATTGGAATACATTTAATTTGAATATTAATGATTTAACTGATAACTTAACATTACATATGAATTATAATAATAATGAAATAATCATTTCTCTTCAAAAAAATTAAACTTTTTAAACTTTAAGCAATTTTAGTTTTAATTAATGATATAATATTTAAGCGTACAATTGCGAATCTAAAATATCTATTAATAGGATATTTTTAGATATAAAAAGATTATATGCTATCCCTATAAGTATAGGAGGATTCAATATGAAAATAGGAAAACGCTTATTAGGATTAGCACTTGCCTGCATTATGGTTATGGGATTATCTACCACAACTTTTGCAGCAGAACCCGACAAACAAGCAGAGACAGTTGTTGCATCTGAAAAAATTTCTCCGAGAGCCGGGACAGAAACCTGGACACCTGGTGATAGGTCTTTTGGGAGTATTCATTTAACCAATTACAATTTAACTCCTGTAAAAACAATGAGTACATCAGGTACGTTATATGTATATGGTTATTACCGGACGACGGATGGAAGATCTAGAGCTGTTCTTACAACTGAAATCAGAAAAGCCTATTCTAATACAGTTTTAGCTTCTGGTTTTTCGGTTGAAGGATATACAACTGGTCAGAGAACATTTTATGCTACCGGTGTTACACATGTAAATCGAGGTGACCAGGTTCAAATCTTCACAGATATAAGTAGTCTGGAAAGTCAACCTGCGGGTAGCCCTTACAGAAAAGCAGATGTTGACTTGTACTACAAATTTGTAGCTGATTAATCATTATGGGATAGCATCACTAATCTTTTTCCCCCTGTCATATCTTTCAGACAGGGGTTTTTTTATTATTTTATCTAATATATTAAAAATGAGTTCTTTTGTTTTTATTCTATAATCTTCATATGTATAGAAATATTCTTTAAATATATTACTGTCACATTCACAGTACATATTTTCTATTGAATTTAAAATAGATGTTTTTATTGAACTAATTGATCTATTATACTTTTTAGCTAAATATGGATAAATTAATTTTTGAAAATTTATGTGATCATCATATATTTGATTATCATACAAATATTTTAATATATCAATAATATATGTAGTTCCTTTATAGCTAAAATTAAAATTTAACTTGTATAATTCTGATTTTACCAATTTTTCGAACTCCATATCTGTTTTTGTTAAAAACCATTTTTCAACAATATTTCTATAATATTCTTCTGTTCTATTCTCAGATTTTACAAAAGATATATGATTGGCAAAATCAATATTATATGTATTTTGAGTAATAAAAATAATGTCGGTGTTTTGGAATAACTTATTATCTAAAAATATTAGTAAATCTTCTTCATCTTTTTTATTTAAAAACATATCAAATATTATCATATCAACTTTATATCTTATCAGGCTATTTTTTAAATTATCAAAATTATAAATTATTTGTTCCAATCTTAATGAATGAAAAAAAGTAAATATACTATTAGCTATATATACTCCTTTATTAGCATCATTTGTAACTATTGATATATCTAACATATTAATACCCTCCAATATGTTAGATACATTTTTTGGAAATATAATTGCACTTTTTTTAATTTATTTTCTAACTACTTATAATTATATTTGCATACAATAGTATAAATTATTAGTTTTAAACTTGGTTTTACATTATATTCTAAATTAAAATATTTACTAACAATATCCTGTTTCGTATTATTGTACATTGTATTTATTACCTGATTAATACACCATTTTATATTTAAATAAGATTTTTCGTTATATTTTTCAGCTATATAAGGGAATACATTTTTACTTAAATTATCTAATGCATCTTCATCAACTATACACATATAGATAGCTTCTTTAAGATATTTATACCCTTTTGTATAAACTTTAAAATTAAATTTTTTTAATTCCGTCAAAATAAATTTTTTTATATAAACGTCATCCATTTTAATTCCTCCTTATCATTAGTTTTAAACCAGCATGAATTAAATTAGGGTTATCTCCAATTGTTTCCTTATTCAATTCATATATTTCTTGCCATGTTATGCCGTCAAACTTTTCAGCTATTTTCGAAAGATTATCTCCTGGTTGTACAGTATAATAAACAATGTTATTGCTAACATCATTAAGATTATTTAAACCAGCATTTTTAATAATGTTTAGATAATCATAAATAGCATAGTTTAAATCAACATTTCCTTTAATTCCATTTACTTTTCCTTTATCAGAATATTGCCACATTCCATAATCTTTTTTATATGTACAAGTACTATTCCATTGTGCTACCCATTTATCAAACCTATCTAATTTGTTACTATTTATTCTATTATTAAGCCAATCCAAGTTAGCATATATTCCTGCATAATATCCTGCATTTTCTATTTCTAAGCAAAATTTTTCACAGATATCTATACAAGTTTCATTAGATACATTTCTTTTAGCTTTATACTTATCCGCATCTTCCATATCAATAAAAATGGGATATTCTATTTTTAGACCATTTATATTATTCAGTACTAATTCCGCTTCTTTTTCTGCATCGTCTATATTTGTGGCATAAGAATATAAATATATGCCAACAGGAATATTGTTTTTTATGGCATTTTCATAATTAACCTTAAATTTTTTATCAATTTGACTTTGATTTTTACCATATCCTATCCTAATTATTACAAATTCAATTCCAGCTTCTTTTACAGCACTCATATTTATATCTCCATTATTTTCTGAAATGTCTACACCTTTTATCATATAAATCCCTCCTTTCCAAAAAGAAAATAAGTAAGATTTTACTCCTACTTATTTCCTCAGTAATCTATATTTTTACGAAGTTTATTTTAAAAAGTTTTTTAAATTTTTTATTGCAATATCTAAACTGTATTGAACAGCCCTTATAGAGCAGCCATCATATGCTGCTATTTCTTTTTGCGTCATATTATTAAAATAATATAAATAAATTCTTTTTCTCTGTATTTGTGGTAATTTATCAATTGCAGTATATAATCTTTGTTTTTCTATATTTTCTATAACTGTTTCTTCTAAACTTTTTTCTCTGTTGCTTATTCTTTTATGTAATTGAATTTCATCAAGTGGTAAATGTTCAATATGTCTATCATACTTATTCATATATGAAATATCTTCTAATTCAAATTTATCAAACTAACTATATAATTCTTTCGATATTTCCAAACTATAATACTTTTTATTATAATTAAAAGAAATATTATATGTTTTTTTCTCTTCTAAAAAATTTATAGTATATGGATTAGCTTGTAACTTTCTTCTTTTTCTACCAATCAAATTCCTTACCTCCAATCAATTTATAAAAATTGATTGTTTGGGAGGACCTCTAATAAAATTGATAAAAAAAGTTAATATATTATATCTTTTTAAGCAATATTTAAGTAATAACACATATAACCACCTCGAGGGCATAAACAATGAACAGTAATTCCCTTTCAATGTTTAGGTTTTATTAAACATCCCTCAGTTTGTTTGATATATTGGTTATTACATTATTTTTACTTAATATTTGTTTAATTATAATTTATATTGTTACTTTATAACAAATTATATTATTTTTTATATAAAAATGTTGTCGAATCTTGTTTAAATAAAAAAAAGACCACAATGGTCTTAATTTTCATATATATCTTATAAAGAAATTATTGATAATAATATATTTTCTATTTATTATCAAATTTATTTGATGAATTATTATTGTTTTGCTCCGCAGAATTATTAAGCAACTTATCAATGGTATTTTCAAGTATTTTATTATAAATTTCCAATCCATCTTTTAAAAATGATGGTACTTTTATCCCTATTTCTATCAGATTTTCAATGATACTTCTTGCCTCGTTTATAAACAAGCAAGTCAATGTAAACCATCCGAACAACATAACAAATTCTAAATTAATATTTATACAAGAACCTATATCTACTAATAAATATGATATTAAAAAAGCTACTCCAATAAGAATCCAGTAGCATATTTTTTTCACTATACCGATTAATCCTTTATTTGAGCTTTCTTCTTTTTTTATCTTTGATTTTATAGTTCCTGTAATATAATCAAAGATATTTAATATTAGGTATCCTAGAAATAAAATCCAATGTGTTCCTAAAACATTAGTTATAAAAGTGCATATAATACTTATAATACTAGAAACCTTGTTAAAAATTTTTAAAAATTCTTGTTCCATATTATCCACTCCTTTTAGAGTTATAATAATATAAATTTATTGAAAAATTATATTAAGTAGAGCTTAGTAGTTTAATATTGTTTTATCCATCGGATTAAATGTTAATGACTAATTTCAAAATGTTTTTCAACATCTTGTTAGTTATGATGTTCGTTGATACAATATTCAAATACTTTTAATTTAAATTTATTTGAATATTCGCTCATAAAAAATACACCTTCAAATGTTAGATTTTTTGTCTAATTTCAAAGGTCGGCTCATATTGCTTGAAGCCCTATTTTTTTATTATCTCATATTATCGCATACAGTTATTCACATATTTCACCGGAACGTCCATTCTTTCGGCCGCTTCTTCCACTGTCATTCCGCTGTCTATAAAACGCTTACATACGCTTTTCATATTTTCTCCAACCTCAATAATATGTTTATCAGGGTCATAAAAACGGACAACTCTCTGTCCCCACCTATGCTCGTATACCTTATGAAGATAGTCTATTTCAAGCTTTGATAGCCTTTCCGTAAACTTGTCAAAATCATCTTCTTCAAAATATATTTCCGCATCGTTTCCGCCAAAAGAAATATCTTTATCTGACGCATTAATAAACTCGAGCCACGAGTCTTTTGTTTGAAGACACAACCCTCCCGTCAGAGTTATATTTGCTCCAAAGTCCATAATCACACGCAGACCCAATACTTCTTTATAAAATTTCTTTGAATTTTCTAAGTCTGTTACTATTATCATTGGATTTTTTAATTTCATTTTGTCTACCTCACTATTTTTATTTAATATCAACTGATTTATAATTATCTATACAAAACTTCTAAATTGCCGTTATATCCCATACTATCCGACTTTCCCGGCGCTTTTAATAATTTGCTTTTTTCATTCTTTATTCCTGATTTTTTCGATAACAGTCCCTATGCCCACTCCTAATATCATTC
>OLPF01000667.1_pt1 | contig 34022 bp, 34 predicted proteins | sample 1673121 | NCBI WGS metagenome assembly OLPF01 (sample SAMEA3136756, study PRJEB25190) | human gut metagenome
CGTGAGCCTCGCCAGCCGGCGCGGGCGGCAGCCCCTGTCGGTCATAGGCTCGCCGCGTCGGGCGCGCGCGAGCCACTTGTGGGCGGTCTGGCGGCTCACGCCGGCCATCGCGGCGGCGTCCGCGATGCGCATGCCGCCGCCCACGCGCTCGCAGAGCAGCGCCCTTCCCCTCGGGGTCAGCCTTGCGTTAGGATGCTGGGACATGGGAGGCCCCTCCTCACTGTGTGCCTAGACAACTCACAGCATGCGGGAGGCCTCCCTATTTGTCACTACTCGGGTGTAAACAACCTGTTGGCACTAAACAGCTAGCGCAGAACATGCTTGTTTGTGTTACGCATCTGCTGTGGTAGCGTTGGCGGGAAACGTTTGCGCTTGAGATCGAGAGGGGCTGCGTGGAGATGGCGATAAAGGCAACGGACACGAGATGCGGCAAAACGCTCTACTTGGATTGTCAGGCGGGAATTGCCGGCGACATGTTGGTTGCGGCGCTTCTTGACCTTGGGGGAAAGCCTGCGCCGGAGCGGTTGACGCAAATGCTCGAGAAATTGTCGCTCGAGGGGTTTTCGGTTGCGGTGACGCGCGTGAAGAAGGCCGGTATCGATTGTTGCGACTTCGATGTGAAGCTGGACGCTGCGCACGAGAACCATGATCACGACATGGCCTATCTGCACGGTTTGGGCGACACTTCCCACGACCACAACCACGACCACGACCACGACCACGACCACGACCACGACCACGACCATCATCATGCGCATCGCGGTTTGGCGCAGGTCGAGCTGGTCATCGATGCCGCCCCACTTTCCGAGCGTGCGCGCGGCCTCGCTCGCGACGCCTTTCGCATTCTCGCACGGGCCGAGGCAAAGGCCCATGGTCTGCCGATCGACCAGGTTCACTTTCACGAGGTGGGCGCAGTCGATTCTATTGTCGACGTTCTTGCGGCGGCATTCTTGATTGACGATCTGGACATTGAGCGGGGGATTGTCCCCGCGCTGACCGATGGCCATGGGACGATTCGCTGCCAGCACGGCGTTATCCCGGTGCCCGTTCCCGCAACGTTGAACATCTGCATCGCCCATGGCTTGCCGCTGTCCTCGAGTTCGGTTGAGGGTGAACTTGTGACGCCCACCGGCGCGGCGCTCGTTGCCGCCCTGGAGCCCGAGTTTTCCCTGCCCGAGCGCTATACGATTCGCGCGGTGGGGCTCGGTGCGGGCAAGCGCTCCTACGAGCGTCCATCGATCTTGCGCGCAATGCTCATCGAGGAGCTTGACGCGCACGTTGGTGCTGCCGCCTGTGAACCCCGCCCCTCGCTCTCTGCCGAAACGCAAGCGCCCAACTGCATTGTTAAGCTCGAATGCGATATCGATGACTGCTCGCCGGAGGTTTTGGCCTATGCTGCGGAGCGTTTGCGTGAGGCTGGTGCGCGCGAGGTGCACTGGCTGCCGATATTCTGCAAGAAGGGTCGCCCCGCTTATCAGCTGCAGGTCATTGTGGAGCCCTCCGATGTTTCACGCATGGAGGAGATTATCTTGAGCGAGACGACGACCATCGGTATTCGTCGGCTGCAGATGGAGCGCACCTGTTTGCCTCGGGCCATCGAGTCGGTGGAGACACCTTGGGGTGACGTCTTGGTAAAGACCGTTCGTCTTCCCGATGGCACGCGGCGCACGACTCCGGAGTACGAGGCCTGTGCTGCCATCGCACGCGATAAAGGCGTTGCGCTGCAGACGGTGATGGATACCGTGCGCGAGGCGGTTTGCGGCCGATGAGGCGCGTTCGCGCCCTATAGGGCGGGGTACAATGCTTCGCGTATACGCGTTTTGCTCCGCCGCCCGGCGGGGAGAGGAGACCTTATGTCCACTATGCGAAAAGCCCTCAAGGTTTTGAGCCTTCTTGCCCTGGTTGGCGGTATCGATCTGGTGATCACCCTTATCGTGCTCAACACTTCCGGCGACCAGGCGCCCGATCTTTTGCATTCCATCGTAATGGGGCTTGTCGTGCTCTTTGCGTTTTTGCTGGGGGCGCAGGGCATCTCTGCCGCTAACGTTCCCGTTCGCGCCCGCGGCCTGCTGCCCGTGGCGCTCGTCGGGCTGCTTGTCAATGCCGCCGATGTGGTGCTTGCTATCCTGAACGGCACCGCTGTTGTGTCGGTTGTGATCAACGCATTGATCATCGCGGGCATTTCCTATTGCGCCAGCGCTGTCGCAAAAGAATCCCTGCGCTAGCGTTATTCGTTGCAAGGTGTCTTGAGATTGGACCTATCATGAAGTTTCTTATCGCATCCGACATCCATGGCTCCGCGTATTGGGCCGAGCGCCTGATGTCTGCCATCGAGGCCGAACAGCCCGATCGCATCATTCTTTTGGGTGACCTGCTCTACCATGGGCCCCGCAACGACCTCCCGCGCGATTACGCTCCCAAGCGCGTGATTCCGCTGCTCAACGATCTTGCCAAGAGCGGGCGCGTAATCGCCGTGCGCGGCAACTGTGAAGCAGAGGTCGACCAGATGGTGCTTGATTTCCCCTGCTTGGCCGATAGCACTACGGTGATGGATAGCGACGGTCGCGAGCTCTTTTGCACGCATGGTCATGTGTTTGGCGCCGGCATGCATAACAGCGTCGATAACGCACCGGTGCTGCCCGCCGGCTCCGCGCTGGTGTACGGACATACGCATATCAAGGTCAACGAGGAGAGCCAGAAGCATCCGGGCTTGTGGCTTTTCAACCCAGGCAGCGTATCCATTCCCAAAGATGGGACGCACAGCTACGGCATCTACGAGGACGGCTCCTTCCGGCACGTGGTTCTCGAGGAAGCCTAGCGAAAGCTTCGACGAGGCGCATTTTGCTCGCGTGTTAGCGAAGAAGGCGCCAAAGGGTAGTGCGGCTGATGCCCAAGACATCGGCCGCTTTTGTTTTGTTGCCGCCCAGGTGGTCGACAACCAGCTGGGCGATATCTCGCTCGGTGTCGGCGAGGGGGCGCAGGATATAGAGGTCGGTTTCCAGGGCCGGAGATGAGAAGACTCCGGAGCGAATCACGTTTTCCTGAGCAAGAACCGCGTTTGCGTTCTCTTTGCTAACGGGGGCGTCTCCGCCTAGAATCAGCAGGCGCTCGGCGACTTCGCGCAACTGCGCGTAATTGCGCGGCCAGCTGTAGGCGTTCAAGATCGCTGCGGCATCGTGCTCGATCGATGGCGCCCCCATTTCAAATTCTTGAGCGAGGTTCGCCAGATAGCGTTCGACGCGTCGCGCGGGTTCGCCTTGTTCTCGCACGGAGGGGGCAATGCAGACCGCGCAGTTGAGCTGCTCGGCGCATTGGGCTACGGCATCGCACTCTCCGCCACCGGGAATGTCGTTGCCCGAAAGAATCACGCGGCAGCGTTCGGTCAGGGCTCCTTCGCGCAGCGTTGCCAGAAGTTCGCGATGGCGGCGTTCTTCCAGGGCATGCAAGCGCCTGATATAGATGGTCGTATCGGTTTGATAGAGCGGCGAATCTGCGGATTTGAGCAGATGGTGCCAGGAGCGGTCGTTCAAGATATCGCAGCTAATGCGAACAAATGGCTGGTGGGAAAGGGAACCGCTCAAATAGAGGAGCTCGGCTATCTGGTCTTTGCCAGACCCTGCTTCGCCTTCCAGCATCACGGGCGTGTTGTGCTCGTAGGATGCAAGGACAAGCGGGGAGAGGGCCGCTTCGCCCTCGATGATGCCAAAGGCGCTTTGCTCAAAATCGGCGCGCACGTCTTCGGCATTGAGCCAATCGATGCCGGGCCGCACGGTGCTGCTGCGTCGATGGCGCACGGTAAAGACGTCGAGCGCGTGCCCGCCCACATCTTGTTTGCGGGGATAGAGCGTGAAGAGCTTTCGGTCGCGCGTAAATAGCAGGCGCCCTCCCTCGGATGCCTGGTCTCGATGGTTTCGCGCGTATTGGATCAGGGCATCGCGATGCTCCTGTGTCGATGTCAGGGTGGTAAAGGCAACGGATGCGTCGCTGTCGAAGGCGATGATATCGATGCCGGCGTCGGCAAGCGCTCCGACAAGAAGCCCTTGCAGTGAGTCCGGGGCAAGATGGTTAACAGCAGGGCTGTTCGTGTCTCGGTTGTCCATGGGCCACCTCTGTGACTGTTTCAAAATTAAACGATAATTCGCATTTGTCAGTATAGAGCAGGAAAAGGCGACGCGCGATTATAGTGGTGCACCAAACAGAAGGTGCCTGACGGAGTGGCTAACCGCCAGCTTCCAACTGGGCGATGAGGGTTCTTGGCAACGCCCGCCATCGCCGTGCGATAACGGATTTCGAGCCGGTACGCACGGCGATGGTGAGCAACATTACTAACACTGCGGACAAGCCCGCCGAGTGCCCTCAACGCCCCGTTGGTACCCTTTCCGTTCTTGTGACGCCATCCACGCAAGAATGAGGAGCGACCCCGAGTTCTCGGGGTCGCTTTGCTTTTGGCGTGCACGCTTGCTTGCGTATGTGCGCAACTTCTGCTTTTGCCGCTCGAAGGCTGCCGATGCTGTCACAATTGTGCGCATATGTTTTTCGATCCGAGCGGAGTTTTTTCATGCCCACTTCCGGTGCTGCCTGCAATATCATCGTCGATTCATGCTGCGAGCTTTCGAGGGGTTACTGCGAGCGTGCGGGCCTGCGCGTGCTCAATTTTTCCTATACCGAGACCGTCAAAGGCGACGATGGCTTGACGGGCGTGGACGATATGTATGAGAGCATCTCGGCACACGATTTTTACGAGGCCATGCGCCATGGTGCACAGCCAATGACCTCGCAGCCTTCGCAGCTCGCTTTTGAGACCGCCTTCAACGAGGCGATCGATTCGGGCGTGCCGACGGTGTATCTGGCTTTTTCGAGTGGGCTTTCCGGTGCATACGAGGGCGCCTGCACCGCGCTTGCGCGCATTTGCCGCGAGCGCGAGGTCGAGTCTGCGGCAGAGCTGGGCATGTATGTTGTCGATCTTAAGCTGGGCTCCACGCCCCAGGGCCTGATCATTGCCGAGGCGGTGCGTCAGCGCGACCGCGGCCTTGCTGCTGCCGAGCTTGCCGCTTGGGCGGCCGAGGCACGCTATTACGTGCAGACGATGTTTATGGTCGACGATCTTGATGCCCTGCATCGAGGCGGCAGGATTCCTGCCGGTGTGGCGCTTGTAGGCGGAAAGCTGGACGTCAAGCCGCTGCTCACCTTTGATACCGATGGCAAGCTCGCCGTTGTGGGCGTGGTGCGCGGTCGCAAGAAGGGGCTGCGGCGCATGGCGGAATTCTATAGCAAGGGTCGCAATGCAGACCTGTACTCTAACGTCGCGGCTATCGGCAACGCCGATGCCACGGGCGATGCCCGTCGGCTGCGTGAGCTGATTGCCAAGCAAGACGACACCACGATGTTTCTCGAGACGAACATCGGTCCCACGATTGGCTGCCATGTGGGGCCGGGCATGGTGTCTGTTTCCTTCTGGGGCGAGGACCGTCGCGGCCAGACTTCGATTTCCGATCGTATTGCCGGAATGGTCAAAGGCAAATAGCGCAAACGCACCAAGCGTATGAGAAATCGGGCCTGTCCAAAGATGCGGACAGGCCCGATTGCATACAAGGGCTACTGGGGGTAAAGGCTACTTTACGTACACCACGTTGTCGCGACGCGGTTTGGGCTCGCTTGCGGGGCCGGCGGCATAACCCAGGATGCAATGGCCTACGCCGCGCAGCGATCCGTCGGAGGGAAGACCCCAAGATGCCAAAAGTGCGCGCCCCTCTTTGGACTCAAACTCCTCGCGTGCGCGATGGATCCAGCACGAATCGACGCCTAGGGCATGTGCCGCATTCATGAGGTTGCCCATGGCGAGGGCGCCGTCTTCCACGCAGGTGGGAACGCTTGCGTCAACAAGTACCACAACTACCGTCTGCGCTCCATAGAACGGATCGGTGTCGACTCCCATAATCTGGGCGTTCATGCGCGAAAGCTGTTTGACTGCGGCGGGATCGGTTACGGCAACAAAGGTGACGGGCTGGCGTCCCATGCCGCTTGCGGCGAAGCGGCCTGCTTCGATAATGGTATCGAGCGTTTGGGCGTCGACAGGGCGATTGAGGTATGCTCGGCAGCTGCGGCGCGTCTTCAGGGCATCGAGAGCATCCATAATGGTTCCTTTCGATTGGGAATTGGTCTACGGGGCTATCTATACCCACTGAGCTTATATGAATAATGGCTTAGGACTTGCAGAATTTTAAGATGCATAGGGTTTGGCAATGTGTGCGTTGCACACTCGGCTGCCATATCTTTTTCGTTTTCTTCCGTTTGCGTGTATGTCTGTGCCGCCTGCCTAAATGACCTGTCGCGCGGGGCCTTAAACGGGTTTATTTGAAGATAACGCTCTGTTTGATACGGGGCTTTCACATCCGCCCGCGACCATTTGGGAGGTCATCATGGGATTGAAGGCAGACGAGACGATATCCTTGGAATTCGAGGATCTCCTGAGCTACCTGCGGTCTAAGACGCGCATCTTTATGGATGCCGACGGCGGTCAGTATTACATCACGCACACCGATGGCTACTGGCGTGTGCAGGATTGCAACCAGCTCAACGAGAAGGGCCGCTTTACGGATTGCTCCGAGCTGGTCAACACCTTGTCCGAGCTTATCGAGCTTCCTTGGCATGACGGAAAGAGCATCCACGACCTCTGTGCGGGCGCTACGTTCTACGAGTCGATACAAGAGGACTAGACGAACGCTTGCGTTTTAATAATCGATTCCCCTTTTGCCCGTCAGCTCACGTTGGCGGGTTTTTTATGGCAAAGTTCGCTTTGGCGCGAATGACCCCCTCTTGACAGTAATCCGAAACCGGACTACCCTCTCGAAAGGAATGTCCGATTTCGGATTACTAATGCCGAGCGAATCTTCGGAGGGGTATGGACGATATGGATGGGGACGAGCTCGCTGCGATGGCGCAGCGCCTCGACCATGGTTACAACCAGGTGGATAAGCTCTACTACGAGGTTGCTCGGGCATGTGGGCTTCCGGAGTGCTCGTACTGGATGATCTATGACATCGTGCAGCATGGCGGCTCACGTCCCGTTGCCGCGCTTTGTTCGGAGTGGGGCTACAGCAAACAGACCATCAACTCGGCGCTCAAGCATCTGTCGATGCGCGGGCTTGTGGATCTGGTTTACGCCGAGGGAAGCCGCAAGAACAAAGTGGCCCAGCTAACCGCCGAGGGCACGCGCTTTTCAAAACGCTTTATCGCGCCCGCACTCGATGCCGAGGTTAAAGCCCTCTCGACGCTGACCGCTACCGAGCGCAAACGCTTCGAGGCCTTGGTAAATAAGTACGATGCCGCGCTTTCGCTCGAGCTCACGAAGCTCAAAGAAGCAATTCTGGAAGAAACTCGATAACGAACGAAGGATATATATGAAAACGCTTGTGCGTTTCCTCAAACCTCACAAAGGGCTCGTTGCCCTCACCCTTCTTGTTTTGCTGATTGACAACGCGGGAACGCTGCTGGTTCCCACCATGCTTGCAAATATGGTCAACGTGGGCATCACATCGGGATCGACCGAGTACATCCTGCGCAACAGCCTGCTCATGCTGGGCGCCACCGCTATGGCCTCGGGCGGTGCGGTGACCGGCTCTTACCTCACTGCGCGCTTGGCCTCGCGGGTTGCCTGCGACATCCGCTGTGCGATCTATCGTAAGTCCCTGGAGTTTTCGGCGAGCGATTTCGAACGCTTTGGAACCGGTGCCATGATTACGCGCACGCTGGGCGATATCAACGTGATTCAGCAGGCGATTATCATGACCTGCCAGTTGGTGCTGCCTATGCCGGTGCTCGCCGTCGTCGGTATCATCCTTGCTTTTAGGATCGACTACCAAATGGGTTCCATGCTGCTGATCGCCGTGGCTATCGTAATGGTGCTTGCGGTGATTACAGTGGCCAAGACGGCGCCGATCTTTATTCGCCTGCAAAACTTTATCGACCGCATGAATGTGGTGCTACGCGAGAACATCATCGGTGCGCGCGTGATTCGAGCGTTTGGCCGGGAAAAGCGCGAGGAGGAGCGCGAAGGGCGCGTGTTCGGGGAGTATGCGCAAAACGCCATCCGCGTGAACTACGTGTTTTCGGGTCTCGATTGCTCGTGTTTCTTCGTGATGAACATGGTTGAGGTGTGCGTTATCTGGCTTGGCGGCAATCGTGTGGGTGCGCATGCTATGCAGATTGCCAGCATTTCGGCAGTGCTGGAGTATGCCATCCTCATCCTCTTCTACATCATGACGGCGCAGATGGTGATGGTGACCATGCCGCGCGCCAAGGCATGTCTTGATCGTGCACGCGAGGTGCTGGAGCTCAAGCCTTCCATTGTGGACAGCGCGGATGCCAAGGCGCCCTCTGTTGCGGCGGAGCCTGCGCGTGCGCTTGCAGGCGAACGGGATGTGGTGGCGCGCTTTGACCACGCGAGCTTCCGTTTTGCCGATGCTGACCAAGATACGCTTCATGACCTTAGTTTTAGCTGTCGACGTGGGCAAACCACGGCGATTATCGGATCGACGGGATCGGGTAAATCGACGGTGGCAAAGCTGTTGCTGCGCCTTCACGACATTACGCGCGGGCGCGTGCTTTTGGGCGAGTGCGATGTGCGCGATATCACGCAGCGTGAACTGCGTGCACGCATCTCGTATGTGCCGCAAAAGGCATGGCTCTTCTCGGGCACCGTGGCGAGCAATCTGCAAGACGGCTTGCCCGATGCGACAGAGGAGCAGATGCGCCATGCGCTCGACGTTGCCCAAAGCCAGTTTGTCTACGATCTCGAACACGGGCTCGATGCGGCGGTGGCCCAGGGAGGAACGAACTTCTCGGGCGGTCAGCGCCAGCGTTTGGCCATTGCACGCGCGATTATCAAGCCCGCGGAGCTCTATATCTTTGACGACAGTTTCTCGGCGCTCGATTTTAAGACCGATGCCGCCCTGCGCGCCGCGTTGACGCAGGAGATGCGCGGCGCTGCGCTTCTTATCATCGCCCAGCGCATCTCGACCATTTTGCACGCCGATCAGATCATCGTGCTTAAGGACGGCGAGGTTGTGGGCCAGGGGCGCCACGAGGAGCTTATGGAAACGTGTGAGGTATATCGCGCTATCGCCGAATCGCAGATGAGGGGAGGTGAGGCGCATGAGTGAGCAGAAGAAGTATCTTTCTGCCGAGGAGATTTTTGCCGAGGAAGAGCAGGAGGAGCTGAGGCGCGAGCAAAAGCGCTTGGCCGATCTGCACGATTCGGAGGAGGGGGAGCTTGAAGACCTCAAGCCCCGCAACACCTGGGCGACGGTGCGTCGTCTATGGGATGAGGCGGCAGACCAGCGCTGGCGCTTTGTGGTCGTAGTCATCGCCATCGTTTTCTATACGGTGTGCTCGATTGCAGCGCCCGCCTACTCCGCTCATCTCATCGACTACATCTGGACGCAGGTTCAAGCGGCCGATGCTGCCGGCAGGCAGTTCTCGATCGGCTGGGGGACGGGCGGCGAGAAGATTCTTTTTTACCTGGGGATCTGGACTGTGGCGCTCGTTTTCTATTCGACGCAGAGCCTGTGTATGGCGAGTTTTGCGGAGCGCCTTAACCTTAATTTGCGCAATCGCTTGGCGGCAAAGCTTAACCGTTTGCCGCTGAAGTTCTACGACGGGCACAAGCCCGGTGAGATTGTGAGCCGTGCTACAAACGACCTCGACAAGATGAGCGAAGTGCTGCAGCGCGGCGTGCTCACGCTGCTCACAGCGATAGGCAGCATAATCGGCTCGGTAATCATGATGCTTACGTATAGCGTTGAGCTCACCGCGATTTTCCTGGTCTTTTCGGCAATCTCCCTTGGTATTACCGCTTGGGTTTCCAAGGCGACTCTTGGCGCTGCGGCGCGGCGACAAGAGCTTTTGGGAACCTTGACCGGGGCAGTTGAGGAGGCCTACAGCGGACGTTTGGTGATTCGTTCGTTTTGCCGCGAGAAGGCCAGTGCCGACGAAGTTTGCTCGCAGGCCGCAGAACTTGCTGACGCCAACTGCAAGGCGGATTTCTACACCAATGCGGTGGGACCGGCAATTCGCTTCCTAAGCAGGCTCTCGCAGATTATCATCGCCGTCGTGGGTTGCAATATGCTTGTTGCCGGCCGTATGACCGTCGGTATATTCCAGGCGTTTTTCCAGTACATCTATACGGCAGGCGAGCCCATAACGCAGCTGAGCTACACCATCAACTCGATGCAAAGTGCGCTGGCGAGCGTGGAGCGCGTGTTTGACGTACTCGACGAGCCCGAAATCGAGCCCGATCCGGCGCCCGAGTTGGCGGCGCATGTGCCTCAGCCTATGCAGGGACGCGTCTCGTTCGAGCACGTGAAGTTTGGCTATACGCCCGAGAAGACCCTTATGCAGGACGTATCCTTTACGGCGGAGCCCGGCCAGAAGATCGCGATTGTGGGCACGACGGGCGCGGGCAAGACCACTCTCGTTAACTTGCTCATGCGTTTTTACGAGATTGATGGGGGTCGCATCACGCTTGATGGTGTGGATACGCGTGCCATGACCCGAGCGGAGCTGCGTTCGAATTTTGGCATGGTGCTGCAGGATGCATGGCTATTTGACGGCACCATTGCCGAGAACATCGCGTACGGATGCGACGGCGCTTCGCGCGAAGAGATCGTTGCCGCGGCCCGTGCCGCGCAGGTTGATTTCTTTGTGCGCACCATGCCCGCTGGGTATGACACGCAGGTGGCAAACGACGCGGAGAACATCAGCCAGGGTCAGCGCCAGCTGCTCACTATTGCGCGCGTCTTGCTGGCAAATCCCAAGATCTTGATTTTGGACGAGGCGACGTCGAGCGTGGACACGCGTACCGAGCGCGCTATCGACCGTGCGATGACGGCGCTTATGCAGGGCCGCACGAGCTTTGTGATCGCGCATCGGCTGTCGACGATCGTGGATGCCGACTTGATTTTGGTCATGCATGCGGGCAATATCATCGAGCAGGGAACGCATGAGGAGCTGCTCGAACGGGGCGGCGCGTATGCGACGCTCTATCAGAGCCAGTTTGCGTAAATGAAATGAGGCGAGGTGCCGGGTTTAGCACCTCGCCTTTTTGCTGTGACGTATAGGCTTGTTTGTGCGCGCGAGGCTACTTTTTGGCAGCTTGATCGGCCAGTTGGCGCACAAGGGCGGTGAGCTTGGCGACCTCCGCCTCGAGCTCGGTGACGCGGCGAGCGTTTTCGGCGATACTCGCGCGGTTGCGAGCCGAGGCTTCCTCGCCGGGGTCGGGCATGAACTCGCGGTGACGCTTGGCGTCGAAGGTTTCTTCAAAGACGCGGCATCCGTTGCGCTTGACGATGCGCCCCGGCACGCCTACCACGGTGCAGTTGGCCGGGACGTCTTTGACCACCACGGAGTTGCCGCCGATTCTGACGTTGTCGCCGATGGTGATGTTTCCCAGCACCTTGGCGCCGCAGCCAACGGTTACGTTGTTGCCCAGCGTAGGGTGGCGCTTGCCTGTCTCATTGCCGGTGCCGCCCAGGGTGACGCCCTGGTAGAGCGTGCAGTTATCGCCAACGACCGCGGTCTCGCCAATGATGACGCCCATGGCATGGTCGATGAAGAAGTGCTTGCCGATGTGTGCGGCGGGGTGAATCTCGACGCCGGTCATATGGCGGGTTATCTGCGACATGATGCGGGCAAGGCTTTTGCAGCCATGGTTCCATAGCCAGTGCTCGGGCACATGATTCCATTTGGCGTGAAGGCCGGGGTAGGTGAGGAAGATGACGAGGCCGTTTTGCGCGGCAGGGTCTTCCCGCTTAACGTTGGCGATATCCTCGCGAATTGTCGTGATAAAGCTCATCTTCGGCACCCCTCCCGTGCAAACGATGCGCTTAAGTATAGCGAATTACTAGGATTAATGAGTTCCAGGAGAGAAGAAAGAATAATACGTTTCGCAAAGTTCGATTGTTTTGACCGGAAGGCTATTTACTGTATATTTACTGTAAATATGATACTACGCTGAAAGGAGCTGTCATGCCAGCCGTTGCATCGCTTTCGGAGTTCAATCGCAATCAAACAGTCCTTATCGATACATTGGAAAAAACCCAAGAGCCTATTTATCTAACGCGCAACGGAAAAGCGAGCGTGGTGGTGATGGACGCTGCGGCTTTTGACCGGATGGTGTCGGCCAAGGAGCGTGCGCAAAAACGTGAGATGGATGTTTACCAAGGCTTGATGCGTGGCTATGCCGACGTCCTTGGTGGAAAGACGTCGGACGCAAAGGGCGCCCTTGGTGCCATTCGCGAAAAAAAGGGCTGGTAGCGTGAGCTATAAAGTAGAGATTACCGATTACGCTGCCGATTTTATCGAGCAGAATGTGGCGTTGGAATCGGTCTTGAGGCGCTTTGAGTGGGCGGTCGAGATGCTGTCGGCGTTTCCGTCCCTGGGTCCCGTCTACGATCCTGAGTACATAGCGGCTCGACCGCCGTTTCCCTGTAGATATTTGCCGCTTCCCGATACGCCTTTTACGCTTTACTACACGGTGGATGAAACGGCCCTTCGCGTGACGATTATCGATATCGAGTGGTCTGCCGGGGATCCTCGAAAGCGTTTCCCGGGATTGTAGAACGGTGCACGCCCGGGCGTCGTGCACGACGGCTACACCTGTTACTTATGCATAGTTGCTGCTAATCGCGTTGGGCTTTTGTTGCGCGGTGCCGCCGCACGTATACTTTTTTGCTTGGACGTATTCCGCGCCCAAAGCAGAGAGGTTTTACTCCATGGATTTCATCAATACGATCGTCGAGCTGCTTAAAGACCCGCGTACGGCGATTTCTGCCTGGATCGCAGCGGGCCCGCTCACGGCATATGGCTTTATCTTCTTGATTATCTTCATCGAGACCGGCGTTGTCTTCATGCCCTTTTTGCCCGGCGATTCGCTGCTGTTTGCAAGCGGCTGCTTTGCCGCCGATGGCAGCTTCAATATCTTCACACTGCTCGCGGTGGCATGGTGCGCAGCGATTTTGGGCGATCAGTGCAATTTCATGATCGGCCACTTCTTTGGCAAGAAGATCATCGCTTCGGGTAAGGTCAAGGTCATGACGCCCGAGCGTATCGAAAAGTCCGAGGCGTTCCTTGACAAGTGGGGCCATCTGGCCATCTTTTTGGGCCGTTTCTTCCCGTTCATCCGCACGTTCGTGCCGTTTCTCGCCGGCGTAGGTGGCATGAAGTGGCACTCCTTCGTCCTCTTCAACGTGCTGGGCGGTATTACCTGGTCCACGCTCTTCACGCTGCTGGGATTCTTCTTTGGCGGCATTCCTTTTGTACAGGAGCATTTTGAGCTGCTGATCGTGGGTATCGTTGCCGTCTCGGTTGTCCCAACGGTTGTGGGCCTGCTCAAGGCAAAGTTTGGCAAGAAAAACGCGTAAGTTTTTGGAAAACCAATCGGTGTGAAAAAGATCCGCCATCGCTGGATGGCGGATCTTTTTTGTTGCTAGCTTGGTGTGTGGCGTTTAGCTTGTGGTTACTGGATCTCACTCAGCTTCTGCGCAACGCGCCCTTGGACCTCCAGGTAGTAAGCTTGGCCATCGGCAGACAGCGAGCTTTCGTCAACGTCATCAAATTTTTTCGACCAATCGCTGTACTGCTGCATCATCGATCCGTAGTCAGCAAGCATCGAGGTGGTGTCGTCTGAATCCTCGTACTTTTTCATGAACTCAACGTAGCTGTTCATAAACTGCTCGTAGCCGTCCATCAGGGCGCGGAAGTCGGACGAGGATGCAGCCGGAGTATCCTCGGGGCTATCAGCAGAGCTGTCGGTGGAGCTTTCGTTGCCTGTGTCGGCGGCCTCGACTCGGGGGAGGCGAGCTGCATTCGGTGAGTGCCGACCAAACATTGCGGCGGGCGAGCTCTTGCCGCATCTTTTTTCGCACGAAGGGACCGGCTCCGTCGATTGTGACGAGTTCGGTAATGCCGTCTTCGCCGCGTGCGAGCACCTGCTCGACGCGATAGGTGTCGTCAAGGCTCGTGGCATGCATAAGCTGGCTGTCGTTCAAGCCGCCCTCCCTTCATGGTAACTGGGCAAAAGCCTCAAAAATGATATGTCAACGACTGCTTTGTTTGTTCAGTTGGCAACTGAATCGCAAGGGGCGATGCAGAGGGCGATGGGGGCGCAGGTCGACACCCAGATAATTCTATCTGAGCGAATTTGTTCCCAGAAGCGTCCTTTCACCTAGACGGTAGAGCTCATCGTCGGTGCAGGCGCGACTCATGCCGTGTTCGATACACCAGATGACGATGGCGTCGCGGCGGTCCTTGCACCAGAGTTCGGCAACGCTATCGAGTCTTAGGAGACGCTGCGTTTCGCGGAGTGTGCAGCCGATGCCGAGCGCCAGCATGATAGCGTGGTCGCGTCCTGGTCTGCTCTTGCCGGCGAAAATGTCGTACACCACTGTGGGATTGAGACCCGATTCGCGCGCAGCTTCGGACCTTTTGAGCCTGCGAGCATCGATGAGCTCGCGAAGAAATTCCATCAGCGTCGTGTTGACCGTCTCATGTGTATCGAGATAGCTTTCGACGCTCGAGCTCGCGAGCAGCCGCTTGAGCAGGTCTTCGGTCAGGTGCTCTTTTTCCATGGTGACGGTCATATGCGGCTCTCCTTGCCGTTGCAACATCGGGATGCGTACCTTCAGTATAGAGATTGTTGCGGCCGCAACGTGTCATGTGGCGGAGCTGGCGCTGGATAGCCGCATGACACCCATCCTCTCGATGAGTATCGGAACATCAACCCCTCATGAGGTGGGCGTCCTTGCTTGTACGGACAACTCCGCGTGCGAAACGTTACGGTTGTATTTCGTTTGTCCTCAAACGAGAGAAAATGTGCCACAGGTCGGTGGTGGGAGTAGAATGCCCAACATGCGACCGTCTTGGCGAGAAGCCCACACATGTGCTGCAGGCATGCGTGGTTCAAATGCCGGCGCGGCGCGTGGACTATTGCAAGAGAAGGAGCACAGTATGACCGTTGAGAAGAAGGATCTGGATTGGGGCAACATCGGCTTCAATTACATGCAGACCGACTACAGCTATGAGGCACATTGGAAGGACGGCGAGTGGGACGAGGGCGGCCTGACGTCCGACCACACTCTGCATGTTTCCGAGTGCGGCGGCATTTTCCATTACTGCCAGGAGGTCTTCGAGGGCCTCAAGGCATATACCACTCAGGACGGCAGCGTCGTGTGCTTCCGCCCCGACCAGAACGCACAGCGCATGTATGACTCTGCCCAGCGCCTCGAGATGCCCCCGTTCCCCGTTGACCGCTTTGTCGAGGCCGTTAAGCAGGTTGTTACCGCTAATGCCGCGTGGGTTCCGCCCTTTGGCTCGGGCGCTACGCTCTATGTCCGCCCATTTATGATCGGTTCCGGCAACGTGATCGGTGTCGCTCCTGCTCCTGAGTACACGTTCCGCATCCTCGTCACGCCGGTTGGCCCGTACTACAAGGGTGGCCTCAAGGCCGTCAAGCTGCGTATTTCCGATTACGACCGTGCTGCACCCCACGGCACTGGCAACATCAAGGCCGGTCTTAACTACGCCATGAGCCTCAAGCCCTCCGTCGAGGCTCACGCTCAGGGTTACGCCGACAACCTGTATCTCGATTCCGAGTCCCGTACCTACGTTGAGGAGACTGGCGGCGCCAACGTGCTGTTCGTTGACGGCAACACCCTTGTGGTTCCCAAGAGCCACACCAACTCCATCTTGCCCTCCATCACCCGTCGCTCCCTTGTGCAGGTAGCTCAGGACCTGGGCATGACCGTGGACGAGCGCCCGGTGGAGTGGGCCGAGGTCGCCTCGGGCAAGTTCTCCGAGTGCGGCATGTGCGGTACCGCAGCCGTCATCTCCCCGGTGGGCGAGATTGACAACAAGGTCTACGGCGCCGACGAGACGATCGTCTTCCCCGGCGGCCACACCGAGTGCGGCCCGGTGATGAAGAAACTGCGCGAGACGCTCACTGGCATCCAGGATGGTGCCGTTGAGGATAAGCACAACTGGGTCTTCAAGGTCTGCTAAGGTACATTTACCAATAGCGTTTGCATGCTCGACCTCCGCCGGCGCAGGCCTGCGGGGGTCGTTTTGTTGAAAGGACAGCAATGAAGATCGATCGCAACGAGGTGGTTCGGCTGCTCGAGCGCCTCTCCAATGCCAAGGGTCCTTCGGGTTTTGAGGATGAGGTTATCGATGTGGTTCGCGACTTTTGCGACGGATGGGCCACGGTAGAAGAAAACACGCTGCGTGATGGCTTGATTGTGCCGAACGGCACGGGGCTTGACGGCGACCGCGCTCGTCCGCGCGTGATGATGGATGCCCATGGCGACGAGGTGGGCGGCATGGTGCGCACCATTCGCGCAAATGGAACTATGGGTTTTGTGACGCTGGGGCGTTTTCCCGAAGGGGCTCTTTGCGGCCAAGATGTGCTGGTACGCAATGCCCGGGGCGAATGGCTGCACGGTACCATTGGCGTCAAGCCGCCGCATTTTACCAGTGCCGCCGAGAAAGCCGCCCATGTAGCGCCCGAGATGATTCTCGACGTGGGCGCGACAAGCGCCGAGGAGGCACGCGAGCGCTTTTTCCTGCGCATCGGCGAGCCTTTTGTCGTGGCGACGCAGTTCACCTTTGATGCCGAGCGCGGCATCGCGGTGGGCAAGGCGTTTGACTGCCGCGCGGGCGTGGCGGCGATGCTGATCGCCCTGCGCGAGCTCGCTTCTCGCGACGATCTGTCCGTTGACGTGGTCGCATCCGTTTCCGCACAGGAGGAAGTGGGGGAGCGCGGCGTGGCGGCAGCGGCGCGGACGCTCGATCCAGATGTTGCGTACATGTTCGAGGGCTGTCCTGCAGACGATACCTTCTTGGCTCCCGATGAGGTGCAGACTGCGCTTCATGGCGGTCCCATGTTCAGGCATTTCGACCGTTGCATGATCACGAATCCTCGCTATCAGCGCTTTGTGTTGGATGCCGCCGAGGCAGCGGGGCTGCGCGTGCAAGAGAGCGTGCGCGAGGGCGGTGGCACCGATGGCGGCCCCGTGCATCTCATGGATGTGCCGTGCGTGGTTTCGGGCGTGCCCTGCCGATATATCCACACGGCTACCTCGATTTGCGCCATCGACGACGTGATCGAGTCAGCCCGTGTTGCCGTCGAGGTCATTTCGCGTATGACTCCCGAGGTTATTTGCGGCTTTTAAGACCTCGCTTTGTTGGCGTGCGGCGCGCGGAAGGTGTAAATGCATCCTTTACCTGCGCCGCATGCTGACGGGGGATTGCAAAAACAGGCGAGATTCAACATACTAGATATGCCTCTTGCGCTCTGACGCAATCGCACATCAAATGAACCCATCCCCGCAAAAGGGGACGCAGAACCAGGGAGGAACCATGAAGTCTAAGCATCAGGCTATCGTTGCCGGACTCGCACTTTCGCTCACGCTGGGCGTGGCGGCGCCTGTTCCCATGTTTGCACAGACCGATACCGTCCAGCAGCAAGATATTGCCGGCAATGCCAACGCCGATCCCATCACCGATGTCGATGCAAAGCAGCCCACTCCTTCGGATTACGATCCTGGCGATGAGTATTCGGAAGCCGTGGACTCTTCGTCTCTTATGACGCTCTCCTTCAATTCGATCATGGCGACAAGCTCCTCGAGTCTGCAGCCGATGGCGCTTTCCTCCGAGCTGAAGTACTTCGCCCAAAACGAGAGCGGCAGCAATTACAATCTGGGCTTTAGCTATGGCGACGGCTATCATGCCATGGGTTTCTACCAGTTTGATCGTCGTTATGCGCTCGTCGACTTCATGCAGGAGTGCTACAACTACAATCCTCAGAAGTACGGCATGTTCAAGGCGGTCATCGACCGCGGCAGCGAACTTAAGCGCGACGCCGATGACGTGATTTACGACAAAAAGACTCACAAGCTCACCGAGCTGGGGCAGCTTGCCGAGGATGCCTGGCATGCCGCGTATGCTGCCGATCCACAAGAGTTCTCGGCACTCCAGGATGCATATGGATATCAGGAGTATTACCTGCCGGTCGAGCGCATCGTACGCAAGTACGGGCTTGACCTTTCGGGCCGTGCCGACTGCCTTAAGGGCTTGTGCTGGGGCATGAATAACCTGTTTGGATCGGGTGGCTGCCAGAAGTTTTTCAAGATGGCCAATCTTTCCAACGATATGTCCGACGAACAGGCCGTGACTGCTATCTGCGATGCGTTGATCGATTACATGACCAACACGTCGACCAATCAGTATGCCGCAAGCTATGCGAATCGCTATGAGCGCGAAAAGAAGACGTGCCTGACATATCTGGCCCAGCACAAGACCGAAAACGATACGAATAAAGACACATCGGGCTCGGGTTCTGATACGGGCTCCGACGCCGGTGTCGGTTCTGGTTCCGGTGCCGGTTCGGATTCCAACAATGGCTCGGGCTCCGGCACGGGCTCCGATAGCGGTACGGGTTCTGGCTCGGGCTCTACCGATCAGCCGTCTCAGGGCGAGGGCAGCGCGGGCGGTGATTCTTCTGCTGCCGGCGGCGCCATCACAACGCCTGCGGGTGGCAGCACGGCAGGTTCTCCGAACGCCCCTTCTACCGATGCGGGCGCGGGGTCCACGCCTTCGCCGAGCACGAGCAGCGGTACAGATTCCGGTGACGGCTCGACATCGGGCAGTAGCTCGAGCTCGAGCGCTCCGAGTGGTACGCCCTCGGATAGCGCGGCTGGATCGAACGGTTCTGCCGATGCCGATGGAGACTCTGGCGATGGCGCCGGAGATGCCAATGGCGGCGCGGCGAGCGGAGATACTTCTGACAACGGAGCCACCTCTGATGCAGGCACGCAGGGTTCGGGCTCCACTTCGCTGCCGAGCACGGACGGAAAGCCGGATGGCGGTAAAGACGGTGCCGATTCGAAAGACGATGGCGGCAAAGGCCAGGGCGACAAGAGCGTTAACGACCAGGGGAAGGCCAAGGCAGGTGCCGACAAAGCCGATACGAAGTCGGACGAGGTCGAGAAGCTTCCTGCGACGGCAGACGCCAGCACGATCGGTCTTGTGGTCTCTGCAGCGCTCTCGCTTTCGGGCGTTGGCGCCGTGGTAGTAGGCAAGCGTCATTCGGCCGAGAAGGTTCCCTTTGAAGATGGCTTTAGGGGCTAACGTATTTATCTTGTAACAATCGAGCAGAAGCGGGGTTGCAGCGTTGAGCTGCGGCCCTGCTGATTTTTAACGCAGTGTGTCGTTTTTTCTCCACTCGACTAAAGTAATTCCTTGCGTCTTACACTCCACTAGGCTAAAGTGAAACGCGTTACGAAAGAGGCTGGCGGTTTTGCGCGGGAAGCGCGAAGTTGCCGGCATTGCGATGAGATTGAGGATTACCCATGAACAAGAAGCGCTTTATGGCTTTTGTTGCATGCGCGTTTGCGCTTGTTGCCGCCTTTGCTCTGGTTGGCTGCGGTGGCACGTCTGCCCAGACGGCGGGCTCCGCTGCTGGCTCCGCTTCTGCCGGCAGCGATGATTCCGCAGACATCAAGACCCTGACGGTTGGCTTTGACCAGTCCTATCCTCCCTATGGCTTTGTGGGCGATGACGGCGAGTTCACCGGTTTCGATATCGAGCTTGCCACCGAGGTCGCCAAGCGTTGCGGCTGGGAGCTTAAGCTCGAGCCCATCGACTGGGATGCCAAGGACAGCCTGCTTAACTCCGGTGCCATCAACTGCATCTGGAACGGCTTTACCATGGAGGGCCGCGAGGACGACTACACCTTCTCCGATCCCTATATGCTCAACGGCCAGGTGATCGTGGTCAAGAAGGATAGCGGCATCAAGAGCCTGGACGACCTTGCCGGCAAGACCGTTATTACCCAGACCGATTCTGCCGCCGAGGACGTTTTGAGTGGCGATAAGGCCGACCTTGCCGCCACCTTTGCATCCCTGGAGACCATCGGCGACTACAACACGGCTTTCATGCAGCTTGAGTCCGGTGCCGTCGACGCGGTTGCCTGCGACCTCTCGATTGCTCAGTATCAGCTTGCCGCAAAGCCCGACGAGTACGTGCAGCTCGACGAGATGCTTTCCGAAGAGCACTATGCCGTGGGCTTCAAGAAGGGTGACTACGCCCTTGCCTCCAAGGTCACCGAGACCCTGAAGGAAATGGACAAGGACGGTTTTGTCAAGGACCTGTGCGAGAAGTACGCGGATTACGGCATCAGCTACGATAACTGGGTGCTTAAGTAAGGATTGCTTCATTCGGGGCGCTCGTCCGGGTGCCTCGCAATGGGTGGACAGTGCTCCCGATGCCGGCTGGTCGGCATCGGGAGTTGCGTGTCTATAGAAAGGTAGAGCATGGATATCACAACGATGTCGGGAATGTTGCTCTCGGGTTTTGGTACGACACTGCAGATCTTTGTGTTGACGCTCGTGGGGTCAATTCCCTTGGCGGTGCCCGTGGCGCTTGCGCGTATGAGCAAGATTCGCCCGCTCGCGCTTCTTGCGCGCATCTACATCTCCGTTATGCGCGGCACACCGCTGATGTTGCAGATGTTCGCTATCTATTTTGCGCCGTACTACGTTTTTGGTATCCGTTTAACGCCGGATTCCAAGTGGTACGCGTGCATCGTCGCTTTTATCATCAACTACGCTGCGTATTTTGCCGAGATTTACCGTTCGGGCATTCAGTCCATTCCGCGCGGTCAGTATGAGGCGGCCGAGGTTTTGGGCTATACCAAGGTGCAGACGTTTTTCCGCATCGTGCTGCCCCAGGTGGTCAAGCGCATCCTGCCGGCTATGGGCAACGAGGTGATCACGCTCGTCAAGGACACGTCGCTTGCCTTCGCAATTGGCGTGGCCGAGATGTTCTCGACCGCAAAGGCGCTTGTCGCCTCGCAGGTGAGCATGGTGCCCTTTGCCATTTCTGCAGCGTTCTACTGGGGCTTCAACTTCTTGGTCGAGGTCGCTATGGGCGCGCTGGAGAAAAAGCTCGATTATTACCACGACTGATAAGGGGCAACGATGACCGATTCCAATCGCTGTGCGGCTCCTGTCTTCTCGATGGAGCACGTGAGTAAATCCTTTGGCAAGACCTGCGTTTTGCGCGATATCTCGCTTTCCGTACGTCCTGGTGAGGCCGTGGCCATTATCGGGCCTTCGGGTGGCGGCAAATCGACGCTGTTGCGCTGTGCCACCACGCTCGAGACCATCGATGCGGGGTCGCTGCGCTATGGTGACCTGACGGTCGCTTCTTCGGACGGCGGCATGGTCACCTATGCCAAGGGTGCCGATCTTCGTGCGGCAAAGAGCCGCTTTGGTCTGGTGTTTCAGGGTTACAATCTCTTCCCGCACATGACGGTGATGCGCAATATCTGCGATGCTCCCATTGCCGTGCAAAAGCGCCCGCGTGCAGAGGTGGAGGCCCAGGCCCGGGCGCTTATCGCCAAGATGGGCCTTGAGGGCTGTGAAAACAAGGTTCCCTGCCAGCTTTCCGGCGGCCAGCAGCAGCGTGCAAGCATCGCACGCGCCTTGTGCCTCAATCCCGACATTCTCTTTTTTGACGAGCCCACCAGTGCGCTTGACCCCGAGCTAACGGGCGAGGTGCTCAAGGGGATTCGTCAGCTTGCAGATGAGGACACGACGATGATCATCGTCACGCACGAGATGGCTTTTGCCCGCGACGTTGCCGACCGCGTAGTTTTTATGGATGGTGGCCTGATCGTAGAGGAGGGCTCGCCTGCCCAGGTGCTGGGCTCTCCGCAGCATGAACGCACCCGTGCGTTTCTTTCGCGCTATAGCGGATAGCACTCGGTTTGTGAGATAAAGACCAAGGCGGGGCGGCGACGCTAAACGTTGCCGCCCCGTTTGTTATTCACTGGTATCATGGGCAGCAGATTCGCTCGCAACCGAAGGGAGCTTCGTATGGAGGCTTACAAGCAAGAGTTCATCAAGTTCATGGTCGAGTCCGACGTGCTCAAATTTGGCGAGTTTACGCTCAAGAGCGGCCGTCAATCGCCGTTCTTCATGAACGCCGGTGCTTACGTGACGGGCAGCCAGCTCAAGCGCCTGGGCGAGTACTATGCGCAGGCCATTCACGATAACTTTGGCGACGACTTCGACGTGCTGTTTGGACCTGCTTACAAGGGCATTCCCCTGGCCGTGGTGACCGCCATTGCCTATCACGAGCTGTATGGCAAGGAGGTCAAATACTGCTGCGACCGCAAGGAGGCCAAGGACCACGGTGCCGATAAGGGTAATCTGCTGGGTTATGAACCCAAGGACGGCGACCGTGTGGTGATGGTCGAGGACGTGACTACCTCCGGTAAGTCCATCGACGAGACGTATCCCAAGGTCACCGCTGCAGCCGATGTCGAGATCCGTGGCTTGATCGTTTCCCTCAACCGCATGGAAGTGGGCAAGGGCGGCGTTACCACGGCGCAGAAGGAAATCGAGGCCAAGTACGGTTTCCCCGTGGCGAGCATCGTTTCGATGGCCGAGGTTGTCGAGGTGCTCTACAACCACGAGATTGACGGCAAAGTGGTTATCGACGATACCCTCAGGGCGGCTATCGACGCGTATTACGAGCAGTATGGCGCCAAGGAGTAGCATCTGCGCCTGTTGCCAATTGGATGTTGAGCGGACGTTCCGTATTCGGGGCGTCCGCTTTTTAATAAGGCTTTAGCCTGTGCGGCGCGCAGCGCCGCATCTAAACCCACCCGCTATGCGGGTGGAGTTAACCGGCTTTACAAAACCACCCTCCCGCCGGACACTTGCGATTGTTCAGGCCGCAAGGGTTCCGAGACGGAAGGGTGGTGAGGCGTATGGCCGAGAAGGCCTACAGCCTGTCGCACACGAAGTGGATGTGCAAGTACCACATCGTGTTCACGCCGAAGTATAGAAGGAAAGTGATCTACAACCAAATCAGGTCCGACCTTGGGGAGATCTTCAGGAAGCTCTGCCGGTACAAGGGGATAGAGATAATCGAGGGGCACCTGATGCCCGACCACGTGCACATGCTGCTCGCGATACCGCCGAAGTACAGCGTGGCCAGCGTGATGGGCTACCTGAAGGGCAAGGGCTCGCTGATGATCTTCGACCGGCATGCGAACATGAAGTACAAGTTCGGCAACCGGAAGTTCTGGTCGGCCGGCTACTACGTGTCGACCGTCGGCCTGAACGAGGCGACGATAGCAAAGTGCATACGGGAGCAGGAGAAGGCGGACATAGCGTTGGACCGGCTGAGCGTGAAGGAGTACGAGGACCCGTTCTCGCGCGGGACGCGGCCGAAGCGCTGACGCCGGTTTGACCGGCCCGCCACGGGTCAAAGCGCAATGCGGCCTGAACACCGTGAAGGCCGGCGTCTTTAGGCGCGGGCCAGCGACCCGAGGGTTACACCCTAAGAGCAAACCACCCCTTTTAGGGGTGGTTCTGATTTCCTAAGAGCGCTTGCGAATGTCTAAAACCCTATTCCCACCGGGTATTTAGACATTAAAAAGGCTTATTTCGATATGCAGAAAATAGTCAAATTTATACATTATCGCGTTAACAATTGTGAAACATGCACAGGTGAACGAGGTCATTCTCTTGTACAGCGATTTATATACAACGTACTTTATTCAACTAGAGTTTATAGTTAACTATAGTAAACCTGCGCATCGTGCTCGCACCACATACCGAGCACATCCTCTGAGCGACCGTTCGGCTTGCTTTTGCGCAAAGTGCACGTCACTGAACGGTGGTTCACCACGTACTATCCCCCTAGCGATGCGGGAAGCCCGAAGGAGGGACACGAAGGCCAACCGCAACGAAGTTAGGGTCTGCACGTTTGCACACAAGGAGGTACACCGTGGACAAACAGACAAAGATCTTTGAGATTCTTGAGGCACGCAACAGGCAGGATAAGAGCTTGGACGTCTCTGTTGACGCCGGCTACACCGAGGAAGAGATTCCCGCGCCCAGCCCGCGTTTTGAGAAGCTCATCAACATCTACTACCAGATGAAGAACACCATCGATATGGAGATTCCATATTGGTATAACCGTGTCTGGTGGGAGAACGAGGGCGACGTTCCCGAGATTCGTCGCGCTAAGGCTTATGGTGCTGCTCTCGCACACACCACCCCGACCATCTGGCCGGGCGAGCTGCTCGTTATGAATAAGACCAAGAACTGGCGTGGTGCCTTCCCGTTCCCGTGGGTCGACGCTTCGTTCTTCAATGCCCAGGCTGAGGCCCTCCTCGCCGAGGCTGAGGCTCCGGCTCTGGCCGAGGCCGACCGTATGTCCGTCGTCGGTGCCGGTGGCGGCAACGTCACCGAGAGCTATGGCAACGTCGTTTCCATCGCTCAGAAGTTCGGTCTGCGCAAGGAAGAAGTCCCTATCCTGGTGAAGATTTCCAGGTACTGGGATAACTGCTCCATCGAGGTCGTTACCCAGAAGTACTCCGAGGCTATTCCTGACTACTACAAGTACAAGGCCTATCGCGACACCGTTCTCGTCATGTTTGACTCTTGGGCCATTCCTCAGGGCCGCGAGATCATCAACTACTACATGCCTCTCGAGTATGGCTTTGACCGCATCATCGAGATGTGCGACGAGAAGATCGCCGAGATCCTCGGTCTTGCCGAGAACGGCGACGGTCTGCTGGGCATGAGCCGTGGCTACTACTACATGGCTATGAAGGAGATCACCAAGGGTCTCTCCGCTTGGGCCGACAACTACGGCAAGCGCGCCGAGTCCCTCGCTGAGTGCGAGCCCGATCCTCAGCAGAAGAAGGAGTACGAGGACATCGCTGTTGTTATGCACAACATCGCTCACAAGCAGCCCTCGACCTTCCGTGAGGCCCTCCAGCTCACCTTCCTGTGCCACCTCGCTATCGTCAACGAGGACCCGCAGTCCGGCCAGTCCATCGGTCGTCTGGGCCAGGTCCTGCAGCCCTTCTATGAGAAGGACCTCGAGGACGGCACCATCACCGAGGAAGAGGCCATCGAGCTTCTCGAGCTCTACCGCATTAAGATCACCTCGATCGAGTGCTTCGCTTCCTCCGGCGTTACCGGCGGCGTTCTTTCCGGCAACACCTTCAACAACCTGTCCCTCGGCGGCCTTGCTCGCGACGGTCTGACCGCTGTCACCCCGCTTGAGTACCTCATCGTTGAGGCCGGCACCCGTGCCCGCACCACTCAGCCGACGCTTTCCGTCCTCTATGACGAGAAGACGCCTGAGGAGTTCCTCATGAAGGCAGCTCGCTGCTGCAAGGGCGGCCAGGGCTACCCCGCATGGATGAACAACCAGTGCGGTATGAACTACATGCTGCGTCATTATCACGACGAGGGCATGACGGTCGAGGACGCCCGCGCATGGTGCCTCGGCGGCTGCCTCGAGTCTTCGCCTGGTTGCTTCCTGCCGCTGCACTACAACGGCAAGACCACTTGGATCCCCGGCGGCGCTGCTCCGACCGCTGGCACCGGTATTCACTTCACCGGTTTGCCCAAGCTGCTCGAGCTCGTCCTCACCAACGGTGTCGACAAGCGTACCGGCATCAAGGTCTTCGAGCCGCACAACCGCGAACTCAAGACTATGGACGACGTCTGGGATGTCTGGATGGACTACATGACCGAGCTGTGCGACATCTCGCTCAAGGTCAACAACATCCAGATGGACATCTGGCGTAAGAACAACCCGCCTGTGGTTGCCTCCCTCCTGAAGCCTGACTGCTTCACCAAGGGCCAGACCCTCTCCAACATGGGTTGCCGCTACAACTCCACCATCAACTTCGAGTCCTGCGGTACCGTTACCTTCATCAACGCGATGGCGTCCCTCAAGAAGAACGTCTTCGACGAGAAGAAGTACACGCTCGACGAGATGATGGATGCACTGGAGCACAACTTCGGCTTCAAGACCGCATTCGAGACCGGCGTCTTCTCGCCCGACCGCCGCGAGGCTACCGACGAGGCCGTGAAGTACGAGAAGATCTTCACCGACTGCGTCAACGCTCCTAAGTTCGGCAACGCCGATCCTTATGTCGACGACCTCATGGTGCACTACGAGGACCTCATGACCGCGCTCATGCCGACCCTGAAGTCCTACTACGGCAAGCCGCTGTACATGTGCCAGATCTCCGTGTCCACGCACGGCCCGCAGGGCGCTATCACCCTCGCATCCGCCGACGGCCGCCTCGCTGGCGTTACCTACGCCGACGGCTCCGTCTCGCCTGCCGCCAACACGGACAAGAACGGCATCTACGCAGTGTTCACCTCTGCTACCTGCTACGACCACTCCAGGAACCAGAACGCTCAGATGAACGTCAAGATTCACCCGAGCGCCGTGGCCGGCATCAACGGTACTCGCAAGCTGCTCGACGTCATCCGCGCCTACATGCGCAAGGGTGGCTTCCACGTCCAGTTCAACATCACGTCTTCCAAGACGCTGCGCGAGGCCCAGAAGAAGCCTGACGATTATCGTGACCTCATGGTTCGCGTCGCTGGCTTCACCCAGTATTGGTGCGAGATCGGTAAGCCTATCCAGGACGAGGTCATCTACCGTACTGAGTACGAGATGTAGAAAACTGAGGAGTTGTATTCGATATGAAGCATTACGAGTGCAAGCATTTCCTGGCGCTGGACTGCGAAAAGGGCATGTGCGCCGTCAGCAGGATGATTGTTCCGCTGGATGGCGAGGGCTCCGACGCCTGCCCCAACTTCGAGTGCGGCAAGCTGTGCAAGTTCTGCGCTAAGTTCCACAATGCCGATTCTCATGGCATCGGCACCTGCTCTGGTTTCGAGAAGGAGACCTGGGCATACGGTGACTGCGGCGCCTTCTGCTGCGAGAACTTCGAGAACGCGTAGTAACACGTTCTGACTTCCCTATAGCGGGATTTAGGTCCCGGCCGGTCTATCGCCTGGCCGGCCGGGACTTTTCTATTCCTACCACGTGATCGGAGGGGCCATGAGCGCCGAGCCCACAGGCATGATTTTTGATATTCAGAGTTATTCGGTGCACGATGGTCCCGGCTGCCGCACTAACGTGTTCTTTACGGGATGCCCCTTGAAGTGCCGTTGGTGTGCCAATCCGGAGAGCTGGCGTCCCAAGCTTCAGTTCATGTTTGCTGACCGCGTGTGCAAGTGGGACCAAGGCTGCAAAGCATGCAGGGATGCGTGCCCTCACGGATCGATTCAGTTCGACGAGAACGGAAAGCCGAGTGTAGACTGGAAAATCTGCAACGACTGCGAGACCATCGAGTGCACCACGTCGTGCGCTGCCGGTGCTCTTAAGCAGACCGTTCGCATTATGACGGTATCCGATCTTGTCAATACGCTGCGTCGCGACTACAACAACTGGGGTTCTGACGGCGGCGTCACCTTTACCGGCGGCGAGCCGCTTCTGCACCATGAGTATCTGGATGCGGTTCTTAAGGAGTGCAAGAAGCTCTCGATGCACACCGCTATCGAGACCAGCGGATACGCTACCGAAGAAGTGTTCATGAAGATCTTCCGTCGTCTGGACTTCGCGTTTGTCGACGTCAAGAACATGGATCCCGAGGCCCACAAGTGGGGCACCGGCGTTTCCAACGAGCGCATTCTTAACAACATCCGCGCCCTTAAGCGTTCCGGATGGCCCGGACGCCTGGTGCTTCGCCAGCCGACGATCCACGGTTTTAACGACAGCGATGAGAACGCAAAGCGCCTCATCGAGTTCATGAACGAGAACGGTCTCTACGAGATCAACCTGCTTAAATTCCATCGCTTGGGCCAGACCAAGTGGGAGCAGCTGGGTAAGGAGTACGAGTACTCCGACCATGGCGATATGACTCCCGAGCGCATGAGCGAGCTGCAGGATCTGTATCTCGACAACAACATCGCCTGCTATGTCGGCGATGACACTCCGTTCTAATTAATCTCAATCGTGTAGCTGAGGAGGCGTTGGACATGGTTTTCGACGCTAACGCATATAGAGCGACGGTGAACGATTACCATCGCCAGGGGGACATGAACGCGCTCGAGGGTTATCTGACCCAGGAAATCGCGCGTTTGCGTGAATCGGGCACGATTTGCGCTGGCGTCGCCTGTACGTGCGGCAAGGATGCCGACGCCCTTGCCGAAGAGGATGCTGCATGGCAGCATAATCGCGAGCAGGGCCTTGTTGTCGCCCTTTCCGACCTAGCCGATCTCTATCGTTCCTCCGGCGCTTGGTACAAGTGCCTGGAGACGTATGAGGAGCTTCGTCAGTGCCTGATCGATGAAGGCCTTGAGAACACGCCTGCCTATGCAAGTGCTCTGGTCAATGCCGGGTATGCCTGCCTGGATGCAACCGATCCGGAGCGCGCTGCTCGTCTTATCGAGGAGGCCCTTAACGCTTTGGGCGATCCCGACCCCGAGGTTCCCACTGCCGTTCTGCGCGCTCGCGCTCACGATGCCCTGGCTGTTTCTTGGGCTATGCGTGGCTTTGCCGAGCAGGCGGAGCAGGCATCGGATGCTGCCGCCGAGGCGGTCTCCGTATGCTGCGCGACAGGGGAGGACTTCATCGGCGCCCTTTCCAACCACATTGCAACTCTGGCGCAGATTGGGCGTGTCGATGAGGCTGTTTCCGCCGTGCGCAGCGCACTTGAATCCGGTGAACAGACTCTAGCAGCACAGGACCGCTACACCTTGATGAATCTTCACGCGATGGTGCTCTATCGCGCCAAGCGCTTCGCCGATGCCGGCGATGCCATGGCAGAGCTCATCGACCTTGCCCGCGCTTCGAACGATTTGACGGCACAGCTTCCGTCGATCGCCCGCAACGCGGCAACTATGTACAACCGTGCCGGCGATGCCGAGAGGGCTCAGTCCTTCACTGCATTGGCCGACCAATTGGAAAGCTGAGGTTACACTCATGGCAATCTCCAAAGAGACGGCTAAAAAATATGGTACTTGTACCGTAATCGCTGCATGGCTTGCCGTTTTCTGCCTCTTTGGCTACAGGTCTTCGTTCTCCATCATGCAGACGTCGCTTGTCGACGGCATGGGCTGGACTTCGACCCAGGCCTCGCTCGGCTATTGCTTTATGATGACGTTCTACGCCATCACGGCATTCTTCAGCGGCTCGCTGATCGACAAGCGTGGCACCAAGCCCACCTACATCATCGGCGCTATCTGCTGCTTCCTGGGCTTCTTCCTGACTTCCTTCATTCCTGAGGGCGTCTCCTGGTCCTTCCCGGTCTACCTGCTGAGCTACGGCGTCTTTGCTGGCGTCGGCACCGGTATGCTTTGGGTCTCTTCGACCATCTCCTGCCGTAAGTGGTACGTTGGTGCCTCCTATGGCTCCAAGTGGGGCCTTGCCTTCATGGGCGCCCCGATGGCCCAGCTGCTGCTCACCATCGTGGTTTCCCCGGTTCTTAAGAACGCCGGTTGGTCCATGGGCATGAAGCTCCTTTCCGTGATCATGGCCGTCATGCTGCTTATCGCCGCTGCCGTTGCTAAGCCCATGCCCGACAAGATCGGTGCTCAGCCCTTCGGCCTGGACTCCCTGCCCAAGAAGGACGAGAACGCTAAGCCTGCTCGCACTTGGACTGTTGGCGAGGCCTTCAAGACTCGTGCTCTGTGGTGCGACATCTTCGCCTTCATGTTTGCCGTCATGGGCGAGTTCCTCATCTGGTCTCAGGTCGTTCGCTTCTTCACCATCGACCTCGGCTGGACTCAGGAGTCCCTGTTTGGCATGCCTCTTGCTAACGTCGTCTACATGCTTATCGGTTTTGCTGGCATCTTCGCTATGCCTATCACCGGTAAGATTTCGGACGCCCTCGTTGTCAAGATGGGCGTCGAGCGCCCCGCTCGTCGTCTCATGCTCGTCGTCTCCCCGCTGTTCGGTATCGCTGGCGTTCTTTGCGCACTGACCGGTAACTTCCCGATCGTCTGCCTGGGTATGGTCCTGCTGTCCGTCTACTGGGGCATTGAGCCCGGTGGCGCTGCTGGCTACGCCGGCACCGTCTTTGGTGGCGCTTCCCTCGGTAGGATCTGGGGCCTCTCCACGCTCATCATCATGGGCATCGGTCCTTCGTTCGGTACCTTCATGGGCGCCTTCCTGTTCGACATGACCGGCACCTACACCACGTCGCTCTACTTCGGTCTGGGCGCCTACATTGTTTCCGCCATCTTCGCCATCCTGCTTCCCAACAAGATGAAGGGCGAGGAGTAAGCCCGCTAGTTGTTGAAGCATGGGTTAACCCTTAAGGAGCTTAATTATGAAGACTGCCGAATTCCTTCCGAGCCTTTATACCCGCAATGAAGTTGTCGATGGCCAGCACAAAGAGCTCATCAAGCGCATCAACGACCTCTATGCCGCCCTTGCAAGCGAAGACGAGGCCACCCGCGCCGCTAAGGCAGAGGAGACTCTGAACTTCCTGGCCGAGTACACGGTTTTCCACTTTGCTAGCGAAGAAGAACTTATGCAGAACGCAAAGTATCCTCTCTTCACTGAGCATAAAGCTAAGCACGACGCGTTCGTCGAGACCGTTAAGGGTCTTCATGCAGACCTCGTGGCCGGCGGCCCGACCGATGCTTTTGCCGAGAAGGTTGAGGAAGAGGTCACCAACTGGCTCATCAACCACATTAAGGGCACGGATATGCAAGCGATCGAGTGGATTAATAACAAGTCCGGCGATCAAATGCAGAATCTGCAGTAGTTCCATCTGCTAGCCTCTCTCGACGCCTCCGGCCTTACGGTCGGAGGCGTTTTTTCTTTGCGAAGATATGCCTTGGCAAAACGAATCCGGGCGCCCGCAAGTTTCGGGCGCCCGGATCGGAAAGAGGACTCTTTGTTTTTTGCTAGTTGAGCACAAGCTGTTTCATGAAATCGGCTGCCTTGGATACGGAGATATCCTGACGCACACTTTCATTTTCGCCGCTAGCGGCGAAGAATCCCACGAGGCCCTCGGTAGGCATACCGTAGGAGGAGGAGAGACGCTCGACCTCGTTGGCGTAATCGGCGTCAGTGGCCTCGAGGCCTTCTGCCTTGGCGATCGCCAAAAGGACGATGCGTTGCCTGAGCTGCTGCTTCGCCTCAACTTCGAACTCGGCGATAAGCTGGTCCTTGGTGGTCTTCATGGCCTTGAGGTAATCGTCCAGCGAAAGTTGGTCGCTCTCTAGTTTTTGCTGTAGCGTGCGGCCCATGGAGAGGGCTCGTTCGTGTGCAATCTGCTTGGGGACGCGCAGCGTGCTATTGCTGGCGACTTTCTCAACAAATGCAGCTTGCAGGAAGTAGTCGGTAGTGAGCCCCTGCTGGCTTTCGGGCACGGCGGATGCTTGCTGAACGGCGCGCTCACGTTCTTCATCGGTAAGAGTGATCGTGCGATAATCCGCAAGTTGTACCGGGATGCGAAAAGATTCGTAGGTAACTTCCACGGTGTTCGGTGCTTTGGTCATGATGTTTGTTCCTAATCGCGATTCTCGTTGAATTCCAGAGCGGGCTGGGCGATATTTCGCAGTTGCTCGCGGTCCCTGATGCTTACGAGGCCGGTTTGCTCATAAGAGATGATTTTGAGCGCCTCGAAGTCGGAGATGATGTTGTATAGATTGCGGCGGCTGATTCCCAGCTCGTCGCAGGTCTTGGAGACGTTTTCCATGTAGCAATCGTTATCCTCGGCATCGAGAATAAGGTGAGCCGCAAAGCGTTGGCGCGGGGTGAACAGGTCGTAGGACAGTCTGCGACGGTACATATCGTAAAGGCGCGAGCTCATCTTGAAATAGAAGAAGAGCCTGAAGTCTTTATCCTTGATAAGGTTGTTGAAGATGGGATTTGGAATGCAGATGCAGGCGCAGGGCGTGACTGCGATGCAGTCGCAGTATAGATTCTGTCCCCAGTACTTGCTTAAATGTCCGGTCCACTCGTCTTCAACGTTGTCGTCTACGTGGATGCGCCTGCCGTTGTGCGAGGTCGCCACAACCTCGATTTGGCCTTCGATTACATACCAGTAGTCTTCATTGCGCGCGATGGAGTTGGTGATACATTCGCCCTTTCCAAAACGATAGAGGATTTTGCATTTAGGATAATCCTTGATAAAGGGATAAATTCCAGAGTCCTCAAGCTTCACGTGCCGCCTCCCTTGCAGTCACGGCGGAATCTGTAATTGGCTGTATTATCGACACTTTGGTGGGCAACGTATACGCGCAAAATGCGCAAATTTCAGATGAACGGCAGTATTTTTCGATTAACGTTGAAGGTTGCGCATGGGGTTATTCGAAGCTTGTACGGATGTGCTTTAAATACCTGTGTTTCCAGGGGTTTTCCATGCAAAAGGGATTTTTACCTGTATGTAAAGCAAACTGGATCATTAAATTAATGACTATGGTTTTATGGCTTTTGATTATGAAATATCCGGCTCGGTTGGCAGGTGTGTCAGGGAATACGCGCGCCGTGTGATGGATTTATTAACGAGGCGATCCATAGCGCATCGGTGTTTGCAAGTGTGTAAAGCTCGCTGGTCTATTCCGTTATGTTGCGCCTTGCATGCTTGTGCTACACTTGGCAAAAGAGCGTAACACAACCACTTTCTACAGTTCTATTACGTATTTGCTGATCGCATATAAGCTTTACCTGCGTATTTGCGCTGCTTTGAACTCGCGCAAGAGGCGAGTTGAATTCTCTCTATTCATAGGAAGCATGCCACGGCAAGAGTGGCTGCATATAAGGAGGTAGTATTCCGCATGAAGTTCTTCATCGACACCGCTGATCTTGACGAGATTGCAGAGGCCAAAAGCTGGGGCTGCCTAGCCGGCGTCACCACCAACCCGTCCCTGTATGCCCGCACGGGCGGCAAGCTTGCGGACTTCGAGCCCCACATGCTGAAGATCGCAGAGCTTTGTGAGGGTCTTCCCGTTTCTGCTGAGTCCACCGCAACAACCGCTGAGGGTATGATCGAGGAGGGCCGCCGCCTTGCTGCGCTCGCCCCCAACATCGTGGTTAAGCTTCCCGTCTGCGAGGCAGGCCTTGCCGCCACGCATGCGCTTGCTGCTGAGGGCGTCCGCATTAACATGACGCTCGTCTTCTCTGCGACTCAGGCGCTTCTTGCTGCTAACGCCGGCGCTCGCTACATCTCGCCGTTCGTCGGTCGCTTTGACGATATCGCCGAGGACGGCATCGAGCAGCTGGCCAACGTCGTTACCTGCATCCAGAATTACGACTGGACCGGCAAGAACGTCGATGACCAGGTCGAGATCATCACCGCTTCCGTGCGCACTCCCAACCACGTCACGCAGGCGGCCCTGCTGGGTGCCGACATCGCGACCGTGCCGTTCGCCGCGCTTAAGAAATGCCTCCAGCATCCCCTGACCGATCGTGGTCTCGCAAGCTTCGAGGCCGACTGGAAGAAAGTAGTTGAGCAGGCATAGTGGCAACTGAAGAAACTCAGATTCCCGAGAATCAAACGCCTGTTGAAGTAGATGCTGTGCCGAAGGCCCCCGCGCGCCCGCGGCGCACGCGCAAGGCTGCGCCGAAAGCTGAGGGGGAGGCTGCCCCGAAGCCCGCTCGCAAGCGTACACGCACGGTGAAGGAGGAGACGGCGGAGGCTGTCTCTTCGGAGGTGGCACAGGCCCGTGCTCTTGCGCAAGTCATGCAAGCGCAGGTCGTTCGAGATGAGCGCCAGCGCCAGGAGCACGAGGTCGAGGTGCTTGTGGGCGATACCCCCGCGGCACCTAAGAAGACAACGCGTCGCCGCAAGGCGACTGACATAGCGAAACCCGTCGATTCGGAGAAGCCGTCGGAAGTGCCCGTTCCTGCCGAGGCTCCGGCTGCTGCCATCGAGGAGCCCGCTCGCCCTGCTCGCCGTACACGTAAGCCGAAGGTGGACAAAGCCTCAGCGGGCAAAGAGGAGGCCGAGGAGTCATCAAACGAGACTCCTGCATCTGACGATTCGCCGGAAAAGGACGTCCGCCCTGGTCGAGCTCGCCGTACGCGCAAGGTGACCGCGACGTCGCAGGAGGCACCGCAAGACGACTCCCCGGCTCCTTCCGAAAAGGCGAATGAGCAGGATACGCCCGCACCTAAAG
>OLPF01000668.1_pt1 | contig 33964 bp, 29 predicted proteins | sample 1673121 | NCBI WGS metagenome assembly OLPF01 (sample SAMEA3136756, study PRJEB25190) | human gut metagenome
CCGCCGGGGTCAGGACGATTTATAAATACGGCGTGGCCTTCAGCGGTAAAAAGGTTGAAGTGGCAGTCGGATGAGGAGAGAGAATTCCAAAGTATCAAATTGATACTTTGGCGAAATCCCAAAGTGTCAGCACGGTGGTTCCAAAGTGCCAAATTGGCACTTTGGAGATGTGCTTATATCGAACGCTAAATGAATTAACAAAAATCGAGGGAGACTGCTTATGAAATCAAATTTTGATTTTCTGAATCGATACTGGCCTGCATTGGCACAGATCGGCGCAACCGCAGAAACCTATGTCTATTCTGATCCCAATGCCTGTATCTATAAACTCGGAATGTTTGCCGAGCGCTTAGTGCAGGAGATCCTTGCCTTTGAGCACATTGCGGAGCCGGCTGTTGACAACACCCACGCAAACCGAATTCGTATTTTGAAGCGGGCCGGTTTATTGCCGCACGAAATTGACAACACGCTATATGTTCTTCGCAAGACAAGAAACTCGGCAGTACATACAGGTACGGACTCCGTGGACGAAGCAAAGACATTGCTATCCTTGACATACAATCTTGCTGTTTGGTTTATGGAAACCTATGGAGACTGGGGATATATTGCGCCTGAGTTCGTTATGCCGAGCGAGACCACGCACGAAGATTTGGAATCCGTTATTGCCGAGCAGGAAAGGAAAATCGAGGAATTGACGAAGCAACTGGCCGTGGTCAAGACCGCCGCTTCGGGCAAAACGCAGAAGGAGCGCGCAAAGCGGTCGGAATCTGTCTCCGCTATGATGAATTGGAATGAGGCGCAGACCAGATGCTTGATTGACGAGCAGCTTCGTCTTTCTGGTTGGGAAGCTGATACGCAGAACCTGCGCTACAGCAAAGGAACGCGTCCTGTAAAGGGGAGAAATATTGCCATCAGCGAATGGCCTACCAATTCGGCCTTTTACAAAAACGGGTATGCGGATTATGCATTCTTCGTTGGCGAGAAGCTCGTAGCATTGATGGATGCAAAAAAGATGTCGGAAGATGTGGCATCTACCATCGATGTGCAGGTAAAGGACTATGCTGCACATATTAAGCCGGAGGATATTCCACATACGGTTGGAAACTGGAATGGTTATCAGGTCCCCTTTCTCTTTGCTTCAAATGGCAGGGCGTATTTAGAGCAGCTGCGGACGAAGTCTGGTATTTGGTTTTTGGATGTCCGGGAACAGGAAAATCAACCGTATCCTATTCGAAACTGGTTTAGCCCAAGTGACCTGATGGAAAAACTTGGTCAGAATACAGCGGCGGCCAACCAAGCGCTGGCTGCGGCAGATAATTCGTTTATGACAGATCCTAATGGGTTGAATCTGCGCGACTACCAGATCAAGGCCATTGATAAGGCAACGGAGGCAATCGTTGACGGCAAGAGAACGGCCTTGCTTGCAATGGCCACCGGAACGGGCAAAACCCGTACTGTTCTGGGACTTATCTACAAGATGCTGGAATCCAAGCGTTTCCGTCGTATTCTTTTCCTTGTGGATCGAGTGTCCCTCGGTGAGCAGGCAATGGACACCTTCAGAGATGTCAAGCTGAAGGAACTGCTGACGCTGGACAAAATATATGAGATCAAAGCGATCGATGACAACATCATCAATCTGGAAACCAAGGTCAGCATTTCGACGGTGCAGGGGCTTTTGAAACGCACGATTCTGGCTGAAGAACCGGATTTGATGCCCGGTGCATTTGATTTGATTATTGTGGACGAAGCCCACCGAGGCTATATTCTTGACCGTGAAATGACGGAAGAAGAAATCCTCTACGATAATCAAGATGATTATATGAGCAAGTACAAGCAGGTTATCGAGTATTTCGATGCGGTGAAAGTTGCCTTGACTGCTACGCCCGCCCTGCACACGACCGAGATTTTCGGGGAGCCGGTCTATACCTACAGCTACCGTGAGGCGGTTATCGATGGCTGGCTGGTGGATCACGACCCTCCGTATCTGATTAATACGGATTTCATCGAAAATGACGCACAGTTCAAGAAGGGTGAAACCTTGGCGCAATATGACCCCAACACCAATGAACTTTTGAACGGTGCAGTTTTGGACGATGAAATGGATTTCGATGTGTCAGAGTTCAACCGCAAAATTGTTCTGCCGGATCATACCCGCAAGGTGCTGGAAGAAGTTTCGACCTACCTGAATCCGGAAAGTGGAGAAAAGACGCTGATTTTCGCAGTAAATGATGCACACGCTGACCGTATTGTGGATACGCTCCGAGAGATTTACAAGCCCTATGGCATTTCCAATGATGCCATTATGAAAATCACGGGCAAAACTGCCGGCGGCAACAAAAAGAAGATTTTGCAGGTGATCAAGCAGTTCAAGAACAACCAGTACCCCAACATTGCCGTAACAGTCGACTTGCTGACTACCGGAATCGATGTGCCGGCAATTTGCAATTTGGTGTTTATGCGCAAGATCAACAGCCGGATCCTCTTTGAGCAGATGCTGGGACGCGCTACTCGCCTTTGTCCGGAAATCGGAAAGACGCACTTCAATATCTTCGATGCAGTTCGCGTGTACGAGGACTTGGACGACACTTCCAATATGAAGTCAGTCTCCGTCAGCAAATCAATGGCTGAATTGTTGGAGGATTTGTTCCGTCCGGGTGAGGTCAGCAAGCAGCCTGTCAAAGATCGCATTTTGGCAAGATTGCAGCGTAAGAGCAACAATCTGACCGATGAGCAAAAGTATGATGTATCCGAGCGTTTAGGCGGAAAAACAATTCGGGAATATGCGAAGGAATTGAAAAGCTGTACAGAGAACGCCTTTGTGCGACGCTGCCGGGAGGATAAGGATTTCCTGCTTTGGTTTGACAACCTGAAGGGCAAAAAGCGCGGACATTACTATTCCGAAAAGGAAGATACCCTTTTGGAAACGACCCGCGGCTATGGTGACACGGAAAAACCGCAGGATTATCTGGACTCTTTTGTGGCCTATGTTAATGAGAACAAAGACCGTATCGAAGCGATCCGCATAGCCTGCACCCGCCCCAGCGATATGACCCGGGCGCAGCTTCGGGAGTTAAAGCTGGAACTGGATAAGGAGAATTTCACCGAGAGCAGCTTGAATGAAGCGGCCAGTGCGGTGAGCAATGAACGGATCGTGGCAGACATTATCGCCTTTGTTCGTCGGGCTGTACTTAAAACGCCGCTGGTGAACCACGATGACCGCGTGAAAATGGCCTTTTCTAAACTGATTTCGGCGCATCACTTTAACAAAATGCAGCTGGAACTGCTGGAAAAGATCAAGGTATATATGCTTCACGAGAGCATCCTCAATATCGAGACCTTTGAGGCACCGGCGTTCAAGATGGATGGCGGTTTCGCACGCTTTAACAAGAAGTTTGGCGGGCAGCTTGCGGAGATCATCCGCGAGATCAACACTTATATTTACGAAGGAGCAGCTTAAATGAGCACGCAAGATATTGTACAGAAACTTTGGAACCTCTGCAATGTGCTGCGGGATGACGGTATTACTTATCACCAGTATGTGACAGAACTTACCTATATTCTTTTCCTTAAGATGTTAAAAGAAACCGGCGAGGAAGAAAGACTTATTTCCTCTGTTCGTAAAGCTTACGCAGAAAAACTTAAAGCCTATGCCCAAAAAAACAAAAAACCTGTCGAAGCACTTGATGAAAAAGAAAAAAAAGATCTCAAGGGTGCTCTCTATGCATATTCATGGGACTATCTTGCGAGCCTTGAAGGTTTAGAACTGAAGAAATACTATAATAAACTCTTGTCCGAACTTGGCGAAGCATCCTTTAATCGTATCAGCGAGATCTATGTAAAGGCTGTTTCAAGCATTGATGAACCGAAAAACCTTCAGAAGATAATTTCTGAGATCAATAAGCTTGATTGGTATGAAGCAAAGCAAGAAGGTCTCGGCGATCTTTACGAAGGCTTGCTCGCGAAGAACGCCGATGAGAAAAAATCTGGTGCCGGTCAGTACTTTACTCCCCGTGTGCTAATTGATGTAATGGTAGAACTTATTGATCCTAAGTTTGAGGATTCTTGCTTTGACCCGGCTTGCGGCACATTTGGTTTTATGATTGCAGCTTATAAGCACGCAACCAAAGATAAGGACATCTATTCGCTTTCTGATCATGAAGTTCATGCAATACAAGAACATTACGGCGGTGTCGAGCTTGTACCCGACGCACACCGCTTGGCATTGATGAATGCAAAGGTATTATTATCTGATGAAGATCCATATTGGATTACAATTGAACACATGCTGGCCCGGATGGAGAGAACAAAATGAAATATATTGTAAAACGTACTTCTCCGGCATCCTTGGAAGCTTATAAGGCAACGGAAGGTGCTTGTTATAATGATATGCCTCAAAATGTAAAAGAAGATGTTAGGCAAAGCCTTGTCTCTGAGCAAGGCGGAATATGTTGTTATTGTGGCAAGCGGATTCTACCGGATTATCATTCAATTATTGAACATCTTTATCCTAAAGGTCTTAAGCAATATCGCCACTTGCAACTGGAGTATAGTAATTTGTTGTGTTCTTGTGATGGCGGCGAAAGTGATCGCACAGGCAAAACAAAATCAGAAAAACGAAAATTCCCTTCGTTTTGTGATGATAAAAAGAATAATCGTGTATTAAACCTTACACCATTAGATCCAACCTGCGAAGAACAGTTTTCTTACGATGAAGAAGGTCATATATATGGCAAAACCGACGCAGCACAAGAAGCAATCGATATATTAGGGTTGGATTGTAGTCCTCTTGTTGATCTTCGTAGAGCCGCTATTAATCCATATTTGGAACTTGACTTGGATAATGAAGGCTGGAATGCTGAGATTGAAGATCTTTCTCAGCGACATAATGACAACTTTCGTTCATTCTGTTTTGTTGTTATTTACTACATAAGAAACTTTAAAATGGCTGTTTGAATTATTCTCGCCACTTGAAAGGAGTATACAATGGCATCAATATCATTTGAATATTCAGAAGACAAACTGATTCTTTGTTATACTCCCGTAATGGGTCTCGATGATATAACTAAACGTCTTGATACAGAAGATGGTGTTTCAGTAAAACACACCTTTTTGGTAACAAAAGATTTGCTGTGTGAGGACATTGAGGACGATGATGATGGGGAAGAAACTTTGCACTTCCACATCGGAACGGTTGGCGAAGTATATACCAAACTTGATTCGGAAGTTTTTAGTACAGATCATTCTTTCTATTTTGGCGCTGGATTCAGCGTCCAATGTAGAATGGACGGGCGAAATAGCTCAGCTGAAGAGACGTAATAAGGACAATCAGTATGAAGAATACTGCTTTGCCGTTATATACTTTATAGAGCATTATCTTGCGATTTGATATATAAGCCAGACTCAAATGCATCTGTGCTTGTTCACTTTTTAAGTTAATTGAAAAGAAATTTTAGAGGCGTAGCCTTCGGAGAAATCCGGAGGCTGCGCTTTTTTGCGTCTTGATAGAAAAATTGAGAAATTTCTAGAAACACCCTGCCAAATGGTACCCCTTATTCAGAGTAAGTAGAGGGACCTTTTGAAAATCTGAGAGAATTTTTCAAATTGCTTTGCCAAAATCTCAAAAAAGCTCCCAATTGGTTAGTAGGAAGACCCTGAAAAATTTCCTTCAAAATCCTATTTGTTATTTGCCAGAAAAGTTCCCAGTTGATTAGTGGGAGGGGCGCTTAAAAATTTTCTTCAAAATTCTTTTTATTTTTGCCGGAAAAATTCCCAATTAAGTAGTAGAGGGGGTCGCAGAAAAATTCTCAAAAATTTTTTCGTTCAAATCCGAAAAAATTTCCCAGTTGGTTAGTAGAGAGGCTTTCAAAGAATTTTTCAAAGTTCCTTCGTACAAATCGAAAAATTTTTCCCAGTTGATTAGTGAGGGGGTTAAAAAACAGCCCTTCTCGCTGGCTACCTATTGAGGGGACTGTCTCCCTGTGTACCTTGAAAATTGAATCGCCGCCTCCAAAGGATATGCTTCCGGCAAGTGCCGCCACGACTTCCCGAAAAAGGAACGAGCGCACCAAAGAAGCGATACGCCGTGGTGAGACTCCGGGGCAGGAACGATACAGATGAGCGGCAGCAAACAAAAACCGCCGCAGAAATGCGGTTTCAGAACAGCCAAAGGAGGTTCAAGCCTATGAAGAAAAATGAGCTCAGAGAGCTTTATCAGATGATGTTCCCGGAATACCCGGACATCGTGACCGTCAAAGAGCTTCGGGAGATGCTGGGCATCAGCCGCAAGCTGGCCTACAAGCTGATCGACTATGGGTACATCCACGCCGTGAAGATCGGCACGACGCTGAAGATCCCGAAAATCAGCGTCATCAACTATGTGATGGAGAAGGAGGTGAAGAAAGTTGGATGAGATCAAACGCCTGACACCCGCCCAAAGGGCACGCTGCAACCGATTGATCCGGCGGCTGTGCGCCAACTACGATGGCGGCAACTGCCTGCCGCTGGACGACGGCGAGGGCTGCGTGTGCGTGCAGATGATTTCCTATTCGCTGTTGTGCAAGTATTTCCGGCGGGCGGTTCTGCCCGTCGACAAGGTACTCTGCGCCGATATTTACCGGCAGCGTACACGGACCTGCGAACGGTGCGGAAAGCCCTTTGCTCCCGGCAGCAACCGGCAGAAGTACTGCCCGGAATGCGGCCGCTCCATCCGGCGCAAGCAGAAGGCGGACTCGGCCAGACGGCGGCGCAGCGTCGAACATTAAGCGCCGGGAAAGCCTTGATTTCCGGGGCTTTTTTGAGGGAAAAGCGGGCGCGGGTGGCCGTTTCCATCTGCACCTGTCAAAATCCATTTCTAACATTCTACAAAGGAGAAATTTCTATGGGTAACAAACTGAAAACCGTGGACGCAGAGACCTTGCTGTCCACGCCGATGAGCAAGACGATGTTCATCGTGGACGGCCTCATTTCGCAGGGCGTCAATGTCATCAGCGGTGCCAGCAAGATCGGCAAAAGCTGGCTGATGCTGTGGCTGGGGCTGCAAGTGGCGCAGGGGAATTCCGTTTGGGGTTTGCCCACGCTGCAATGCGATGTGCTCTATCTGAGCCTTGAGGACACCCAGCGCCGCATCAAAGACCGGCTCTACAATCTTACCGACAGCGCCCCGGACAACCTGTATTTCGCCGTGACCTCCGGGCTGATCGGCGGCGGGCTGGAGGAGCAGATCACGGATTTCCTGACCGAGCATCCCGCCACCAAGCTGGTCATCATCGACACGCTGCAAAAGGTGCGGGACTCCAAGGGCAGTGCCGGAAAGGCGGGAATGTACGGCAACGATTACGATGACATTTCCTCCATCAAGCGCATTGCCGACGGCTTCAACATCGCCATTTTGCTGGTGCATCACCTGCGAAAGCTGCAAGACAGCGACGATCCCTTTAACGATGTCAGCGGCTCTACCGGCATCATCGGCGCTGCGGACACCAACTTCATCCTGCGCCGTAAGCGCAGCGGAAACGCCGCTACGCTGCTGGTCAGCGGGCGGGATGTGGAGTATCAGGAACTGACCTTGCAATTCAACGACCTTGTCTGGGAACTGGTGGAGCACAAGAACAGCGAGGATATTCATAAGGCGGAGCTACCGAAATTTCTGTTTCGGGTGGTGGACTTTATGGAGTGCCGCACCGAATGGGTAGGCACGGCCACGGAGCTGCTGACCGAAATGAGGGAGCAGGAGGTCACGCCCAATATGGTCACAAAGTATCTCGGCCAGTTCGCCTATGAGGTGCTGGAGCCGCTGGGTATCGAGTATCGCACCAAGCGAACGGGAAAAAGCCGACTCATCAAATTTCTGCGCCGTGACGGCGATGACGCAAATGACGCCGGGATCGCTATATAAGGAAATCCCCGTCACAACCGTCACTGCCGTCACAAACCGAAGAAAGGTGGTGAACAAATGCGCAGCAAAAACTATGGGATCAATGTCCGTGTGACCGAGCAGGAGAAGCAAAAGCTGCTGAAAAATGCCCGGTTCTGTTCTCTGTCGCTGTCGGAATACTTGCGGCGACTGGGGCTTGGAAAAGAGGTCAGAGCGGCCATCACGGAGCGGGATTACCGCCTGTTTCGGATGCTGAACGGCCTGAAAGCGGAGCTTCCACAGCTTCAGAAAGAGGAAATTCTGAGCAGGCTGGAAGCAATTTTGAATGAATTAAAGTAAGCGAGAATTACGCCTACGCAGTCTAAGCGAGCAGACTGTTTTTACTCCTGTCGGAGCCAAACAGTGCCCCTGCCGCCGATGCCTGCGTCATCTGAGCGAGCAGTGCGTTTTTACTCCCGGCAGGGCCGGAGCGCAAAAACACTCGTTAGGGCGTGCCCTAAAACCCCGAAAGAAAAAACTATGAAAGTGAGGACAACACAATGAGAAAATCGGATTTTACTTTACCCACGCTGGACGACCTGTTCTCCACGCAGGCGGAGCGGGACGATGCCAAACTGGAGCGGGTGCGGAATATTCCACTGGCCGAGCTGCACCCGTTCAAGGGTCACCCCTTCAAGGTGCAGAACAACGAGGAGATGCAGCGGATGATCGAGAGCATCCGCAAGGTGGGAGCCATCACCCCGGCGTTGGCAAGGCCGCTGCCGGACGGCGGCTATGAGCTGATCTCCGGCCACCGGCGGCTGGCGGCGTGTCAGGTGCTGGGCGTCGAGACGATGCCCGTCATCGTCCGGGAGCTGTCCGACGATGAAGCGGTGATCGCAATGGTGGATGCCAATTTGCAGCGGGAGACTATCCTGCCCAGCGAAAAGGCGTTTGCCTACAAAATGAAAAGGGATGCGCTGAATCACCAAGGTATGACTTCTCCCCAAGTTGGGGAGAAGTTGCTGACGGCAGAAAAAGTTGGTTTAGATGGTGGAGACAGCCGCAATCAGGTGTTGCGTTATATCCGCCTGACCTACCTGATTCCCGAGCTGCTTTCGATGGTGGACGACGGCAAGATTGCCTTTAATCCGGCGGTGGAGCTTTCTTACTTAGATTCTTACCAGCAGCGGGCAGTGTTGGACGCAATGGCGCTGAACGACTGCGCCCCATCCCACGCCCAGAGCATCCGCCTGAAAAAGCTGGCGCAGGAGGGCTTACTGGATGACCAGATAATCTACGTCGTGCTGGCGGAGACGAAGCCCAACCAGCAGGAGCAGCTCAAATTCAAGCGGGAGGAGCTGCGGAAATATTTCCCCTCCGGCTACACCGAGGAGCAGATGCGCCGTGACATCATCAAGGGGCTGGAATTGCTGAAGCGTCAGAGAGAACGGAACCGGGACGCCCGCTGATTCGTACCGATACGGCTACGATAAAACAATTCGCAGAATAGAGAGAACCCCAAACCGATGGTATACTGATGCTGTCGGTTTGGAGTTCTGTTCTGCAAATACAAAGGACAGGAGGAAATGAAATTGGTAGCAGGACATCTGACTTTGAAAAACGGCAAGTATTATGCCGTGCTGAACTACAAAAACGCCGGAGGGCAGCGAAAAACGAAATGGATCTCGCTGGGACTTTCCGAAAAGGGAAATAAGCGCAAGGCCGAGGCGGAACTGGCAAGGCTCCGGGCGGAGTTTGAACCGCCCAAAGAGGCGGGCGACCTGAGCAGTGATATGCTGTTCGCCGATTATCTGTTGGAATGGCTGGAGATCGCCAAGGGACGGCTGGCCCACGCAACCTACGGTGCCTACCAAGGACTGCTGAAAAGCACCATCGTCCCTTATTTCCGCAAAAAGAAGCTGACGCTGCGGGAACTGGAAGCCCGACACTTGCAGATGTTTTATTCCGAAATGCTCAGGCGGGTTACGCCCAACACCGTCATCCACTATCACGCCGTCATTCACTCGGCACTGAAATATGCAGTCAAGACCGATATGCTGATCCAGAATGTGGCGGACAAGGTGGACCGGCCCAGAAAGAACAGCTTTCAGCCGGTCTTTCTCTCGGCGGACGAGATGCAGAAGATGTTTGAAGCCCTTCGGGGAACCAAGCTGGAGCTGCCGGTGCTGGTGGCTGCCTTTTACGGACTTCGCCGTGGCGAGGTGGTGGGCTTGAAATGGGATGCCATCGACTTTGAGCAGGGCACCATTTCCGTAAAGCGCACCGTGACCTCAACGATCATCGACGGCAAGTATCAGGAGTTCGAGCAGCAATCCGCCAAGACCAAGTCCAGTCTGCGCACCCTGCCGCTCATCGGCAGCTTCCGGGAATACTTTATGCAGGTGAAAGAGGCGCAGGAGCTGAACAAGCAGGTCTGCGGCAACTGCTACAACTATGAATACGATGGCTTTGTATTCGTGGATGAGTTGGGCGAGCGGATGCGGGTGGAATACCTGACCAACGCATTTCCGAAATTTCTGGAGAGCCACGGCCTGCGCCGGATGCGCTTTCACGATCTGCGTCACAGCTGTGCCAGCTTGCTGCTGGCCAACGGCGTCCCCCTCAAACACATTCAGGAGTGGTTGGGGCACAGCGACTTTACCACCACGGCGAACATCTACGCCCACTTGGATTACAAGTCCAAGATCACTTCGGCGCAGGCGATGGAGACAGGGCTTGCTCTGCCGGAGGGCGGCGACTTCAGCAGCCGCTGGAGTTCGATCAGTGCCGGGGAGAACAGCTGATTTTCTCCCCTGAAAACCGAAAATCGTGCGGGCTTTGCCCTTTAGGCAAAAATTAAAAAGCCTGTAAACGGGCTTGTTTACAGGCTTTTTGTGGCGGAGAGTTAGGGATTCGAACCCTAGAGACCTTTCGGTCTACAGCATTTCGAGTGCTGCACCTTCGACCACTCGGACAACTCTCCGTGTCTATTTTCGTCCGGTTTTCTTTCCAGAAATTTGCTCAAAAATTCGTTGGAGAGAAAACAGGAGAGACGGCAAAAAATATTCGATTTTGAGATTTTCTGTGTTGAGGAATATCAAGGAGAATCAGGGGAACGAAATTCCCAGCTTCCGCCGAAATTTCGAGTCAGTCCCGTTATGACCGCTTCGATACGTTTCCATATTCGGCTAAAGCATGGAAAAACACGCTTTGCGCATACTATTTTATCGGTTTTGAGAGAAAAAGTCAAGCGTTTTTTGGCAAAAAGGTTGACATATACAGGGCAATGCGGTTACAATAACTGTGTATTATGATGTTTAGACCTTTTGCTTTCGCACGGCTAAAGCTGTGCGGATATGACCCGGAAAGTGAGGATGCCGCTTTTGCGGCGAATGCTTATGGATATGAAAAAATGGATGCGCTGCGCTGCGGCGGTCGTTTTGAGCGTTTTGGTGGCGTTCAGCGCGACGGCGTGCTCGCAGCCGGCGAATATTGAATCAGGCGCCGTTTCGCAGGAATACCCGGTGACCGTGAACGAAGTGACGTTAAACGCAAAACCCCAGAAGGTGGCGGTACTCTCCGGCAGTTTAGCGGATGTGGTACTGGCGATGGGGTACGAGACGAGCTTATCGCTTGCAAGCGACGACTGCACACAGCCCGATTTACAAGTTCTGCCGAAGGTTTCCGCCACGGATGCGCAGAGTGTAATCTCTGCAGGTGTGGATCTCGTTTTGGCGGAGACGATGGACGACAGTGAAAAGCAGACGCTTGAAAACGCGGGCATTACGGTGCTCCTTTTGACGCGTGCGAAAAACCGCGAGGATTTTGAACGCCTGTACGCGCAGGTGGGCACGGCTTTGAACGGCGGCTCTACGGGCTATAATGTGGGCGTAAAGGCAGCGCAGAAGATCTTCTCTTCGCTCGACGACCTTTCGCGCTTGGCACCGGAGAGCAACACCGTGGTGACGGCGTGCTATATTTCGGATGTAAACGGCTCTGCGGTGACGGGCGATGAGCTTGGCAGCGTGATGATGTCGTATATCGGTCTGACGAATATTTTTAAGGGCCTTACGGGCGGCACGTTCACGTTTGACGATTTGCGATTGAGCGACCCGACGATGATTTTCTGCTCAGAAGATGTGCGCGGGCAGATCATGCAGGACGCGCAGTACGCGAATCTTTCGGCGGTAAAAAACGGCCGTGTTTACGCCGTCGACCCGAATTATATGAATTGGCAGGGCAAGACGGTGTGTAACGCGTGCATCGACATGATGGGCCTTGCATACCCCGAATTGACGGAGGAAAACTCCGCTGCGCTGGAGCTGGATTCCGAGCTTTCGGAAACGGAAGCGACGGCGAGCCCCTCACCCGCGCCGGAATACACGGCGATCAAATCCGGCACGGAGGGCGACGATGTGTTCGCGATGCAGCAGCGCTTAGCGGAGCTTGGCTATCTGGCGGTGGAATACACCGGCATGTATGGAGAAATGACGATGGAGGCCGTAAAGGCGTTCCAGAAAGCGAATGGGCTTACGGCGACCGGCGAAGCAGATGCCGAGACGCTGACGGTGCTCTATTCCGCGGAGGCAAAAGCCGCAGACGGTGCGGAAGCCACGGCGACGCCGGAGCCGGAATCGGAAACGAGCACGGCAGAGGGCGCCGTGACGACACACGAAAATGCGTAAAATTTGAGAGCTTGAAAGGGCGGCTTTGCCGCCCTTTTTTGTATTGACTTTTTCTCCGCTTTTTTTTATAATCAGAAGCAAGATGCGCTTTTGCGCGCTATTGTATTGAGTTTGGGGCGCAGGCCCCGGGGGAGGAAACATGTTTTTCACAAGAGACAAGAGCTTTTACAAAACGCTCGTCACGCTCGCGATACCGATTGCGCTGCAGAACGCCGTAACCTTTGCGGTCGGCCTTGCAGATAACGTGATGATCGGCACGCTCGGCGACAGTGCGATTTCCGGTGTGTATGTGGGCAGCCAGCTGCAGACGCTGCTGCAAATGTTCATTGGCGGCATTGAGGGTGCTATCCTCATTTTGGCTGCGCAGTATTGGGGTAAACGCGATACAAAAAGCATCCGCCGCATTGCGGCCATCGGTGTGCGGTTTGCTTTGCTCATCGGTTTGGTCATTACGGTGACGGCGTTTTTATTGCCGTCGCAGATCGTATCCCTGTTCACGAGTGATGCTTCGGTCATTGAATCGGGCACGGTTTACGTGCGCGTGGTGAGCCTTTCGTACATTTTCTTCTGCATTTCGCAGGTGATGGTGGCGACGATGCGCGCGGTGGAGACGGCAAAGATCGGTCTTTACGTGTCATTTGTGACGCTCATTGTGAACGTCATCTGCAACTATATTTTGATTTTCGGTAAGCTTGGCTTCCCGGCACTCGGTGTGACCGGTGCGGCGGTGGCTACGCTGTTTTCGCGCATCATTGAAGCGGTTGTGATGGTCGTTTACGTGCGCTGCATCGATAAAAAGCTGAAGCTTCGCTTTGCCGACCTCTTAAAGCGCGGCGGCGAATTGACGCGCGATTTCCTGCGCTACGGTCTGCCCATCATGGGAGGGCAGGTCGTATGGTCGGTGAACATGCTGGGGCAGACGATGATTCTCGGCCGTTATGACGCGGGCGTCATTGCGGCGGTGAGCATCGCGAATATGTTGCACAACATGATGTACATTGCAATGAACGGCCTTTCGAGCGCGGTGGGCATTATCACCGGCAAGACGGTCGGCTCCGGACGTATGGAAAAAATTCGCGAGTATTCCCGCACAACGCAGGTCATTTTCCTTGGCCTCGGCATTCTTTCCGGTATTGCGGTGCACTTCCTGCGCGACCCGTTCATCGGGCTGTACGGCGCGAGCGATGCGGCCGTGGCGTATGCGCGTGAGTTCATCAATGTCATTTCCGTTACGATTATCGGCACGTGCTATCAGGCGGCGTGCCTGTTCGGCCTTGTTAAATCCGGCGGCGACATTTCGTTTGTCTTCCGCAACGACACGATCTTCGTGTTCCTTGTGGTGTTGCCGTCTGCCATTATCGCGTCTTACCTCGGTGCGCCGCCTTGGGTGGTTTTTGCGTGCCTCAAATGCGACCAGATCTTAAAATGCTTCGTTGCCGTGGTGAAGATCAACCGGTATAACTGGATGAAGAACCTGACGCGCGAGACGAACGAAGTGTAAAACTACGACTTGAAGGGAATTTTCATGAAGCAATTTCGCGGAGCCTTGCTCCTGACGATCACCGCCCTGATTTGGGGCACGGCGTTTGTAGCGCAGAGCCTCGGCATGGACCATTTGGGCCCGTTTGCGTTTAACGGCGTACGCAATTTCATTGCCGCGCTGGCGCTTTTGCCCGTGCTGCTGTTTATGCAGCGCAAAGCGCCGAAAAAAACGCAGACGGACGAAGAGAGAAAGCAGAGCCGCAAGACCCTGTGGGCGGGCGGCGTGCTGTGCGGCTCGGCGCTTGCCGTGGCCTCTAATTTGCAGCAGTTCGGCATCAGCTTTACGACAGTGGGCAAGGCCGGGTTTTTGACGGCACTTTACATCGTGATTGTGCCGATACTCGGTTTGTTCCTTAAAAAACGCGTGCCCGCAACGGTTTGGGTGAGTGTTGTTATTGCGGCGGCGGGCACGTATTTGTTGAGCGTGCAGGAGGGCTTCACTATCGCGCCGGGCGACCTGCTCGTCATTTTGTGTGCGCTGGGCTTTTCTGTACATATCCTCATCATCGACCACTTCTCACCGATGGTGAACGGCGTGGCGCTTTCGTGCGTGCAGTTTCTTGTCTGCGGCATTCTTTGCACGGCAGCGGCGCTGTTTACGGAGACGTTCACGCTTGCGGACATTTTAAAAAGTGCAGGGCCGCTGCTTTTCACGGGCCTGATGTCGAGCGGCGTGGGGTACACGCTGCAAATCTTGGGGCAGAAAGATACCCCGCCTGCGGTGGCGTCCCTTATCATGAGCCTTGAATCTGTGTTTGCGGCGCTTTCCGGCTGGCTGGTCCTCGGCCAAAGCATGAACGGACGCGAGCTTTTGGGCTGCGTTTTGGTGTTTGCGGCGGTCATTTTGGCGCAGATTCCGCTTGAGGCGCTGAAAAAGGAAAAAGCGGTGAATAAGACGGCATAAAGTAAATTGGGGCATTCCCGGGAACCGTTTCGCGGTTTTCTGCGGGAATGCCTTTACTTTTGTAAATTTTATGGTATAGTTGTAGGTAGAAACTCTTTGGGTAAAAACGCACACGGCATAAGGCCGGCGCTTTATTGTATTGAAAGGATGAATATTCAAATGCGTATTATCAAAACGAAAACCTATGAAGAAATGAGCGCCATTGCAGCCGGCATCATCGGCGGCCAGGTGCTTTTGAAGCCGAACTGCGTGCTGGGTCTTGCAACAGGCTCTTCGCCGATTGGCGCCTACAAAGATCTTGTAAAGAGCTATGAGGACGGTATACTGGACTTTTCCGAAGTGCGCACCGTAAACCTCGACGAATACTGCGGTCTGGACGGTACGAACCCGAACAGCTACCGCTATTTCATGAACGACAACCTCTTTGACCACGTGAATATCGACAAGGCGAACACACATGTGCCGAACGGCCACGCAGATGACCTTGAAGAGGAGGCTGTGCGCTATGAGAGCTTTATTCAGTCTCTCGGCGGCATCGATCTGCAGCTGCTCGGCATCGGCCACAATGGGCATATCGGCTTTAACGAGCCGACGGACAACTTCCCGGCGACAGTGCACACCGTACAGCTGACGGAGAGCACCATCAACGCGAACTCCCGTTTGTTCGAGCGCCGCGAGGATGTGCCGACGCAGGCCATCACCATGGGCATCGGCACCATTATGAAGGCGAAGAAGATTCTTCTCATCGCAGGCCCGGATAAGGCGGAGATCGTAGAAAAGGCTTGCTTTGGCAAGGTTACGCCGGAGGTGCCGGCTTCCGTTTTGCAGCTGCACCCGGACGTTACGGTTATCCTTAGCGCGGAAAAGTAATTTCGTTTCGGCAAAATTGGAATTCGGTAGTTGACTTTAAGATTAACTTATGCTATGCTATAGATAGCAAAGCCGCAGGAAGCGGTAACGGTCAAAAGACCGCGCGGCGAAACGCCGTTTGAAAGTATTTTAAAGCCACTTTAAAAAATAGACCACGAAGGTCTTTTCGCTCGGTATGGGCGGAATGCTTCGTGGTCTTTTTGTATCAGGGAGGGTATTTCAATGAACCGTACAAACAGCAAATTTTCCGTTAAAAACCTTGTGCTCGGTGCACTTTTTCTGGCGCTTGCGTTAGTACTGCCGTTCTTCACCGGGCATATCCCGCAGATCGGCGCAATGCTGTGTCCGATGCACCTGCCGATTTTGCTTGCAGGCTTCGTATGCGGCGGCCCGGTGGGCGCGGTTGTGGGCTTTATCGCCCCGCTGCTGCGCATGGTGATGTTCGGCATGCCGCCGTTCTACGTCGCCATCGCTATGGCGTTTGAGCTGCTGACATACGGACTTGTAAGCGGCATCATGTACCGCAAGGTGTTCAAAAAGCAGACCATCGGCACGCTGTACGGCAGCCTTTTGATCGCTATGGTCGCGGGCAGAGTTGTCTGGGGTATCGTGAAGGTGATTCTCAGCGGCATCGCGGCGGACGCGGGCGCGTTCACATTTGCGGCATTCATCTCCGGCGCACTCTTAAACGCAATCCCGGGCATCGTGGTGCAGCTTATTCTGGTCCCGGCCGTCGTCGTCGCCTTGCAGAAAGCAAAGCTGATAGAAGCACCGAGCGCGGAAAAAGCGTAAGCACTATGGGTTCCTTGAAAGGGCGGCATTGCCGCCTTTTTTTCATGCACAAAGCTTGCACTCACCTCGCCATCGTGCTATGATAATCCCAAAGAGACGAAAAGCAGGATGGGGGAAAGACTATGTTTACGGATGCGTTCGGCAAAATTTGGTATAAGGGCAATCTGCACACCCATACGACGAACTCGGACGGCGCGTATACGCCGGAAGAAACGATTGCATTATACAAATCAAAAGGCTATGATTTCCTTGCGCTGACCGACCACTGGTTCCACGGTGAGGGGCGGCAGGAGGAAAATTTTCTCCTCTTAAACGGCACGGAGTTCGACGTGGGCAGTACCGTGCAGGAGGGCATTTACCACATCGTCGGCATCGGCATGGAGAAAGCGCCTGCGCTTACAAAACGCGCGCCGGGGCTTTCCGCGCAGAAGATCATCGATGAAATCCATAACGTGAACGGCATTGCAATCTTGGCACACCCCGCATGGTCGCTGGATCGCGCTTCGGAGGTCGCAAAGCTGTACGGCATTGACGGGTGCGAGATTTACAACACCACTTCGGGCCTGCCGTGGAACTGCCGTCCGTATTCCGGTGTGTTTTTCGACGAAATGGCGCTTTTGGGGCACTATTTGCCGTGCATGGCGGCAGACGATGCACACCACTACACGGGTGACGAGACGCGTTCGTACATCATGGTGCAGGCGGATGAATTGACGCGCGAGGGTGTTTTGGCGGCTATCCGTGCAAACCGCTTCTACGCAACGCAGGGGCCGAATTTCCGCGTTGAAATTGAAAATGGCACGGCCACGGTGCATACCTCGCCGGTGCAGGAGGTCGTGTTCTTCACCGATACCGTTTGGGCGGGCGACCGCGCGACGGTAGGCGAAAATGTGACCGAAGCGACGTATAAAGTGCAGCCTACGGACACGTTCGTGCGCGTGGAGCTGAAAGACAAAGACGGCAACTGCGGCTGGTCGGGTATTTATCCCGTCAACAAAAAGTAAAAGGAAAAGGTCTGCTCACCAAAACGGAGCAGACCTTTTTGCGTATGAATTTAAAGCGTGATTTGCATGCCGTCGTTCACGAATTTGACGGGCAGCGGAGCGAGCGTTTCCGCAAGCTGCATGACGTTCGGGATATTCCACGGCGCGTAGTGGTTGACGAGCACCTGCTTTGTGGGACAGGCGGCCAAAACGGGCGCGTAATCGGTCGCCGGGAAGTGTGCGGCTTCGCAGATGACAAATTCGGTCGGCTTTTCCTTGGCGATTTTCGGAAAATCGACGTTGGGATGCTTTAAGTCGCCCGTGAACAGCACGGCTTTGCCCTCGGCTTCCACGAAAAAAGCATGGGAATCCGGACAATGCTGCGTGGGAATGGCGGTGACTTTTAAATATCCGTCGTCGAAGATCGTGCCGTCCGTGACCTTTTTAAAGCGCAGGTCGCGCATTTCGCAGTGATTCGCTTTGAGCCATGCACGGATGGCCTCAACGCCCTCCAAGTTCGGCAGGCAAATTTCGGGGTCGGCGGTTTTAAAATACCAGCTGATAAGGTCGACGAATGAGATGAGCCCGTTTGTATGGTCGCCGTGCATATGCGTGATGAAGATGCCCTTGACGTCCTCCACCTCGATGCCGCGTGTGCGCAGGGCATCGATGGCGTTGACGCCCATATCGATGAAATAATATCGGCCGTTCGTTTCGATCAAGGTGCAGGAGCAGCGGCGATTCGCCTCCGGCACGCCGTGGCTTGCGCCGAGAAAAGTGATCTGCATAGAGTTTAAATTCCTTTCTTTTCAATACTTTTAGCGCTTTCTGAGATTTTCAAGAATTCGCACTGCAAATTCTTTGGAAGACCCCCTAATTGGGTCTCCCACACTTTAACAGTCCGCCGGACTGTTAAAGCTCCCATCCTGATTTTCAGGTAGGCAAAAGAGTTTTGAACTCTGCGGAGTTCGACCAAAGGCGTTGCCTTTGGATTTCACGACCGAACCATGGGTTCGGTTTGACCTTCATTTGAAAAAAGGTCGATCAAAAACTTTTGCGTCGCTTCGCTGTGTTCAGTTTAACACGTTTATGTATCGACTGCAATGCGCCGAATTCACAGATTTTCGCTTTCGTTTTTGTCTATCACAGTTTTAGGGTTTCCAGCAGACGGTTCGTTTCTCGCTCTACATGGTCGTAGTCGACGAACGGGCGGTAGATGGTTTCAATCGCGTCATGTGTGCACTTGCAGAGCCTGAGCTCCTCCACGGCCTGCGCAGTCAAGGTCTCGGCCTCCTGCATGGCGAACGGGATGAAGTCCGAAAGCGGGCTCAAAAGGAACTCGTTTAATGTGCTGCGGGTATCGTCCGCGGCACACAGCATGGTGTCGCCGATGCGCACGCACTGCGGTGCTTCCGGCGTGAGCGGATGCAGGAAAATTTCAGTCTGCGTATTCTGCACGAGCTTCATGGCTTCGTTTAAGAACACCGCGCCCAAAACGCCGGGCAGGTACACGGTGTTTTCGGCATCCTGTGCTTCCCGGAAATCCGCAACGCCGGCGGGCGTGGGGCTCGTTAAAAATAGTGTGCGCGGTGTGCCTTCCCTCGGCAGTGTGAAACCCTCTTTTAAAAATGTGCGGATCATGGTAAGGTCGGCAGACCTTGCGGCTTCGCTTACGGCGGCACGGCGCAGGCTGCCTGCGGCGGAAAGGCACGCGAACGCGTTTTTGTAGTGCGCGCGGTTTTCTTCTGCAAGGACAAAAAGCTCTTCGCGGCGGCGTTTGAAGACCTCTTTGTGCAAAAACCGTCCGAGATCCAGCGTTTCGCCGTCGATCCCCGGCATGGCGGGGTCTATGGTGTGCGGCGCGGTGCCGTCCAGTAAGACGAGCCGCCGCTGCGGGATACGCACGGCGTCAAAGCTTTCGGGGTCGCTTGCGCAGCGAAATTCTTCGACGGTAAACCCGTTTGCCCGTGCGATGGCGGCGCATTTTTTCATCAATGTACTTTTTCCTACCCCGGGGCCGCCCTTCAAAACGTAGGTGTAGTGCGGCTCGCTCCACGGCGGCACGATGCCCTCAAAATGCCCGATGAATCCGCGCCCGGTGTTGGCGCCCGGAAAATACCTTCTTTTGCCGTTTGACATACGAAACCCTCCTCGTTTCTCATCGGTGAGTTATATGCGAAAAGCCGTTAAAATAGTCGCCGCGGACAAAACAAAAATGGAAAACTCGTGCGGAAAATGGCTTTCCCACACAAGAAAAGCCGCGCTATGTCACGAATTTTTTACAATCTCGCCGCGGTGATGCGTATTGAATTGCGCGCGCTCCTGTGGTATCATTAAAAGTATATTTGGGTAATTTTGCGGATATGTAAGAGCTGCCGAAACAGGCGGCATTTATGCGGTACCGGTATACGATGCGGAAAGGGTACCGCAGAAAGGATGAATCAACATGATGAGAATCGGTTTGGACGTTGGTTCCACGACCTTAAAGTGCGTTGTTCTGAACGAGCAGAACGAGGTGCTTTTCAAAAAATATGAGCGTCATCTTTCGCGCATCGTGGAGAAATCCGTTGAGATGCTGCGTGAAGTGGCAGAGCAGTTTCCGAAAGAAAAGGTGCTTTTGAGCATTTCCGGCTCGGCCGGTATGGGTCTTGCAGAGCGCAGTGACATTCAGTTCGTGCAGGAGGTGTACGCGACGCGCATTGCGGTGAACCGCCTTGTGCCGGGTACGGATGCGGTCATCGAGCTTGGCGGCGAGGACGCGAAGATTTTGTTCCTTACGGACGGCAATAACGCCTCCGGCCTTGAGGTGCGTATGAACGGATCCTGCGCGGGCGGCACCGGCGCGTTCATCGACCAGATGGCGACGCTTTTGAACATCACCCCGGATGAACTCAACACACTTTCGAAAGAGCATGAGAAGATCTACACCATTGCTTCCCGCTGCGGCGTGTTCGCAAAGAGCGATATTCAGCCGCTTTTAAATCAGGGCGCGCAGAAAAAAGACGTGGCGGCAAGCATTCTCTACGCCGTTGTGAACCAGACCGTTGCGGGTCTTGCGCAGGGCAGAGAAATCGCGGGCAAGGTCGTATACCTCGGCGGCCCGATGACGTTTTTGAGCGAGCTGCGCGTGGCGTTTGATAAGACGCTCGGCATTACGGGCATCTGCCCGGAAAATTCGCTGTATTTCGTCGCGTTGGGTGCGGCGTTTGCGGCGGACGGCAATGAGACGACGCTTGCGGAGATCATCAACCGCATTGCGCATTACACGGCAAAGGAAGAATACCGCGCCTGCCCGCCGCTTTTTAAAGACAAGGCGGATTACGAAGCATTCACAAAGCGCCACCTTAACGCCGGCGTTAAGGTGCGCGACACACTGGAGGACGGCGAGCCGGTTTATATCGGCATCGATGCGGGCTCCACGACCGTTAAAGCCGTTGTGACGGATAAGAACGGCAATATTGTTTGTTCGCGCTATATGTCGAACAGCGGCAACCCTGTCCCGCTGATGCGCGAATTCCTGCTTGAAGTTTACACGCGTTTCCCGCAGGCGAAGATCTGTGCCTGCGCGGCGACCGGCTACGGCGAAGACATCATCAAAAACGCGTTTTCCGTCGATTACGGCATCGTAGAGACGATGGCGCATTTCTACGCGGCGCGCGCGTTCAACCCGAAGGTCGATTTCATCATCGACATCGGCGGTCAGGACATCAAGTGCTTCAAGGTCGAAAACGGCGTCATCGACGATATTTTCCTCAACGAGGCTTGTTCCTCCGGCTGCGGCTCGTTCCTCCAGACGTTTGCGGGTGCGCTGGGTTACTCCATCGAAGATTTTGCAAAACTCGGTCTGTTTGCGGATCGCCCGGTCGACCTCGGCTCCCGCTGCACGGTGTTCATGAACTCCTCCGTGAAGCAGGCGCAGAAGGATGGCGCAACGGTGGAGAACATCTCTGCGGGCCTTTCCATCAGCGTTGTCAAGAACGCGCTGTATAAAGTTATCCGTGCGGTCGATTCCAAAGCAATCGGCCGGGAGATCGTCGTGCAGGGCGGTACGTTCCTGAACGACGCCGTGCTGCGCGCGTTTGAGCAGGAGATCGGCCACGATGTCATCCGTCCGACCATTGCGGGCCTGATGGGTGCATACGGTGCCGCACTGTATGCACACGAAAAAGCACAGGCTGCGGGTAAGGCGACGGAGCTTTCGACGCTTTTGAGCAAGGAAGCGCTCGAAGAATTCACCCACAGCGTAAAGGCCATCACCTGCCGCGGCTGCTCCAACAGCTGCAAGTTGACGGTGAACACCTTTTCCGGCGGACGCAAGTTCATCAGCGGCAACCGCTGTGAAAAGCCGGTTACGGGCGTGAAATCCACCGAAGCGCAGTACAACATGTTTGAAGAAAAGCGCAAGCTGCTCGCGCGCTATACATACAAAGACACGGGCAAGCCGGTCATCGGCATTCCGATGGGCCTCAACATGTACGAGCTTTTGCCGTTCTGGTATAAGTTCTTCACAACGCTCGGCTACGATGTGAAAACGTCACCGGCGTCGAACCGCCAGCTTTATTTAAAGGGTCAGCACACCATTCCGTCCGATACGGCGTGCTTCCCGGCAAAGCTGATGCACGGCCACGTGGAAGCGCTGCTTGACGAGGGCGTGGACGCGGTGTTCTACCCCTGCATGACGTATAACTTTGACGAAAACCTCGGTGACAACCACTATAATTGCCCGGTCGTCGCCTATTACCCGGAGGTCATCTCCTCCAATATCCAGAAATTAAAGGACACCGTCTTCATCGGCGATTACGTTGGCCTGCACCGCAGACACGACTTCCCCGGCAAGATGTACGAGATTTTACGCCGCCACTTCCCGAACGGTACGTTCACGAAAAAAGACGTGAAGAAAGCATCCGACGCGGCGTACGCGGAGTATGACCTCTACATGCGCGCCGTGCGTGCCATCGGCGACAAATTCCTCGCGCTCGCCGAAGAACAGCATAAGCCCGTTATCGTGCTGGCCGGTCGTCCGTATCATGTGGACCCGGAGATCAACCACGGCATTGACGGCCTCATCTGCGACTGCGGCGCGGTCGTTGTGACGGAAGACGCCGTTGCGTGCAAGGAGAAGAAATTCCCGACGAAGGTCCTCAACCAGTGGACGTATCACTCCCGTTTGTACGCGGCTGCAAAGTACGTTGTAGACCGTGCGGATAAGCGCGTGAACCTCATTCAGCTTGTCTCGTTCGGCTGCGGCGTGGACGCCATCACGACCGACGAGGTGCGCGGCATTCTGCACGACGGCGGCAAAATCTACACCCAGCTCAAGATCGACGAGATCACAAACCTCGGCGCGGTGCGTATTCGTCTCCGCAGCCTGTTTGCGGCGCTGGATTTACAGTAAGGGAGGCGCACGAATATGGCTTTTACCGATCGCGTTGAATTTACAAAGGAAATGAAAAAAGAGGGTTATACGATCCTTGCGCCGAACATGGCGCCCATCCATTTCCGTTTATTTGAAAACCTGTTCGCTTCTTACGGCTACAACGTGGAGATTCTCCAGACGCGCGGCCGTCAGATTGTGGACGAGGGTCTGAAATATGTCCACAACGATACCTGCTACCCGGCGCTGCTCACCATCGGCCAGATGATGGACGCGCTGCACAGCGGCAAATATGATCTGCATAAAACAGCGCTCATCATCACCCAGACGGGCGGCGGCTGCCGTGCTTCGAACTACATTCACCTTTTGAGAAAGGCGCTGGAAAAAGACGGCCTTTCGTATATTCCGGTCATTTCGCTCAACATGTCCGGACTCGAGAAAAACAGCGGCTTCAAGCTGACGCTGCCGATGATCCGTAAGGCGCTGGGCGTGCTTGCGTACGGCGACCTTTTGATGCTGCTGCACAACCAGACGAGACCGTATGAGAAAGAGGCGGGCGCGAGCCGGAAGCTTGTGGACGATTGGACGAAAAAGCTGACCGATATGTTCGCAAAGGAAAAGGGCTACTCCGCAAAGGAGATGGAGACGATCCTGCCGCAGATCGCGGAGGATTTTGCGAACGTGCCTGTGACCGGCGAAAAGAAAGTGCGCGTCGGCGTTGTCGGCGAAATTTACGTCAAGTATTCGCCCATCGGCAACAACGATCTGGAAGAGTTCCTGTTCAGCCAGAACTGCGAAACGATGGTGCCGGGTCTGCTTGGCTTCATGCTGTTTAAAGTCGATAACCGCATGGAAGATATTAAGCTTTTCGGCGGCAGCAAGGCGAAGTTTGAGGTTGTGAAGATCCTCTTTGACTACCTCGTCGGCATCGAAAGCCACGTTATCCGCGCCGTAGAGCACGCGAATACCGTTTCTAACCGCTTCACTGTGCCGTCCTCGTATGCGCACCTCAAAAAGCTCATCACAGGCGTCATCGGCTACGGCTGCAAGATGGGCGAGGGCTGGCTCTTGACCGCGGAAATGATGGAGCTTATTGAAAGCGGCTACCCGAATATCATCTGTGCACAGCCGTTCGGCTGTTTGCCGAACCACATCGTCGGCAAGGGCATGATCCGCAGCCTGAAAAACCTGTACCCGAAATCGAATATTGTGCCGATTGATTACGATCCGGGCGCGACGAAGGTCAACCAGGAGAATCGTATCAAGCTGATGCTGGCGGTTGCAAAGGAAAACATGGAGCAGGCCGAAAAAGAGAACGCTCCGAAAGCGGAAGAATAAGATAAGCTGAAAAACGCCTGTCCTTTTTGCGAGGATAGGCGTTTTTTGATAGACAACGTGAAACGGCGGTTAAAAGTCTTTGATTAAACTTTCTTCAGAAAGTTTATGGGGTCTCGGGGCAAAGCCCAGAGGCGTGCTCCGCAGAGCGCGAAATCTTTTTGCCTAACGAAAAACTAGGATTGTTCAGACGTAGGGAACCCGGTTGCATGGGTTCCCTAAAGGGTTCGTACGCGAACCCTTAGAAAATAAGTTTATCATAAAACTATTTCCTCAAAACCGGCAGCTTCTCCAACAGCGGGAGTAAAACCTGCAGCAAAAGCCCGGTACAGATGCCGCAGACGACCGAATACAGCGCGAGTGCGGGAGTGTATCCCAGCGCGCCGAAGCCTGTCAGCCATAACGCGACGAGCAGCTGTGCGAGGTTGTGCCCGGACGCACCGCAGACACCGATGAAGACCGGCGTGAATTTTGTTTTTTTCCACAGTATGCCCATGATGAGCGTGCTCAAAAGTCCGCCGCAAAGGCTCATCAGCCCGGCGGAAACACCGCGCGTCAAAAACGCAAACAGACCCTTGATTGCCGCAATGAACAGCGCCGCGGGCAGGCCGATAGCGCCGGAGGCGAACATGTTGACAAGGTTTGAAAGCCCGGCTTTTGCACCCGGCGGCATGCCCGGCAGCGGGGGCAGGAGATTTTCGAGGATTCCCAGCACCAGTGCCAATGCACCCAATAGTCCGATGAGCGCGATGTGCTCCGTTTTTTTCTTCATGGATGTCCTTTCGATTTTGAGGTGTTTTTTTCTAAGGCTCGCGTTGGCTCGCCCTTTCAAGGGACCCCCTAATTGGGTCCCTTGCGGCTAAACTGTCCACTGGACAGTTTAGCCTATCCTCCTGATTCTGAGGTAGGTAAAAAGATTTCGCCATTTGCGAATGGCGACTCAGGGCGTTGCCCCGAGACCTCACGACCTTTTGAAAAAGGTCGACGAAAACTTTATTCGTCTTGTTTCACATCACAGCAGTGTAAGCTGTTCAACTTCTACGGGAATCAAGTGGATGACCTCAAGTCTCTCTTTTTTTGCTCTTCTTACAGTATAAGCGGTGCCGCCGCGTTTGGCGGCAGGGTCGCGCAGATAGCAGACGCAGTAGCCGCTGCGCGCTACCATGGCGTCGTCACGCCGCAGCATACAGTCCGGCGTATACCGTTCAAAAAGGAATTCCGCAGTATCGGCCTGCTTTAAAATTTCACGGTAGCGGCGCTTTTCCGCAAAATGCCAGCGGTCGCTTTGCCCTTTGCACGGCAAAATGAGGTGCAGCCGCACGGGCAGAGCTTCGCGAATTTTCAAGACGGCTTCCGCTGCCATGGTGTCAAATCCTCTTGCGCCGCCGGTGTAAAACTCCGTCACGCCTTTTTCTGCATATAATCTTTGAATTTCGGAGAGCAGCGCCGCGCGGAGCGGTTCCCGGTCTTCGGGCGGAATTTCTCGGTGTCCTGTAAAGCAGCAGGCATTTTTCCGCATGGCACAGCCTCCTTTTCGTTTGATACTCATAGTTTACAGCTTTTTCATACCGCTGTAAAGATGTACGGTGGACTTTAAAACCAATCTGTGCTAAAATTGTTCCGAAACTCAAACGGAAGGAATTTCGTCTTTATGAAAGCAAACGTAAAGCGCCCGGCGCGTTTTTCTTTTAAAACGATTACGGAAAAGAAAGCGAAACATCTGACGCTGATTTTTGTTGCAGTTTTGTTTTTGGTGATCGTCGTCTTGGCGCTGTTTCCGCTTTTGGACCGCGAAGAAGAACGGTACGAGGTGACGACCTACGCCATGGGCAGCTACGTGCAGCAAACTGTTTACGGCGAAAACCGCGAGGATGCGGCCGTGAAAGCGGCGGACGCGGTGGAAGCGCTGGAGCAGAAAATCTCCTGGCGTGTGGCGAACAGCGATATTCAAAAGCTGAATAACAACGCGGGCAAGGACTGGGTGACGCTGAGTGATGAAACGCTGAACATTTTAACGCAGGCGCAGTCGGTTTCGGAAAAAAGCGGCGGCGCATTCGATGTGACCATTGCGCCGATCTCGCGCTTATGGGACTTTGATGACGAATTGAACGAAGTGCCGGACAGTGACCTCATCACATCCTTACTGCCGTATGTGAATTACTCTTTGCTGCGCATAGACGAAACGGAGCAGACGGCGTCTTTGAAAAATCTCGGCATGGCGGTGGACCTCGGTTCGGTCGGCAAAGGTGCGGCGTGCGACGCGGCAGTCAGAGCCTACGAAGAAGCGGGCGCAAAAGCGGCTATCATCGCGGTCGGCGGCAGCGTGGGCGTATACGGCGAAAAAAGCTCCGGAAAGCCGTGGAGCGTGGCGGTGCGCGACCCGAACGGTGACGGCTCTCTCGGTTCGGTAACGCTGGCGGAGGGTTTTATCTCCACCTCCGGCAGCTACGAAAAATACTTTGAGCAAGACGGCGTTTTATACCACCATCTGCTCGATCCGAAAACGGGCTACCCGGCAGAAAACGGCCTTGTTTCCGTGACGGTCGTCGCGAAAAGCGGCGTGCTTTCCGATGCGCTTTCCACAGCGTGCTTTGTGCTCGGCAGAGAAGACGGCATGAAGCTGCTGGAAGAATTCGATGCCGAAGGTATTTTCATCAACTCGGACAACAACATCACGGTGACGGACGGACTGAAAGACCGCTTTACACGCACAAGCCGCGATTACACGCTTGTTTCCTGAAAGAGGGGCTGCGATGGAAAAGCGAAAATTTTCATGGAAAGAAGCGCTCCTGCTCGTTTTGGTGCTCGCTGTGGCGGCAGGCGCGTATCTCTATGCCAAAACGCGCCCGAAGGGGGCAGAGGCCGTCATTGAGCAGGATGGCGAAGTGTACCGCCGCGTTGTGCTGGCCGATTTAAAGGAGCCATTAACGCTGGAAGTGAACGGCGCGGTGATTGAGCTTGATAAAGACGGCGCACATTTCGTTTCGAGCCCGTGCCCGGACAAAATTTGTGTGAACAAGGGGATTATCAAGCGTGCGGGAGAATCTGCCGTGTGCCTGCCGCAGCGCGTGAGTGTGCGCATAGAGGGCGGCGACAGCGAGATAGACTCCGTAACGGGATAAAAGAATATTACCATAGAAAAAGAGACGCACCAAAAGGTACGCCTCTTTTTCTGAAGGGATAAAAAATGAAAAATATAAAAGGTAAGGTAAACTCAAATTGAATGTGCAAAGGCTTACTTCTTTGCGGGCGGCTTGATCTTGCCGATGGCCGTAATGATAATCTCCGCAACCTCGTCAATATCGAATTCGGAAGAATCGATGGTGAGGTGATAATTCGAGAGATCGTCCCAGCGCTTATTCGAGTAGAAGTTGTAGTAATTCGCTCTTTGCTTATCGCGTTTTGTGATAAAATCGGAGACCTTCTTCTCATCGCACAGACCTTTGCTCAAAATGCGCTTGATGCGCGCTTCCTTGTTGGCGTGGATGAATACGCGGAACACGTTGTCGTACTCGCGCAGGATGTAGTCGCCGCAGCGTCCGATGATGACGCACGGGCCTTTATCCGCAGCCGACTTGATGATGTCGCTTTGAAGAATGAACAGCTTATCGTTGATGGGCATATCGTTGATGCCGGTGATACGGCTTCCGAAGGTGTAGTTTCCCATCACCATGGAATACAAAAGGCTGTTGCCTGCTTTTTCGTCCGCCTTTTCAAAGACTTCCTCGCTCAGCCCGCTCTTTTTTGCCGCCATGGCGATCAGCTGCTTGTCGAGAAGGGGGACATTCAATTTTTCCGCCAGGCGCTCGCCGACCTCGTGGCCGCCGCTTCCGTACTGACGCGCAATGGTAATAATCGGTAACATAGACTCGCCTCCTCGGGTTTCTCAACATAAAGTGTACAAAACACCCGTTCCGCCCATCTCTATGCGATAAAACCGGAAAGGGGATTGTAAAAACACTCTAAAACGAGAGAAAACACTTGAATGATTTGTATGTATTTTCTATAAAATATCTTACTCCACTTTTCCCGAAATGTCAACAGGCAATAGAAAAATTTCTTCGTGAAAGAAATAAATCGTGGAAATACTTGAAAACAGGGCCGGATATTTATATAATTTCCACATGGAATAAAAGCGGGAAGGCGCATACGGCATGGCAGTTTTCATTCGGCATTCACCGCTTTTTCACAAAAGTGCGTTATGATACAGGTAAACGGAGCGGAACAGTTAAAAGGAGGCCTTGTCATGTACAGAATTCTAGTTGTGGACGATGAAGCGAAAATTCGCCTGCTCATCCGCAAATACGCGGAGTTTGAGGGGCACGAGGTGACGGAAGCGGAAAACGGCATGGAGGCGGTGCGCCTGTTCCGCAAAACGCCCGATGCGTTCGATATTGTCATCATGGATGTGATGATGCCGGAACTTGACGGTTTTTCGGCCGTGGCGGAGATTAAGAAGATTGCATCGCCGGCCGTCATCATGCTTTCCGCACGCGGCGAGGAGTATGATAAGATCCACGGCTTTGAACTCGGCGTGGACGATTATGTCGTGAAGCCGTTCTCTCCGAAAGAGCTGATGATGCGCGTTGCCGCTGTGATGAGCCGTGTGCAGCGCACCGCAATACCGAAGCACGAGTTGTTCCGGGCGGAGGGCCTGACAATCGATTTTACCGGACGGATCGTCACGGTGGACGGCGTGCGTGCCGATTTGTCCCCAAAGGAATACGACCTGCTGTTTTACATGGTCAACAACCGCAACATCGCCCTCACACGTGAAATGCTTATCACAAATGTTTGGGGGTATGATTTCTACGGTGATGACCGCACGCTGGATACGCACATCAAGCTGCTGCGCCGCAGCCTCGGCCCGTACAGTAAATTCATTGTGACACTGCGCGGCGTGGGCTATCGCTTTGAAACGCACGGCGCATAAGGACGGCGGGACTATGGGCGAACAGACAGTAAAGAAGCATAAATTCAAAAAATGGCGCAAGCCGGGCATACGCATGCAGGTCATGCTGGGGTTCGTGCTGTTTACGGCGGTCATTGTGACGTTGCTGTGGACATTTCAGATCACACTGCTCAACACATTTTATAAAGCCATCAAGGTCAATGAGGTGCGCAGCGTGGCGAACCGTGTGGTGGCGATGCTGGACGAAAGTGCCTCCGCGAGCGATTATTTTGAAGTGACGCGCTCGACGAATATTTCTATCCTCATTTCCAACAGCGACGGCTCAAATGTGTCGTTTTCCCCGGCGGCGCGCGGCGGCGTGCTGGAGCGCTTTGATTACCTCGATTGCAAGCAGCTTTTCACCGAGGTGAAAGCGGCGGGCGGCAGCGTGATGGACGACAACATCACAGACCCGACGAGCACCATAGAACGGCAGGATCGCACGATCATTTACGCACAGACGGTCACACTTTCGAGCGGGAACGAGTATCTTGTGCTGCTGTCCTGCGACGTGATCCCGGTTGATTCCACGGTGGAAACGCTGAAAATACAATTGTGGTGTCTGACGGGCGTAATGATCCTGCTTTCGTTCGGGCTGGCACTGTTTATCTCTTCGCGTCTTTCAAAGCCCTTGGAGCAGATGAACGAATCTGCAAAGCAGTTGGGCGAGGGAAAATATGACATCCGTTTCCCGGAACAGGGCGCAAGAGAAGTGGCGGAGCTTGCCGCGACACTGAACTATGCCGCGGCGGAGCTGAGCAAGGTTGAAGATCTGCGCCGCGAGCTGATCGCCAATGTTTCGCACGATCTGCGCACGCCGCTGACGATGATCTCCGGCTATGCCGAGGTGATGCGCGACATTCCGGGCGAAAACACGCCGGAAAACGTGCAGATCGTCATCGACGAAGCGAACCGCCTGACAGGCATCGTCAACGACCTTTTAGATCTCTCTAAATTACAGGCGGGCGCATTGACGCTGACGGTTTCCGAATTCAATTTGACGGAGGATATCCGCAATACGCTGCACCGCTACGACAAGTTGGCGGATTTCAGCTTCCCGTTCACGTATGACCGCACGGTGTATGTCTGCGCCGATCAGCTGAAAATTTCGCAGGTGCTGTATAACCTTGTGAACAACGCCATTAACTATTCGGGCGGGAACAAGACCGTGTATATCGACCAGACTGTGACGGAAAGCACCGTGCGCGTATCTATTCGCGATACGGGCGAGGGTATACCGGCGGATAAATTGCAGTACATCTGGGATCGCTACTATAAGGTCGATAAGGAGCACAAACGCGCACAGGTCGGCACGGGATTGGGGCTTTCCATCGTGAAGAAAATTCTGGACCTGCACGGCGGGCGGTACGGCGTCGCGAGTGTGGAGGGTAAAGGCAGCACATTCTGGTTTGAACTGCCGGTGCTACGTACGGAGTCTTTGATTCTGCCGGAACCGCCGACATTACCGGAACAAAAAGCTGACGTGGAACGGGGCGAATAAAGTTTTCGCCAGCCTTTTTCAAAAGGCTGCGGAAACCCGGTCAATGGGTTTCCCAAACGGCGTTACGAAACGTCGTCGGAAAGATGTTCACAGTCGGCTGAATTAAACTGAAAACAGTAAGCGTAAACGAACTAAAAGCGTACCCGAAGGTGATTTGGGCGCGCTTTTTTCGCACAGAGAACGAAACACGAAATTCGTATTTGTGAAAGATGTATCAAACTCGAAAGAGGCCCGCGCGGCTTTTGTTTTACTTTCTGAAAAAGCCGTAAATTCCGATATTTTCATATAGAAAAATCGCGAAAATGCTTGATAAAAAGATATCGATATGATAGAATTTATTAGGCTGAGTATGTACCCCGTGAGTGGGGAAAGGGGAAAACTGTGTTTCGCCCCTTTGTTTTCATGTAACTCAGAAGATCCCGCCCGCGGAGGAACATGGTGCTCCCCATCGGGCACAGCACAGGAAGGGAAGTGATCCGGGACAATGAAAAGCAAAATCACTGTGATTGGTGCCGGTAGCGTAGGTGCAACCATTGCATATACGCTTTCCAACGAAGACATCGCAACGGAGATTGTCTTGATCGACATCAACAAGCAAAAGGCAGAGGGCGAAGTGATGGATATCATTCAGGGCACCTGCTTCCGCGACCCGATTTCCATTAAATCGGGAGATTACGAGGATGCAAAGGACTCCAACATCGTCATCATTACGTCCGGCGTGGCCAGAAAACCCGGTCAGTCGCGCCTTGAATTGACGCAGACGAATGTCGACATCATCAAAAGCATTGCACCGAACATCGCAAAAGCCGCACCGAACGCGCTGTACATCATCGTCAGCAATCCGGTGGACATCATCACCTACGTGTTCATGAAAATCTCCGGCATCCCGGAAAACCAGATCATCGGCTCCGGTACCGCGCTGGATACCGCGCGTCTGCGTTTCGGACTTGCCAGCCACTTTAACATTGCGCAGAAGAACATTCATGCCTATGTTTTCGGTGAACACGGTGACTCTTCCTTTATCCCGTGGTCGTGCGCAGAGGTTTCCGGCGCGAAACTGGACGACTATGTGGAGCTGATGCATGCCCTGCCCGTGGACAAGGACGCCATGGCGGAGTATGTACATAAATCCGGCGGCGAGATCATCAAGAACAAGGGCGCCACGTTCTACGCGGTCACGGTTTCCGTGTGCAGATTGTGCAGCATGCTGCTTTCCGCATACAACTCCATTGTGACCGTTTCCACCATGATGCACGGCGAATACGGGTTAGAGGACGTGTGCATCAGCACACTCGCCATTGTGGGCCCGAACGGCGTGCAGGGCAAGCTGCCTGTGAAGCTGACGGAGGACGAAATGCAAAAGCTCCACGCTTCCGCAGACAAGCTGAAAGAAACCATCGGTCAAATTTATTTTGAAGCATAACCCAAAATCAATTTATAGAAAGGATGACAGGAGTAGCTATGAAGTACAGCTATTATCCGGGATGTACCTTGAGAACGAAGGCAAAGGATCTTGACGCCTATGCCAGAGCTTCCGCAAAGGCGCTCGGATTTGAATTGGAAGAAATCGAAAACTGGCAGTGCTGCGGCGGCGTCTACCCGCTCGGGTCCGACGAGATCGCAACAAAACTTTCCTCTGTCCGCGCTTTGAACGAAGCGAAGGAAAAGGGCCAGGACCTCGTGACGCTTTGCTCCGCATGTCATCATGTCATCAAAAGAGTCAACGACGACATGAGAAACGTGGAGGACATCCGCACGAGAGCCAACAACTACATGCAGCTTGACGAGCCCTATGCCGGCGAGACGAATGTGCTGCATTACCTTGAAGTTCTGCGCGACCGCGTGGGCTTTGACGAACTGAAGAAAAAGGTCGTCAACCCGTTAAAGGGCAGAAAGATCGGCGCATATTACGGCTGCCTGCTGCTCAGACCGAGCACCGTGCTGGCCTTTGACGATCCGGAGAACCCGCAGATCATTGAAGACTTCATTCGTGCCATCGGCGCAGAGCCGGTCGTATATCCGTACCGCAACGAGTGCTGCGGCGGCTATATCTCCCTTAAAGAAAAAGAAATGAGCGGCCGTATGAGCTGCAATATCGTAGACAGCGCAGCCGGTGCAGGCGCGGAAATGCTCATCACGGCATGTCCGCTCTGCATGTATAATCTCAACAAGAGCGGCAGCGGCAAGATCCCGGTGTATTACTTCACCGAGCTTCTCGCAGAGGCCCTTGGCGTGAAAGAGGAGGCGTTAAAGTGAGCATCAGCAAACAGGCGGAGCAGATCCGCGAGATCAGCGGCGTCAACCCCTACAAGTGCATGAAGTGCGGCAAATGTTCCGCATCCTGCCCGTCGTTCAACGAAATGGACATTAAGCCTCACCAGTTCGTTTCCTATGTGCTGAATGACGACATTGAGTCCCTTGTGAATTCCAAGTCTCTTTGGAAGTGCCTTTCCTGCTTTGCCTGCATTGAGCGCTGCCCGAGAGACGTTAAGCCCGGCAAACTCATCGATGCGGCAAGACAGCTTGTCGTGCGCCAGCGCGGTGAAGCATACCTTACGCCGGACGAGATCCCGGAGCTTTTGGATCCGGATCTGCCCCAGCAGCTCCTTGTGAGCGCGTTCAGAAGATACAGGAGGTGATAGCGTGCAGAGAATTGGTGTATTTGTGTGCCATTGCGGCAGCAACATCGCAGCTACGGTAGATGTAAAGAAAGTCGTAGAAATGGTCAGTCATGAACCGGGTGTCGTGCACGCGGAAGATTATCAGTACATGTGCTCCGAGGTCGGCCAAGCGAAGATCATCGAAGCCATCCGCGAAAAACACCTGACCGGTCTTGTGGTTTGTTCCTGCTCCCCGCGTATGCACGAGACGACTTTCCGCAAAACGGCGGAAAGAGCCGGCCTCAACCCGTACATGGTCGAGATTGCAAACATCCGTGAGCACTGCTCCTGGATCCACAAGAACATGGAAGAAGCGACCGAAAAGGCCGTCATCCTTGCCAGAGCGGCTATCGCAAAGGTCAATCTTGACGCGCCGCTGTTCCCGGGCGAAAGCCGCGTAACAAAGCGCGCGCTCGTCATCGGCGGCGGTATCGCAGGCATTCAGACTGCGCTCGACATTGCAGACGCAGGCTATGAAGTCGATATCGTTGAGAAGACCCCCAGCATCGGCG
>OLPF01000676.1_pt1 | contig 33805 bp, 27 predicted proteins | sample 1673121 | NCBI WGS metagenome assembly OLPF01 (sample SAMEA3136756, study PRJEB25190) | human gut metagenome
GAGATTTCTTCTTCTTAAAACGCCAGGATGCGAATACGATCATTAGCGTCGTTATTACTTTAATACAGAAGAAATTACCCAGATATGTGCAGGCTGACCCAAATGAAATCCAGGTAATGACACCAACACGTAAGGGATTGCTGGGTGTAGAACGATTGAATGTGATTCTACAGCAATATCTGAATCCTTCAGATTCCCAAAAAACGGAGAAAGAAATTAATGGTAGATTGTTCCGTGAAGGTGACAAAGTAATGCAGATTAAAAATAATTATCAATTAGAGTGGGAAGTTTCTACCAGATTTGGATTAACAGTTGACAAAGGAATTGGAGTTTTTAACGGTGATATGGGAGTCATTGATGAAATCAATGAATATACAGAAACTGTTATCGTGGAATATGATGAGGGGAGAAAGGTAAAATATGGATACGATATGACAGATGAGTTAGAACTTGCCTATGCGATTACGGTTCATAAATCTCAGGGAAGCGAGTATCCGGCGGTCATTATCCCACTTCTTCCAGGACCAAAGTTACTATATAACAGGAATCTGCTTTATACAGCAGTGACGCGGGCAAAAAAATGTTTAACAATAGTAGGGAGTGAACTAACATTTCAGGAAATGATCGAAAACAAAAGCGAACAGGGAAGATTTACAAGCTTAGACGAGCGAATCAAAGAATTTTAGAAAAAATGTATCCAAAAAGATGCCCGTTTTGTCAGGAAATCAGCTCAAAAGGTATTTGCGATGACTGTAGAAAACAGGTCGTTAAGGTGGGAGAAATAAAATGTATCCATTGTGGAAAGCCATTGGAGGATGAAACGAAAGAGTATTGCAGGGATTGTGAAAGAAGAAAAAGTAATTATGAACAAGGACGCAGCCTATGGGTTCACATTCCGCCGGTTTCAAATTCAGTATATCGGTTGAAATATCACAACAAGCGATATTATGCGGAAATCTTTGGGAAAGAGCTGGCAGATGAGTTTGAATTTCAGATTCGAAGATGGGGGATCCAGGCAATTATTCCAATTCCATTACATAGATCGAAAATGAGAAAACGAGGATATAATCAGGCAGAACTTTTAGCAAAGCAGTTATCAGAATGCATGGGAATTCCTATGGAAAAAGATGTTTTATATCGGATTAAGAAAACCCGGCCTTTAAAGGAAATGAACGGGGAGCAGAGACACAGAAATCTGAAGGGGGCATTTGCGGTTTCAAAATCGTGGAATCCACGCCAGAACATTCTACTGATTGATGATATTTACACAACCGGAAGTACAATAGAACGTGCTGCAGGAATCCTGAAAAAAGCAGGTGTTGAAAATGTCTACTTTTTGACTCTAAGCATTGGACAAGGTATCTGAACATATGGTATACTTAGGAGAGAAATCTGGAAAGGTGAATGTCGGATATGTTAGATAAAGACAGGATTCGTTTAATGACAAAAATGTCGATATATGGGAAGAATCACAAAGATGATTTTAAAATTGCCGATTATTACAGAAAAGATTATGCAAGTCTTAAGACGTGGATTACATTGATCTGGGTAACAATAGGTTATGCAATTTTGTTCGTTAGTTTCTGCATTTATTCAAGTGATAGTTTATCTGCTGATCTGACAATTTTAAAACTATTCGTTCTCTTGATTGCAGCAATTGCAGGCTATATAGTTCTTTTGGTTATATATGGGGTTTGCGCAAATAGTTTTTATAAGCGAAAACATGCAGTTGCCAAACAGAATGTAAAACGTTATTATCGTAATTTGTCCCGTTTAGAGAAGATGTGTAAAAAGGAGAAGAATGAACAATGAACAATTTACTGGTTCTTAGAGAAAGATTTAAGCAGATTTATGTTTCTCACTCTCTCTTAGTTCGAAAGGGAGCACAGTTTTTGCTTGCACTTTTGGTGTTTAACCTGATCAATTCTAATATTGGATTTATGAAGATGGCATCATCTGTTCTTTGTACTGTTGGCTTAGCAGTAGTCTGTACATTTCTCCCTCTGGCAGTAATGACGGCAGCAGCAACTGTGTTAATAGTGGCTCATTTATATACATTATCTATGCCAATAGCCGGAGTTACGGTGATACTGTTTTTGTTAATGTATATTTTCTACTTTCGCTTTACCCCGGAGAAGAGCTGGCTGATTCTGCTGACGGTAGTAGCGTTCGGCATGAAAATACCACTGGTGATTCCGGTTATATTTGGGCTGTTAGGTACTACAGTATGGATTGTCCCTGCATCCTGCGGAATCCTTGTTTATTATCTGCTTTACCTGATCAAAGCTTCTGCAACAGCATTGAAAGGTACAGATGGAACAACAATGATCAGCACTTTAACCAATTTTACAAAACAGTTTGTAGGCTATCAAGAAATGTGGGTTATGCTGTTTGCAGTAGTGATCGGAATACTGGTAGTGAACGGAATTAAAAATCGGGCAGTCGATCATTCCTGGAAGATAGCATCAGCAACAGGTACAGCAGTTTGTATAATCATAGGCGCGTCAGGAAATATCTCTTTGGGACTTCATATGCCTTATACGATGATGATCTTCAGTGGAATTCTTGGTGTTGTAGCAGGATTGTTCCTTGAAGTGTTTTTTTTCTCTGTGGATTATTCAAGAACAGAGAATGTTCAGTTTGAAGATGACGAATACTATTATTATGTAAAGGCAGTTCCGAAAGTAGGGGTTCAGATGCCTGAGAAGCAGGTAAAACATATTACAGAACATCAGGAACAGGACGCAGAGATGCCAAATGTGTCAGAGACAGAAAACAATACTGCTGTGTCAGAAGTTTCTGATTTGAAGGAAGTTGAACAGAAAGAGGAAGAAAATCAGTCAGAACAACTGAAAAAGGAGTCTGATCTTGCACAAACAACAATTTTTAATGATTCAAACATGACGGAAGATATTCTTTTAACAAGAAGTCTGAGCAAGGAACTGGGTCTGGATCAGAATGAAGAGAAAAAAGAGTGATCGACAGAGCAAAAGATGCAAGAGTGCATAACAACGAGTGATTACATAAGGTGGTGAGACTTGAGATGATAGAGTGGATTCAGAATTTTATAAGAAATTATTCAAATGGAATGTATTTTCCACATATACAGATAAAAGATATCATAGAGATTCTGATTGTGACGATTATTGTCTATGAAATCATGCTCTGGATCAAGAACACAAAAGCCTGGATGCTTCTGCGAGGAATGCTTATGCTGGGGGGATTTATTCTTCTGGCATGGCTTTTTCAAATGAATACGATCCTGTATCTGGCAAGAGAGTCGATTAATGTATTAGCGATTGCAGCAATTGTTGTTTTTCAGCCAGAACTTAGACGGGCATTGGAGAAGCTGGGAGAGAAAAATTTATTTAGTAACATTAATCCGTTCGATAAAAATAAAGAAAATCAGAGGTTTTCGGATGAAACACTGGATAGTATTGTAAGAGCTTGTTATGCTATGGGAAGTGTATGTACAGGAGCACTGATCGTAGTAGAACAGGTGATTCAGTTAACAGAGTATGAAATGACAGGTATAGAGCTTGATTGTAAAGTGTCTTCTCAGGTGCTGATCAATATTTTTGAACACAACACCCCACTTCATGACGGCGCGGTTATTATCAGAGGGGACAGAATTACATCAGCAACATGTTATCTGCCACTTTCAGATAACATGACAATCAGTAAAGATCTGGGAACAAGGCATCGTGCGGCATTGGGAATGAGCGAAGTTTGCGATGCTCTTGTGATTGTTGTTTCAGAAGAAACGGGACTTGTTTCTGTGGCTTCCGGAGGACGATTGCTTCGAGCTATTAACGCAGAAGAACTTCGGAGTCAGTTAAGCCAGATTCAGTATAGAAAGACAGAGACAAAGAACAAGTTTTCTATACGGAAAGGATGGCACAGATCATGAAAAAATACAAATTGACAACGAATCTTCCGCTTAAGATTATTGCATTTGTTTTTGCAGCATTTCTTTGGCTGATTGTTGCGAATGTTGCTAATCCGGTTACGAAATCAACCTATACAAACATCAAAGTTACGATAGCGAACGATGATGTGATTACACAGGGTGGGGAAGTTTATACGGTTTTAGATGATCAGAATGTAAACGTAGTTGTTTATGCAAAACGTTCAGTGATTCAACAGATTAAGTCAGATGATATTGTGGCTACTGCGGATATTAAAGAAATGGATTCCAGGACAGGGTTGATACCAATTTCAGTATCAATTCCAAAGTATAGTGGATTTTATCAGTCGGCAGAGTCTGTTCCGAGAAACATACAGATTAAGACAGAACCGACAGGTAAGAATGTATTTACATTGACTGTTAGCACAACAGGAACGCAGCGTGACGGGTATCAGATTGGAGAGATGAAAGTTAATCCGGAAAAAATAACGATTACAGGAGCAGAATCCACAGTAAAATCAATTGATAAAGCTGTAGCGAAGATTAATGTAGATGGGATTTCAAAAGATGAAGAACTTACAGCAGAACTTGTTTTATATGATGCATCGGGAAATGTAATCAATCAGGGACAGTTAAGTAATAATCTTGGAGAAGATGGAATCACTGTAGATGTGAAAGTGATGAGGATCAAGACGGTTCCGTTGAAATTTGAAGCATCTGGAACACCGGCAGATGGATATGAATATCTAGGTTGTTCGAGCGAACCGGCGAGCGTGCAGGTCTGCGGAAAAGAAGAGGCCTTATCCAAGATTGAAAGTATCAATATTCCAGCATCTGAATTGTCTATTGATGGGGCAACAGAGAAGATAGAGAAAGCATTTGATATTACAGATTATCTGCCGGAAGGTGTAGAACTGATTGAAGGTGCATCAGGAAAGGTTACAGCAACTGCAATGATCGAACAGTTGGGAAATCGTACAATTGAGTTTATGGTTGCATCCATCAAACAGAATTATCTGGCAAAAAATCTTCAGGTGAGTTATGAGCCAGATGCAGAGGTAACGCTTGTATTCCAGGGCGAGAAAGATACGCTGGACAGCCTGGATATCAGTAATGCAGTATCGGTAAACCTCCAGAATTACACGAAAGAAGGCACTTATGACATACCGATAGAAGTAGACCTTCCGGATGGAGTAACGTTGACAAAACCAGTGACAGTGCAGCTTATATTGACTGAAAAAGAATCCACAGAGGATGAACAACCGGAAAATGACGCTGAGACAAATTAATGATACTTCATATTAATTTGAAAAAACCAGCCCCAAATTAAAAAAGAATTAAGAAGGCTGGCATTGACAGTTTTCAGTGCATATTATATGATATTGGAGTTAAAACTTCCAACTATCAGAGAGATAGAATAGGAGAATAACATGGTAAGCGATAAAGTAGTGATCAAAAATCCGACAGGACTTCATCTAAGACCGGCAGGATTGTTTTGTAAAACTGCGATGCAGTACAAGAGCAAGATCACAGTGTACAAGAAGATGAAAAATGAAGAAGTGAATGCAAATGCCAAAAGTGTATTAAGTGTACTGGGTGCATGCATAAAAAGCGGAGATGAGATTACAATTATTTGTGAAGGAGAAGACGAAGAAACAGCACTTTCAGACATGGTTCAACTTGTGAAAGATGGATTGGGAGAATAAGTGGTGTTTATAAACCGGTATATTGTAACAGTGAAGAGACATTAGGAGGAAAAAGAAATGAGCAAAGCAACATTGGTAATCATGGCGGCAGGCATTGGAAGTCGTTTTGGAGGCGGAATCAAGCAGTTGGCTCCGATTGGACCAAATGGAGAGATTATCATGGACTACTCCATCTATGATGCATTAGAAGCAGGGTTTGACAAAGTTGTATTCGTTATCCGCAAAGATCTCGAGAAAGATTTCAAAGAGATCATTGGCAACCGTATTGAAAAAGAAGTAGAAGTAGCATATGCATTTCAAGAGCTTGATGATATTCCGGAAAAATTCAGCGGAAAATTCACAGGAAGAACAAAACCTTGGGGAACAGGTCAGGCAATTCTTTGCTGTAAAGATGTGGTGGATGCTCCATTCCTTGTAATCAATGCAGATGATTATTATGGAAAAGAAGCATTTAAAGAGGCATACAGTTATTTGACAAACCTTCCATCTGCTGATATAATGCAGATTTGTATGGTCAGCTTTGTATTGAAAAATACATTGAGTGATAACGGAGGCGTGACCAGAGGTGTGTGCGAAGTAGACGGACATGGCATGCTTGCAGACATTGAAGAGACACATAACATCGAAAAAGAAGACGGAAAAGCCGTAATCCACAAAGAGGATGGAGATGTATTCCTTGATGTTGATTCACCGGTATCTATGAATATGTGGGGAATTACACCTGAATTTTTCGAGATTCTTAAGACAGGATTTGATGAGTTCCTTGAGAAAACAGAAAGTACAGATCTAAAAGCAGAATATCTGCTTCCGACAATGATTGGAGATCTGTTAAGTGATGGAAAACTGGAAGTAAAAGTACTGCAGTCACATGACCAGTGGTTTGGTGTGACATATAAGGAGGATAAAGAATCTGTAACAGCAGCACTTCGTGGATTGATCGAAAAAGGAGTTTACCCGTCAAAATTGTTCTAATTTAAGAAAAGGGATGTAAGATGGCAAAACGAAAAGGATCTGCTGGCAATTCTGCACGCAGAAAAAAAAGTACAAATAAGTATTCTCGCAGATCGGGAAGTAATAAACTGGGAACTTTGTGTATCATTCTTCAGACGATTGCCAGTATAGCCTTAATGGCGGTATTGTATTTGTTAGGAATGATTCCGGATAAGTATCTGATACTGGTAGCAGCAATACTGTTTTTCTTATGGTGTGTGACACTGAATTCACAGGTGGCAAGGAGAAAACGGGGGACTTTGGGAAAAGTTTTCAGTTTACTTATGGCAGTTGTGATGTTTACAGGAAGTTATTATGTCGCTCAGGCTAATAATATGATTGGAAAGATCACAGGTAGCAACTATAAAGTAGATAAGATGGTTGTTGCAGTGCGAGCAGATGATTCGGCAGAGACAATAGAAGATGCGGCAGACTATACGTATGGTGTACAGTTTGAGAAAGGTGCTGACAATATACAGACAGCTGTAGCTGATATTGAAAAGCAAGTTGGCGTTGATACGATTGAAGTGAAAGAGTATGATTCTGTTCAGGATCAGGCACAGGCTTTGGTGGATGGGGACTGTGATGCTATTATTTATAACAGTGCATATACAAGTCTGATGGAAGAAGCAGTTGATGGCTATAGTGATAAAGTGAAAGTGTTGTATACATTTAATATACGTGTTGAGTTGGATTTCGGAAATTCAACAGGAGCAACAGATGACAGTATTATAAAAGAACCATTTACAGTTTATATCAGTGGTATTGATGTTTATGGTGATGTATCAGAAACAAGCCGAAGTGATGTGAATATTATTGCAGTTGTGAATCCGCAGACACATCAGATATTATTAGTAACTACTCCACGTGATTACTATGTACCGATTCCGGAGGTTTCAGGTGGTCAGAGAGATAAGTTAACACATGCGGGAATCTATGGTATAGATGCATCTATGAGAACCTTGGGTGAATTATATGAGACAGATATTAATTATTATGCGAGATTGAATTTCACATCTATGATTGATATTGTAGATACACTTGGAGGAATTGATGTATATTCGGAGTATGCGTTTACAACAAGTGAAGATTCTGAACATGTAATGGATGTGCAGGAAGGATATAATCACTTCAATGGTGAAGAAGCACTTGCTTTCTGTAGAGAAAGACATAATGTTCCGGGCGGGGATAATCAGAGAGGAAAAGACCAGCAGGCAGTTATTACTGCTATGTTGAAGAAGTGTTTGTCACCGACTATGCTCTTGAAAGCGAATGCTATTATGGAACAGGTGAGTAAAGATATAGAGACCAATATGTCTCAGGAAGAGATTAATGCGTTGATCAAATATCAGTTAAGTAATAATCCAGCATGGACGATTCAGTCTGTAGCAGCGGAAGGTACGAATACAACTGGTACATGTTACTCCAGTGATGATACAGAACTCTTTATTATGGAGCCGGTTGAAGCTTCTGTACAGAATATTATTGATTTGGCAAATATTGTAGAAGAGGGTGGAGTGTTGCCGGAAGGTGAACAATTGAATTAATGATTGAGAATATCTAAATAAAGTGTGTATAAATACCGGGAAATCCTAACTTGATTAATTTCCCGGTGTTTTGTTGGATAAAAATAGAAACAGAGTTAGATGGTATAACAAAAGAGAAAAAATGAAAAAAATATTAAGAATTGTAGAAACATTTATTTCGGTACTGCTTATCACGCTGGCTAGTTTGTTGAGTTTTAGTATAGCGTGGATGTTTAAAACATGGACAAATCTGTCAATGGAGGAACTTGTTTTTCATCTTGAAGTTCCACTTGAAGGAACAAATGAAGACATGATTATTGAATATATACGGTCTTGTGCTGTTCCGACAGTAATCATTTTTTTGGCAGCAATGGTGATGATTGCTGCGTATCGTAAAAAGAAAGAATACTCGATTATCGTTAGAGGAGCAATGATTTGTTCACTTGCGATTATGGTAGTTGGAATATCCTATACATGGAAGGAATTGGATATAGGAAATTATATAAAAAATCAAAATAACGATTCGAATTTTATTGAACAGTATTATGTAAATCCGGAAGAAACATCATTGACGTTTCCGGAAACAAAAAGAAATTTAATTTATATTTTCCTAGAATCAATGGAAACAACGTATTCGGATCAGGCGAATGGCGGTGCGTTTGAACAGGATATCATTCCAGAACTTACGCAAATTGCGCAGGAGAATGAAGATTTTTCGGGAACGGATACACAATTAAATGGAGGAGAAGTTTTTCCAGGCTCAACATGGACGATGGGAGCGATGTTTTCACAAACATCAGGTCTTCCGTTAAATGTTTCATCAATTGGCGCAAATGATATGGATACACAGGAAAAATTTATGCCAGGATTAACTACATTAGGAAACATCCTGGAGGAAAATGGATATTCTCAAACATTAATGATCGGATCAAATGCGAGATTTGGAGGACGTGAATTATATTTTACAGATCACGGTAATTACGATATTGAAGATTATAATTATGCGATAGAACAAGGCTGGATTCCATCAGATTATTCTGTTTGGTGGGGGTATGAGGATCAAAAACTATTTCAATTTGCAGAAAATAAATTACAGGAGCTTTCTACACAGGATCAACCATTTAATCTGACGTTGCTTACTGTTGATACACATTTTGAAGATGGTTACGTATGTGATCTTTGTCAGGATGAGTTTGGAGAACAGTATGCAGATGTTATGGCTTGTTCCAGTAGGCAGGTTGCTGAATTCATCAGTTGGATTCAACAACAGGATTTTTATTCGAATACGACAATTGTGATATCTGGAGATCATCTTACAATGGATAGTGATTTTTGTGAATCGGTTTCTGATGACTATACGCGTCGAACATATACCGCTGTGATTAATCCTGCAGTTGAAGTACAATCTACAGAGAAGAGAGAGTATTCTACTTTGGATCTTTTTCCAACGACACTTGCAGCTATGGGCGTTCAAATTGACGGAGATCGGTTAGGACTTGGAACAAATCTATTTTCGAATCTTCCAACATTAACAGAGAGTATTGGATATGCGAAAGAAGCGAGTGAGTTAAAGAAAAAATCAAAATTTATCGATGAGTTTGCACAGATTGATGAAACTTCTGAGGAACTTTTGAGACGTGAAGAAAAAATCCCTTCTGCAGCTGTTGGAGGAGATGCTTACGATCCTGATAATCATACGTTTCGTGTTAATATTAACAGATTAAAAGGTGTGAATGAGGAAGTGGAGTCGATTGGAGTTAATGTTTGGACAGTGATAGATAAAAGTGATACACAATGGATTGAATGCAATGGTCCGGATGAGGATGGCGGATATTATATAGATGTTGATCCAGCTATCTTTGATAATAAAACAGGAAATTATTATATACAAGCATGTTTGAACTATACTTCGGGAGAAAGTTATAAATTAGGAAGTGAATTTACGATAGTTGTAGAGTAAAAATGCATGGATGGATTTAAGATGGCGTGATATAAATGATAGAAAGAAAAGGTATAGAAGTAAGAAAAATCTTATTTTTATACCTTTATTTTATGTGAAAAATGGTAGAATAAAAGGTGAAAACAAGTTTCAAATATTTATATTATAAGAAAAGTCGAAATCGATGAAAAAGTGAATTTTAGATGTCAAGTATTGTATTACGATGTAAAATTTGTTATTATGAAATATAAGTGTAAAAAACATGTAACATTTAATGACAAAAGGTTGTAAAAAATGAGAAGAATAATAAATTTTAGAAGTTCAAAAACAAGAATGATGATATTAGCGTTGGTTGATATTGCTACGATGGTAATGAATTCTTATCTTGCGCTGATACTGAGACATGAAGGTCATTACAGCTGGATTGACGATAAATATATTAACAGTATTCAATCCTACATGATAATTAATATAGTGACTACATTAATTATTTTTATTTTATTAAATCTATATAATAATGTATGGAGCTTTATAGGCGTGCATGAAGAATTGATGATTGTCGCAGCATGTACGTTATCAACAGCTTTTCAAGGCTTGGGCATGGAAGTATTTATGCTGGAGGTTCCAAGAAGCTACTATGTTTTTTATCTGTTTTTAATGGTAACGACTACAACAATCACACGCTTTTCATATAGAATGCTGGCTACAGTGAAGCATGGTTTGAAACGAAATCGAGGGAAAATTGTTAACACGTTAGTGATTGGGGCTGGCGAAGCGGGAAGTGTGATTGTTCAGGAAATAAGGTCCAGTAAATATTTGAATCGAAATGTGGTTGGTATTATAGATGATAATCCATCCAAAAAAGGAAAGTATTTGCATGGAATAAAAATACTTGGAAATCGCAATGATATAAAGCGTTTGGCAGAAAAGTATGATGTGCAGGAAATTATATTAGCGATTCCGTCTGCTAGCGCAAAAGATACGCGTGATATTCTGAAAATTTGTAACGAAACCGAATGCAAACTTAAAGTGTTACCTGGGATGTATCAGCTGATCACAGAAGAAGTGAGCGTATCAAAATTAAGAGAAGTATCAATTGAAGATCTATTAGGAAGAGATACGATCGATATTGATGTGGAAAGTGTATGTAATCATGTTAATAATCAGGTGGTAATGATTACCGGTGGAGGTGGTTCTATCGGATCTGAATTGTGTCGTCAGATTGCTGCGCATAATCCTAAGCTATTAATTATTTTTGATATATATGAGAATACAACATATGACATTCAGCAGGAACTTATAAAAAAATATCCGTCATTAAAATTAGAAACATTAATTGGATCAGTTCGAAATACAAATCGAATTGAAAGTGTAATTGAACGTTATAGACCAGATATTATTTATCATGCAGCTGCGCATAAGCATGTTCCTCTTATGGAGGATAGTCCGAACGAAGCAATAAAAAATAATGTTTTTGGAACTTATAAAACAGCCCGTGCAGCGGATAAGTATGGGGTGAAGAGATTTGTACTGATCTCAACGGATAAAGCGGTTAATCCAACCAATATTATGGGTGCTTCAAAACGAATCTGCGAAATGATTATACAGACGTTCAGCAGATATTCAGCAACAGAGTATGTAGCAGTACGTTTTGGAAATGTACTTGGAAGTAATGGAAGCGTTATCCCACTTTTTAAGAAACAGATAGCAGAAGGAGGACCGGTGACGGTAACTCATCCGGATATTATCAGATACTTTATGACGATACCAGAAGCAGTTTCGCTTGTTCTGGAAGCAGGGGCAAATGCAAAAGGTGGAGAAATCTTCGTGCTTGATATGGGAGAACCAGTGAAAATTGCTGATCTGGCTAAGAATCTAATCCGGCTTTCAGGATATAAGTTGGGAGAGGATATTGAGATTAAGTATACAGGATTGAGACCTGGGGAAAAATTATATGAGGAATTACTGACAAAAGAGGAAGGTTTGAAAAAGACTGCGAACGCACTTATTTTTGTTGGTAAACCGCTGGAATTTGATGAAGTACATTTCCTGAGCCAATTAAAAGAGCTGGAAGAAAAAGCAAATTCAGAGTCTCATGAAATTAAAGAATTAGTAGCTGACATTGTACCGACCTATCATATTCGTCCAGAAGACAAAGTACGTGACAGAAAGCGAAAAGACAGCAGTGAAACTTTTCAGGAATTCTGTAACTTAGGGAAAGAAGAAAAAACGGATTCATCATATGATTGAGAAAGAAGAGAGTGATAAATGAAAAAATATAACATTCCATTTTCACCACCTGATATTTCTGAAGAAGAAATATCAGAGGTGGTCGATACACTGAAAAGTGGCTGGATTACAACAGGACCAAAAACCAAAACATTTGAAAGAGAAATTGCAAATTACTGTCATACAGAGTATGCAGCCTGTCTTAATTCTGCAACAGCTGCATTGGAGATGGCATTGAGAATTTTGGGAGTAGGACCAGGAGATGAGGTGATTACAACTGTATATACGTATACAGCATCGGCAAGTGTGGTATGTCATGTCGGAGCAAAACTTGTCTTAGTAGATACGGCAAAAGATTCTTATGAGATGGATTATGCTCAATTGGAAAATGCGATAACTGAGAAAACGAAAGTGATCATTCCTGTGGATCTGGCTGGTATAATTTGTGATTATCGTAGAATATATGCGATCGTTGAGAAGAAGAAATACTTGTTTCATCCAGAAAATGAAATTCAAAAAAAATATGGCAGGATTATTGTATGTGCAGATGGTGCGCATGCATTTGGAGCAGAAAAGGGCAAACAGAAATGTGGAGAGATTGCTGATTTCACAAGCTTTTCTTTTCATGCAGTTAAAAATCTCACGACTGCGGAAGGTGGGGCTTTAACTTGGAAGAAACAAGAGAACGTGGATGGACAGAAAATTTACAAGAAATTGATGTTAATGTCATTACATGGACAATCAAAAGATGCATTATCAAAAACACAGCTTGGAGCCTGGGAATACGATATTGTTGCGCCTTATTATAAATGCAATATGACGGATATCATGGCATCCATTGGACTGGCTCAGTTTAGAAGATATCCATCCTTATTGAAGCGAAGAAGAGAGATTATTGAATTCTATAACAGACATTTAGACGGACTGCCGATACAGGTTCTTCCACATTATGTAGGTGATAATAAATCAAGTGGTCATTTGTATATTATTCGCATAAATGGAAAATCAAGAGAAGAGATGAATGAAATTATAAAGAAGATGGCAGAACAAGGTGTTGCAACAAATGTACACTATAAACCGCTGCCATGCCTTAGCGCATACAAGAATATGGGATTTGACATCAAAGATTATCCGAATGCAGCTGCAATGTATGAAAATACGATGACCTTACCACTTCATACAAAATTGACAGATGAGGATATGGCAGTGGTAATCGATGTGTTTAAAGAATGCGCCGGTCTGAACTAAATGAGGTAAAAATGAAAAAATGGGATGAAATACCTGTATTTATGAATAATGAACAGGTGAAATATTATTATAATATCTTAAAGAAGAAAGAACGACAAATAAGAATAAAAAGAATTTTCGATTTTGTGATGGCTGTTAGCTTGATTATTGTTCTGCTACCAATTATGATAGCGATTAGTGTTGCAATAAAAATGGATTCTTCGGGTCCAGTAATATTTAAACAGGTCAGAATAACAACATACGGTCGTAAATTTCATATCTACAAGTTTCGTACCATGGTAGCAGGGGCAGATAAGATAGGAAGCAAGGTGACTGTTCAGGGAGATTCTCGAATAACAAAAACAGGAGAATTTTTAAGAAAGTACCGCCTGGATGAAATACCTCAGTTATTTAATGTTCTTTTAGGAGATATGTCTTTTGTGGGCACAAGACCAGAGGTGGAGAAGTATGTTCATCAATATAATGATGAAATGAAAGCTACTTTACTTATGCCGGCAGGAATTACCTCACTGGCAAGTATCAAATATAAGGATGAAGATCAGTTACTTCAAAATGCTGAAAATGCAGATGAAGAATATATGAAGGTTGTTTTGCCGGAAAAAATGAAATACAATTTGAAAGCATTAGAAGAATTCAACATTTTTTCTGATCTGAAAACGATGATTGCTACCGTGTTTGCAGTTGTACGATAAACAGGAGAGAAAACAGAGATGAATTTTACAAAGATGATATCAAAAGTGAGATGGCTGATAGGATTACTTTCGATTCCGGTATTTAGTATCGGATATATAAAGTATCATTATAATGTTACTTTGCTCGGTATTATGTTAATATGGATATGTAACATATGGTTTAGTATGGAAAATATAAAAAGAAGAATTTTATTTTTGATGCTAAACATTACACAATTTGTTTTTCTCATTGGGAATCCAGTGATTAGCGCATTTCGTGGAGAAGAATGGTGGACAAGATACTGGGATTTTGCAGAGCATTTTTCCGTGCTGGTACTTTATTTGAGCCTTATTGCCATGTATTTTGGCGCAGTGAGCGTAGAATATTATCTTGATAAAAGAAAGCTAGAAGCAGTTCGCAGCAAAAAAATAGCTAACTATGAAAAAACATATATGCCATATATACAATTTGTAGCTATTGCTGGATTTAGTTTAACTTGGATTTGTCAAATGGTATCCGGGGAAGAAAAAGTCCTCTTTATGAGAGGAAAAGATTATACGGAATTTTACGTGGATTTTGTGAGTCAGATTCCGTATGTCATTCATATTGCAGCTGCAATGATGCAGTATTTTATGTGCATTTTTTTGGCAACCAAACCGAAAAAGAAATGGGCTTTTGGAGTTTTGAGCTTAAATATAGTCTCAACCATTCCATCACTTATAGTTGGTATTAGAAATCCGCTTGTTTTGGCATGTGTATTTTCTTTTATATATTATTTTATTAGGGATGCGCTGGGGGATGAAGAAAAGTGGATCGGTAAAATTGAAAAAATAATGATTGCAGTTGCAACCCCAATAGGAATTTGCCTGCTTGCAGCGTATACGTATATTAGAAAAGGAGCTGAAATAGCAACAAAGGGAATTATAGCGTTGTTTTTAGATTTTTTTGTAAATCAGGGAACTTCGTTTAACGTTCTTTCATCAGCATGTGGTGCAATGCCGTATCTGCCAGAACGAAAAATGCGAAATTACACATTCGGCGGTTTTCTAGATTATATTTTTCATGGATCCATAGCACAGAAATTCTTTGGTGCATCACCTCTTCCAGATGGTAATAATATGATAAACGCTTTAGAAAGTAACAGTTTTGCACATAATTTTTCTTATATTGCGAAGGGAAAAGAAGCATATTTAAGTGGAGAAGGATGCGGAAGTTCATATATCCTTGAAACTTACACGGATTTTGGATATATAGGAGTTATTGTGTTTTCATTTTTGCTAGGTGCCTTACTTATTTATGCACTTCACTTGCTGAAGAAGAATTTATTGATCTTTACGATGGTATTGGTATCATTAATGAAAATTTTCTTTATTCCACGTGCTGAGGCATTAGGATGGCTGCAGTTTATTATTTATTTACAATTCTGGATTCCAGTTATATGTAGTTTTTTGGGAGCTGTAATAGTAAGAAAACTAGTGATAATACAAAAGCAACGGAGTGAAATGAAATGAAAAAATATGAACAGTATAAAAAAATAATAATGTTTTTATTAGGACTTTTCATGGTTTCTGTATTGACAGCAGCATATGGTTATGTGTGGTATGAACATTATTTGTATCTTGTAGTATATCCTTTTCTTGGAAAAGGTAATTTATTAGTAATTTTAATTTATGCTATACTCATAGCATTCTTTTTACAGGTATACAGCGGATATAAATTTGGATATTTGAAACTGGGGGATGTGATCTTTTCACAGGTATTGTCGATTGTGATCACAAATTTAATTACTTATTTTCAGATAAGTTTGATTGGACGAAGCCTGTTCCCGGTTACTCCAATGTTAGGACTGACAGTGACAGAGATTATATTTTCTATTGTCTGGTCTACTTTTGCATCAACGATATATCACAAGATGTATCCACCACATAAGACACTTATGATTTATGGAAGCGAAATGAAAAGCTCGATAAAAATGGCAAGTTCTCTTGAACGAAAAATGAAAAAGAGAAGTGATAAATACCGAATCAAAGAAATGGTAGATGTTAGTGTCGGATTAGATACACTGAAAGAAATGATGCAGCACTATGATGCAGTTCTTATTTGTGATGTAAAAACAGAAATGAGAAATAAGATATTAAAATACTGTTTTGAAAAATCAATAAGAACATATATCACACCTAAAATTTCGGATATTATTGTAAGAAGTGCAGATGATATCCATTTATTTGACACGCCACTCCTTCTTTGTAGAAATTATGGATTGAATTTTGAGCAGAGAGTGATAAAAAGACTGATGGATATCGTTATTTCTCTAGTGATTCTTACGATTACATCACCGATTATGCTTGTTACAGCGATTGCAATCAAAGCGTATGATCATGGGCCGGCATTCTTTAAGCAGAAGAGATGTACAATTAACGGAAAAGTATTTGAGATTCTGAAATTTAGAAGTATGATTGTGGATGCGGAAAAACCTGGAATGGTAATTCCTGCAAAAGACAGGGATCCACGTATCACACCGGTTGGAAGATTTATCAGAGCTACAAGAATCGATGAACTTCCACAGCTGATCAATGTTCTGAAAGGTGAAATGAGTATTGTAGGTCCAAGACCAGAGCGTGTAGAGCATGTTGAAAAATATTCCAAGGATATACCAGAATTTTCTTATCGACTGAAGGTAAAAGGTGGTTTAACAGGTTATGCTCAGGTATTGGGAAAATATAATACAACAGCCTACGATAAATTAAAACTTGATTTGATGTACATTGAAAATTATTCAATTGCACTGGACTTAAAACTTCTTTTAATGACAATCAAAATTGTATTTAGTAAAGAAAGTACAGAAGGATTTGAAGAAGAAAATAATTGATGATTTTTAAACAGAGTTAATTTTAAAGCTAAATGGAGATATTGAATAAGATGGAAGGATTTTTTGATTTTAAAGATTTTATTGTTCGGATTTTGAAACGCTGGCGATTGATCGTTGGCGTTGCTGTCATATTTACAATTGCATTAGGTGGAATAAAATATGTTACAGGAATTTCGAATATAGGAACTGAAACATCAGAAGAAAACGATAACCATTCGACACAGTCAGAAATAAAAAATATAAAAAAATCAATAAAGATGTTAAATAAAGGAGTGACTCGCTGGGATGAATATTATTCCAATAGTAAGTTAATGCATATTGATTCCTATAATGCAACGTACTATTCACTTGTATTTAATATCAGTATGAAGGGAAATCCTTATTATTCAGATGCGTCAACAGTGGCATCTAATTGTAAACAAAATATTGAGAATGGATCTTATTTTGAGAGCGTTTCTGAAAAAACAGGAGTTAGTGTAGGAGATCTGGAAGATCTGGTTTTAGTGAATGTAGACCAGTCGTCTGTTGAAATTCGTGGATACAAATATGACGACTTAGATCTTCAGGACGCGATAGATCAATTATATAGTATCGTTGTGACAGATATGGAACAACGTTATCCTGAAAAATATCAGTACGAGAAAATGTCTTCTACAGAATTTACAGGAAAAGATGAGATTCTGATTGCAAAACAGGATACCATTATCGCAAACGGCGAGAGATATATATCAGAGCTTAGCAGCAGACAGAGGGTTCTTGCAGAGATGAAAGAGGAGACTCCAGTTGTTGAAACAACAAAATCTTCTGTAATTAGTAATGCTGTAAAATATGCAGTTGTAGGCTGCGTTGGCGGAATTGTAGTGGCGATTATTTTAGGATTGGTTCTTGATCTGTTGAATAAAACACTTTCTGATGAGCGTGAGTTAAAGAACGAATATGGAGTGAAGTGTCTGGCAGGCTCTAATATTCTGCCAAAGAAAAAAAATAGAATTGATCGTTGGATTGAAAGCATACGTTGTACAAAGACGCCACTAGGACCTGAAAAATGGGCAGAATATGTTGCTACAAGAATCAGCCAGGAAAATGTGGACAGTAGGTCTGTTTTGTTAACTGGATGTGGAGTGAATATAGTTGAAGAGAAGAAACTTCTTCTTTTAAAAGACTACTTGAAAAAGAAAAATATAAATCTGATTCTGACAAATTCAGTGATTTCCGACGTGTCTGCATTGACACAGGGAGAAAATGTTAAGAATGTTATTCTTGCGGAACGTGTGGGAGTATCAGAGGTCGCATTGATCAATGAAGAGATAGAGATTATTAAGGGAATGGACAAAAATCTTGTAGGATTTGTATTGGTTTAAAAATATGAAAAAAATATTATTTGTTTCTCATACAGCTAATTTTTCGAAATTTAACAGGAACTTTATGAAATGGTTTAGAGAGCAAGGCTGGGAAGTATCTTATGCATCGGATGGAAAGGAAGAAATTCTGGATTGTGATCATGCATATACTTTTCCATTTGCTCGCTCCCCGTTTAGCAGTGATAATATAAAAGCATACAAGATGCTTAAGCAGCTGATTCAAAAAGAAAAATTTGACATTATTCATTGTCATACACCAGTTGGAGGTGTAGTAACGCGCTTAGCAGCAAAAAAAGCCAGAAAAAATGGAACTGTTGTTATGTATACAGGACATGGGTTACATTTTTACAAGGGAGCACCGAAACTTAACTGGATGTTATATTATCCGGTTGAAAAATTTTGCGCAAAATATACAGATGCCTTACTTACAATCAACGAAGAAGATTATGATAATGTGAGAAAGTATCATTTCCCTGCAAAACAAATTTTTCATGTGCATGGGGTAGGAGTGTCATTGGAACGCTTTCATAAGCATACTAGACAGGAAAAAGAAGTGCTTCGTTCAGAATACGGATATGTGAAGGATGCATTTCTGATGATTGTAGTTGCTGAAATCAACAAGAATAAAAATCAGCAGTTTTTAATGCAATCTGTTGCGCACCTGAAAGAAAAATATCCTGATATTAAGTTGTTACTTGTAGGACAAGGTGAACTTGAGGAGCAATTAAAGAGTCAGGTAAAAGAGCAACATCTTGAAGAATGGGTAGAGTTTCTTGGGTATCGGAAGGATGTAGACAAATTGCTTGCACTCTCGGATGTACTAGTGACGGCATCTTATAGAGAAGGACTTCCGGTGAATATTATGGAGGCGATGGCATCAGGACTTCCTGTTATCTGTACAGATGTGCGAGGTCAGAGAGAGTTAATTCATAATAATCGAAATGGATATATTTATGAAATTGACAATGAAGATGAATTTAAAAATGCAGTGATAAAGCTGATGACAGAAGAGGATACGAGGGAGAAATTTGCTTCTGCTAATGTGCAGGATGTCGAGAGATATTCGCTCCCTTCTGTCATGAAGGAAATGGAGCAGATTTATCGAAGCTATATGTAAAGGATATGAAAATGAAATTCAGTGTAATTATTCCAGTATATAATGCAGAAAAATATATTGAAAGAGCAATAGACAGTATTGTTAAACAGGATTATAAAGATTATGAAATGATTTTGATTAATGATGGCTCGACCGATAGAAGTTTGGAGATTATTCAAAGGTTGGCAGAAAGAAATACAAGAATCAGGGTAGAATCGATTGTAAATGAAGGAGTTTCGCATGCCAGAAATAAAGGAATTGAGCTGGCAAAAGGGGAGTACGTTCTATTTATGGATGCGGATGACATGCATGAAGAAAATACGTTACAACAAATTGAGGACTTCCTTGTTAAATATGATAATCCAGACTGTTTCTGCTTTGGATTTACGGAATACACTGAAGAAAATGGGAAATTAACGAAAAAGAATCAAGTAAATTTTCCTGATTTATGGTTAAAAGATGAGAAAGAAATTGATCGTTGTTCCATGAGGCTGATCAACGAAACAATTTTTGGTTCCGTATGGAGTAAAGCCTATAAAAGAGAGATGCTTAACAAATATAATATCAGAATGCCAGAAGATATGTTTGTGGGTGAAGATTATTGCTTTAATTTAGATGTGCTTGCGCATTGTAGAGAATATGCGACAGCTAAAAATCATTTTTATAAATATATGCTGGAAAATTCAGAGTCAATTATCAGAAAGTATAATCCGGTGAAATTTGAACAGATGTACAAGATGCATGAACGAAGAAAGAAATTCATCTTGGATCATACAGATTGTAACAGCATTGAGAAAGAAGCACAGATAAGATGCAATTTCGTAAGATTGTGCATGTCCTGTTTTATGGATTTATTCAGGAAAGAATGTTCGTATACTTACAGACAAAAGATTGCGTATATCAGGGAAAAGCGGAGTGTAGAAAAAGACAGGTATCACAAAGAATACTTACGATATTTTTCTTCGAATTACAAAGTTGTCTATACTTTGTTTTCTTTTTTAGGGCAAAATGGGATCTTACTATTAGCAAAAGCATGCTTTTGTTTAAAGTTTTATCTTGGGAAAAATATATAAGGAGTAATGAGAGATGCGGATAATCAGTTGTGCAAGCTATTATGGAACAGGTTCTAGTGCAATTACAAACTATTTGGAGGAATTTGAAAATTGTAAGTCATTGTCAGACTATGAATTTAGATTTCTATATGATCCGGATGGAGTAAGTGATCTGGAGTTCCATATTGTAGAAAATCATCATAGACATAACTCAGGCTACGCGTTAAAGCGCTATGAGAAATTTGCAAAACAATTAGGCAACCCATACTTTAAAAAATATGAGTACTATTTTGATGGAAAATGGAAGTCTCTGACACAGGAGTACATTGATAAACTGACAGAATTTAAATATACAGGATACTGGCATCAGGATGTGACAGATCGCGGCCTTCTATTTTATATTTGGAAGCGCTGTTTGAATAAGTTACTCCAGAAGACCATATGGAGAAATCAAAAAGAACGGTCATTGAATGAACTTCCCAAGGAGATTACATATTGTAGTTATCCGACAGAAGAAAAATTCCTTGAATATACAAGGGAATATACAGACAAACTCTTTGAAGCTGCAAATAGAGAGCAGATGGATAATTTGATGATTGATCAGGTTGTTCCACCTTCTAATTTGAAAAGATATCTCCGGTATTTTTCCAATATCAATGTTTTTGTGGTAGATCGAGATCCGAGGGATGTCTATCTTGCGGAAAAATATATTTATAAAGGCAGAATTGCACCTACGGAAAGTGTGGAACTGTTTTGTAAATGGTACGAATATACAAGAAGACATAGAAAAACGGAAAAATATGATGAGACAAAAGTGATGTTTGTACAGTTTGAAGATTTGATTTATAAGTATGAACAGACTACAGAGAAAATCAGGGAATGGCTGGGCTTAGAGAAAGAAAGCCATAAATATGTCAGAGAAAGATTTAATCCGGACATATCAATAAAAAACACAAAATTATGGGAAAAAATTCCAGGTGTATCAGAAGATATGAAGTATATAGAAGAGCATTTGGCAGAATATCTTTACCCATATAAATAAAGTTGATGGAGGGTGTAGCATGAAAATTGCTATGGTATTTGATGGCTTAGGTGTTGGTGGGATAGAACGTGTAGGAATTGACTACATGAAACTTTTATCAGAAGATGGACATGATGTTACAGTTTATAATCTGGTTCCATCAGCGAATGCCATGGAGTCTGAAATAGAAGACAGTATTACAATTCGTCACAATTCTTTCCAAAGAAAGGTATGCCCGGAGATGTATGTATCTTTGGTGAAGCGTTATAGCTGGGGAAAGTATGTATATATTCCAATTGATATTGCTACAAATATCGTTTTGGCTTTCTCAAAACTGATAAAGAAAAACAGAAAAGAGACCTATGATTTTGCGATTGCTTTCTCAGGCCATTATAATGATTTGAAATTTGTGGCAAGTGATTTTATAAAGGCAAAACATAAGATTTGCTGGTTACACGGAAGCATACTTGATTATGCTCTTTTGTCCAGTGGCTTTTTGATGTTGTATAAAAAAATTGGAAATCTTGTTTCGCTGTCATCATTTTACGATGATGGTGTTATGACAAGCAATAAATGGTTATCTGATATCAATATAAGAAAAATATACAATCCAACATTTATAGCAGATCGTGAATTAGATGAATGTAAGATCAAACATTTAAAAGAATCGTATGGAGAATTTTTGTTAATGGTAGGACGATTTACAAAAGAAAAGGATCAGGCTACTGTGATTCGCGCAGGAAAGATCTTACAAGAACAGTATGGAATTCAGAGAAACATCATGTTTCTTGGAGATGGGCCGGAAAGAGAGAAGATAGAGCAGCTGGCAAAAGAAGAGGGAATGGACGATCTTGTAATATTTGCAGGAAATCAAATGGATGTGCAGAATTATTATGCGGCATCGAAAATTTTAGTTCATTCAAGTCCAGCGGAGGGACTGCCAACGGTATTACTGGAAGCAATGAATTTTGGAATTCCGATTGTGGCAACCAACAGTCTTCCAGGTGTACCTGAAATTTTAGAAGGAACGAAAGATGGACTCGTCTGCGATGTTGGAGATGCAAAGGGAATGGCAGACAAAATACACTTGTTACTTACAAATCAGGAATTATACGAGAAATATTCAAACTGTGGAAGAAACAGAATAGAAAGTTTTAGACCTGAATATGTGAGAAGACAGTTAGAAAGTTATTTTGAAGAAATAATACAAAGAGAATAAAAGAAGATGGAGGAAATAAGGTGTCTCAGTTTATTCATTTGTTGAAAGACAGAACTAGCTCAGGAAGTGTGATACTCTATTGTTCAGTGATTGTAATTGCAATTGTGACAGCTTTTTTATCACAATATAGCCTGCTCAATAAATCAGATTTTAAAAATACAGTGTCCAATGATGTGATGAAAGGAAAAAGAATAATTGAGTCATATATTCAATGGATATGGCTTGCGCTGTCTTTTTTTGTTCTGTGGTTTATTTCTGCTTTTGCAGATTGTGGTGCAGACCGAGAGACTTATGGATCAATTTTTTCTAATGCAAGTATCTCGGATCTTTTGTCGGGATGGCAGGAACCGGGATTTATCTTATTTAACATGTTTTTCAGAATCTTTGGGGATGATCCAAGGGTTATTTATATTGCAATTAGTACGGTTACTTTATTTTTATTGTATAGAACCTGGTATAAATTACGCAATGAAGTGCTGATTGGATATGGAGTGCTTGCTTTTACAACGATGTTTTATGTTCAGAGCCTTAGTCTGATGAGAATCTATATGGCCTCGGCGATGTTGTTCGCTGGTGTGAAATTCCTCAGACAAGGTGAATATGGGAAATATAGTCTGGTTATTTTGCTAACCAGTATGATACATTATTCTTCATTGTTGATGTTTCTTCCTCTTGGTCTGATGTATATTCTTGAAAACAGACGCTACAGAAAATATGTTCTGAATATCTTGATCATAGTAGTTTTAGTTATGGTTTTTTTTGCAATTGCAGCAGGTGGATCAATTTTGTCGAGTATTCCGATTTTCTCAAGATTTCAGAGTTATCTTCAGAATGTTTCTTTTTCAAATATCGGTGTGATGCAGTTCGTATATAATATACCGATTTGTATTTTGGCATTTTTTGCGTATTATTTAATGGAAAATAAGACTGAAAAAAATATGTTGGTAGCATTTACCAGTGCGGCATTTTTTTATGCATTGCTTTCTTATGGAATTCAGGTTTTCGGGCGTGTGAATTCCTTGTTTTCTGTGTTATATTTTTTCCTGATTCCTATGTGTATGAGAAAGATGAAAGATTATTTTATGTCTAGAGGAAAAAAGGGAAAAATAATATATTCTATGTTGAGTTGTGCATGCGTGATATATTATGTTTTCCGGTTTGTAATTTATCTGGGAGAATATTGTGATTTGGACATGATCATTCCGTATACGAATGTATTATTTTAAAAACCACGAGTAGTAAATGAGAAAGTAGTTAGTTATAGAATGGAGAAAAAATGATAAAGGTATTACATTATGTTTCAATTATGAATAGAGCCGGGCAAGAGACCTTCCTCATGAATATGTATAGAAAAATCGATCGTGAAAAAATTCAGTTTGGATTTCTTTGTACAGTTGACGAAGAAGGCGATTATGACGCAGAAATAAAGGAATTAGGAGGAGAGATTTATCACTTCTCATTGTCTGCTGCTGGGGGAGCAGCCGGACAAATAAAGAATTATAAAGCAGTAAAGCACGCGTTCAGGAAATATACAGATGAATATGATATTATTCATATTCATAACTATCATGCATTTGATATGACACTTTCTGCAATTGCTGCATTAAGAGCCGGAGCCAAAAAAGTTGTTGTTCATTCCCATAATTCATCAGCGGATTATCACATGGAATTGCACAAAGTATTTCGTCCAATTATATCGCACCTTCCAGTTACAAGACTTGCATGTACACAGGATGCGGGTAAATGGATGTATACAACAAATGATTTTCAAGTAATATCGAACGGAATCGATGTAGAAAAATTTAAGTACAATTCAAAGATAAGAGATCAGGTAAGAACAGAGCTTGGACTAAAGGAAAAATTTGTGATTGGTCATGTTGGAAGATTTGAAACGCAAAAAAATCATGAGTTAATCATGAAAGTGTTCTCACAATATGCAAAAGAAGATGAAGAAGCAGTGTTACTTTTGGTTGGTACAGGAAGTTTGCAGGATAAAATGAAAGCAACGGCAAGATCATTGAAGATAGAAGATCGTGTAAATTTTTTAGGTGTTCGAAGTGATATAAATGATTTATATCAGGGAATGGATTTATTCTTTTTTCCATCACTTTTTGAAGGACTTGGTATTGTGGCAATAGAAGCACAAGTAGCGGGGCTCCCTTGTATCTTTACAAAAACATTGCCAAAAGAACTTGATATCTCTGATGAAATCATCCGGTGCAATTTAAATGCGGGAATAGAAGAATGGGTAGCTGCAATCAAAAAAGCCAAAAATCTCTCAAAAACTTCGACGCGAAGTGACAATATTGAGAAAGTACGGAACGCAGGATTTGATGCAGAATATAGTATGACATGTCTGACAAAAGTATATTTGGAAAAGGAACAGAAAAAATAAGACGAAGTAATAGAAATAGACCAGGGCGCATGCTTTGTGATGGAGATATAGAATGCAGAAATCTTTAGTAAAAAATTCGATATTTAATATAATCTATACAGTAGCTAATATACTTTTTCCATTTGTTACGTCAGTATATGTTTCGAGAATTCTATTACCGGCAGGCGTAGGAAAAGTAGCAGCGGCACAAAATCTGGCGTCGTATTTTGTGACATTAGCAGCTCTTGGACTACCATCGTACGGGGTGCGTGAATTTGCAAAAGTCAGAGAGGATGAGAAGAGGAAAAATTCACTCTTTACAGAGTTGATTACGCTTAATTTGATTTCTACGACAGTTGCAGTCGTTGCATATGCTGCTTTTTTAATCTATAATAATGGATTTAAAGGAGAATGGGCATTATATATTTGCTGTGGTTTAACGATTTGTTTCAATTATCTGAACATTGATTGGATCTATCAGGGATTAGAAGAATACGGCTATATAACAGTCAGAAGCATTGTGATTAAGTTACTTTCACTTGTGTTATTATTTGTTTTTGTGAGAAGTAGGAAAGATTATGTAGCATATGCATTATTAACAAGTCTGGCATTGGGAGGAAATTATATTTTTAATATGATTCATGCCAGAAAAATGGTTCGATTTTCTTTTGAAAACCTAAACATAAAAAGGCATATTAAGCCAGTTCTTTATATTGCGGGAATTATTTTTATGTCAACCATTTATAACAAAGTAGATGTTACCATGCTGAATGTGTTAGCAACAGATGAAGCAATCGGATTTTATTCTTACAGTCAGAAGACGGTGAACATTGTTCTAACAATCTGCGCTGCTGTTACTGCAACGCTTTTGCCAAGATTAAGTTATTGTTATGAAAATGATAAAGATGGTTTTTACAAGTTGCTTGATAAAGGGTTTCAGATCTTATGTCTGGCGGTAGGTCCGTTGACAATTGGACTCCTTTTAGTAGCAGATCAGGCTGTCTTGCTGTTATATGGATCAGAATTCCTGCCGTCAGGTCTGACAATAAAACTGATGTGTCCGCTTATTATTATTAAAGGATTTGGAGATTTATTATGCTATCAGTTGGCATATAGTTCAAAAAATGAACGAATCCTTTTGCCTGCATCGGCGTTAGCATCCGTGGTAAATATTATCGCAAATGCAATTTTAATCCCAATGTTCGCACAGAATGGTGCAGTGATTGCTTCTGTTTTGAGTGAATTTACAACCAATATAATTCAGCTGATCTATTTAAAGAAAAAAGTGAAATATTCTTTTCGGTTAAAATCAGTTGCTATATCGGTTGTTTCAACGACGGTGATGGCATTGGTGGTAGCTTTTGCTATGCGTTTTGAATTTCCACTTATAATTGCGATGTTTTTTGAAGTTCTGTTAGGAGCAGTCAGTTATTTGGTTATAAATATTGCATTGCACAATCAAATTCTTTATGAATTGTTGGATAAGGTGAAAGATAAGATCAAGAGGTGAAAGGAGAGAAAACTATGCGAAAGAAAAAAGTAATTATTGCACTTGTTTGTCTGTTTTCTGTTTTTGTTGTCGGATGTGGACAGAAAGAGGATAATAACGTAAAACAAGAGGAAGAGAAAAAGGTAGAAACAAAAGATGAGCAGAAAGAGGTCAGTTCTGAAGATTCAAATGTAAAAGTACAAAAAGAAATCCGTGTTTCTTATATCAATCCAGATTCTGGAGAAACTGAAACAGAAGTAAAGAAAGTGGATGATCTGACAACAGAGATTATTTGGGAGGCTTTAAAGGAAAAAAATGTAATCCAGGAGGATGCGAGGTTCAATTCTTGTGAATTGAGTGAAGAAGACAAAAGTATTTCCTTAGATGTTGACCAGCAATTTGGCGATGATATAAGAAGAATGGGTACGACAGAAGAAAGCGAAGTGCTGAAATGCGTTGTAAATACATTTTTGGATAGTTATAATTATGATAGAATAAAAATCACGGAGAATGGCCAGGTTTTTGAAACCAGTGATGCTGTACTTGACGGATACATGACGAGACAATAACAAAATGGAACGGAGGATAGAAAAAGTGAAGAGCCTATGGAAAAAATATACTTCCTTATTTTTACTTGTAACGCTGTTATTTACATCTCTGCCAATACAAGTGAGGGCAGAGGAATCAGAGAACCCATCGAATAGCGAAGTAAGTGAAGAGATAGAGAAGCAGCAGACAAATCAGGAAGATACTTTGATTGAAAATTCAGGGGAAGAATCTGAAAATAATATCGAAGAACAAAATACAATAGAAGAATCTGAAAGTGTGGAGCAGCAAAGTGAAAATGAAAGTTCATCTTCAAATGGAGAGGAAGAACAGCGTCTTAACTATATATACATAGAAAAACCATATCTTCAAACTCCTGAAACCCAGAATGTGGCAGTGTCATGGGGAGATGGGACAGAAGAGATTGATACGATGACGGCAAATGTGAATGGACCGTTTGGAGAAGAAATCTGGACTGCTACAAAAAAGTCAGAAGAAATTTATTTGTTTGAAAAAGCATATGATGAGCAGGCAAAAGGAATTTACCAGATGGAAAGTCTTAATCTGACAATTCATGGTGAAGTACATACCTATAAGCTCTCGGAATTAGGAATAGAAGCTCAGTTTGGCGTTGACGAAGAATACGAAGGAATCGAAGAACTGAAACCTGTGGGGAAAGAGGAAGATACAAATGTAGCAGAAATTGCAACTTACAGTATCGACGAGTCAGGAGATGTAGTTGAGCAAGAAAGTATAGGAGATGCGATTGAGCAGGCAGCACAAGATACACCTGCTGTGTTGAGCAACGAGGAGAATGCAAGAGCTTCATCTAAAATTGTTGTTGCACTTGACCCAGGACATGATTCGAAACATGTCGGTGCTTCTGCAAATGATGTCCGTGAAGAAGTACTGACACTAAAGATTGCCCAGTATTGCAAAGAAGAACTTGAAAAGTATTCGGGAGTGTCTGTATATATGACAAGAACAACTGCAGATTGTCCATATCCAGGTGGATCTTCGTCGTATGATATCAGTAAAAGGGTTGAAGCTGCAGCCAATGCAGGTGCCGATATTTATGTCAGTATTCACCTGAATTCTGCTACCTCGACGTCTGCAAATGGAGCAGAAGTGATTTATCCGAATTCCAGCTGGAAACCGCAGGTTGGAGCGGATGGCAAGAAAATGGCAGAATCAATTGAAAAAGAACTTGTAGGAATCGGATTAAATGAAAGATCCATTTATAGTAAAAATACAACTGTAGGGGAAACATATCCGGATGGATCTGTTTCAGATTATTATACAGTACAGATTTCTGCAAAAGAACATGGAATACCGGGAATCATTGTCGAGCATGCTTTCGTTACAAATAAGTCAGATGTAAATAATTATTTGAATAATGAGGCTGGACTTAAGAAGCTTGGAGTAGCGGATGCAACTGGAATTGCAAAATATTATGGACTTACAAAAGGTGCAAACTGGGAACAGGATTCCAAAGGCTGGAGATATAAATCAGGATCTGGTTATTTGAAAAATACATGGTACCAGATTGATGGATCCTGGTATCGATTTGGAGAAGACGGTTATATGAAAACCGGTTTCCAAAAGATCAATGGTTATACATATTATCTCGGCACTTCATCGGATGGAGCGATGAAGACCGGCTGGCAGAAAATAGATAATGCATGGTATTATTTCGGTTCTGCTAATGATGGAGTCATGCGAACGGGCTGGCAGCATATGGGATCAAGCTGGTACTATTTTGGTGATGCCAATGATGGAGTTATGAAGACAGGCTGGTGTAAAGTCGCAACGACCTGGTACTATTTTGGCAGCACTAATGATGGAATTATGAAAACGGGCTGGCAGTATATTGGATCTGATTGGTATTATTTTGGAAGCAGCAATCAGGGTGGTATGAGAACAGGCTGGCAGCGGCTCGGATCAAACTGGTATTATTTTGGAGATTCTAATGGCGGAGCGATGAGAAGCGGTCTGACAAAGGTCGGAAAGTACTGGTATTATCTGGGTGAAGCAGGCAGTGGGTCAATGCTAACGGGTTGGTGGATGATTAAGGATAAAAAATATTATTTCGGTCCTGCCAATGACGGAGTCATGAGGACTGGCTGGCAACAGTTTGGATCAAATTGGTACTATTTTGGTGATGCAGATGATGGAAGTATGAAGACAGGTTGGTGTCAGATTGCATCAACGTGGTATTATTTTGGAAATTCCAATGATGGAGTAATGAAAACCGGTTGGCAATATATTGGATCTGACTGGTATTATTTTGGAAATGCGAACGAGGGCGGCATGCGAACAGGATGGCAGGAAATAGCAGGTGTCTGGTATTACTTTAGAAGCGGTGGAGCATATGACGCAAGTATGGGACATACGCCTAAAAATACAAATGTTCCAGAGGGTACCTATTTAATAGAAGGTAAAACGGAAGTAACCGTAAACCAAATGGTAAATTATTTTAAGCAGAGCAAAAAAACATATCCAAAAGATGCATTAGGAAAAGGTGGAGCATCTACGATAGAACAGTTTTGTCAGATTTATTATGAAGAAGCTGAAAAAGAAAACATTAAGGCTGAAGTCGCTTTTGCCCAGTCGATGAAAGAGACCGGCTGGCTGCGGTTTGGCGGTTCAGTAAAGATCGGACAATACAATTTTGCGGGATTAGGTTCAACAACGGTAGGTGTTACCGGAGAGACATTTCATAATGTAAGAGAAGGAGTCCGCGCACAGATTCAGCACTTGAAAGCCTATGGATCGACACAGCCATTAAATCAAAAATGTGTTGATACCCGGTTCCAATATGTGACAAGAGGAAGTTCCATCTATGTAGAATGGCTTGGTATTCCGAATAATCCGTATGGAAAAGGTTGGGCAGCTGATGATGGATATGGAGTAGAAATTGTAAAAATGATCAAGAATATGAAAAAAATGTAATTGTGTGAAAGTGCCTCTTAGTGTTGGAGGCACTTTTTCTATTGCGGAATTAAGTTGAACTGTGAAAATAACTATTGTATAATCAAACTATATCATGAAAAGGGGAGGCGTTTGGTATGCGGGTTTCGGTATGTATAGTAGCTTATAATGAAGAAAGAACATTACCACTACTTTTAGCAGATATAAAAAAACAAACATACGATCATACAAAAATGGAAATCATATTGATTGACAGTATGTCAACAGATCAAACACGTGAAGTGATGAATCTGTTTAAAGAAGAAAACAATGAGTTTGAAAATGTTCTGATTCGTGAAAATCCGAAAAAAAAGCAGGCTTCCGGATGGAATGTCGCAATCGCATCTTCCAACGGAGACGTGATTATCCGAATTGACGCTCATGCAAGGATTCCAGAGGACTTTGTACAGAAAAATATTAAGAATATAGAAGACGGTGAATTTGTTGTAGGAGGTCCAAGACCGAATACAGTAGATCAGCCTACTGCATGGAAAGAAATCCTACTTTTGGCGGAATCTTCAATGTTCGGAAGCGGAATTGCTTCATTTAGAAGAAAAAGTTCAGAAAGAAAATATGTAAAATCAGTATTTCATGGGGCATATAGAAGAGAAGTATTCGAAAAAGTCGGCGGTTTTAATGAAAATCTTGGAAGGACAGAAGATAATGAATTGCATTATCGAATTAGAAAAGCCGGATATAAGATATGTTATGACCCGGAAATTATTTCTTATCAGTTTGTGCGTGGAACATTTAGACAAATGATAAAACAAAAATATGGGAATGGGTATTGGATTGGATTGACAACAGGGGTGTGTCCGGAGTGTCTTTCTATCTATTATTTCGTTCCGTTTAGTTTTTTGGTCGCACTTTTAGGTTCGATTCTATTGTGCGGAATGAAGAAACCAGTTCCTTTTGTATTGTTGAATGTGATGTATTGGGGAATAAATATTTTGATGACATTGGGAAGTGTAAAAAGCGAGAAAAAACAAATAGGACAGGTATTGCTTCCTATCATTTTCTTTTTGCTTCATATCGCTTATGGAGTCGGGACACTGGTAGGACTTATTCAAATGCCATTTAAACGAAAAGGAATGTTTCATTCAAAGGAAGGAGACAGGAGGTAAAGATATGAGAAAAAGAAAGTTTTGGAAAACCGGAGTTGCAATCGCTGTTGTGCTATCGATGCAAACCGATGTGGCTGTATATGCTGTGAACACAGATGGAGAGGTTCAGGTCACTCAAGAGAACGATATTACTCAGGAAGACAATGAAGCGGCAGTGATAGAAGAAAAGAATCCAGAGACAGCTGATGCAGAAGTAGATAGTACAGAGGAAAATGTGACAGAAGATGTATTAACTGTAGAGTACGATACAGAAATGCAAGCACCTGCAGCGGAGGAAAAACAGGTCGGCTGGAAGAAGGAAGATGACGGATGGTATTACTATAACAATGATGGAAGTTTAAAAACAGGTTGGCTGCAGATTGGAGAAACGTATTATTATCTGGATGGCAATGATCCGGAGCATCCGGGAAGAATGGCATGCGATGAGAAGAAAACAATCAATGGATATAATTATTTCTTTAATACAAGTGGAGCAATGCAGACTGGTTGGGTAAGACGTCCGGAGGGATGGTATTATGCATATCCAGGAGGAAATCAGCAGTTTGGCTGGTTACAAATAGGAAATAATTATTACTATCTGGATAAAAACGATGAATATTCAGGACGAATGACAGCTGATGAAAAGAAGACCATCAATGGATACAATTACTTCTTTGAAGGTGGCGGCGTAATGCAGACTGGCTGGGTGAAGCGCCCGGAGGGATGGTATTATACATATCCGGGAGGAGACCAGAGATTTGGTTGGGTTAAAACTGGAGGATACTGGTATTATCTGGATCAAAATAATGAAGAATATCCGGGATTGATGGCATATGATCAGACGTTGACCATTGGAAATACAGAATATGTTTTCAAATTTGGTGGTGCAATGTACACTGGCTGGAGATATATTTCCGGAGAAGGATATTATTATTACGATGAGAATTCAGGACAAAAGATTTCAGGGTGGAAAAGTGTAAACGGAAATTGGTATTATCTGGATCCATCAAATAACAAAATCATGGTTTCGAACAGCTGGAAACAAATTAACGGATACTGGTATTATTTTGTCAGCAGTGGTGAGATGGCCAAAGGTTGGAAATATATCAATGGAAATTACTATTATCTGGCCAATGATGGTGTGATGAGAACTGGCTGGCAGGATATTGATGGATATCGCTATTACTTCTATAAAGAGAATGAGGCAGGTGGCTGGGGCGTTATGGCTCATGATACCACAATTGATAGTATTAGAATCGATTCATCAGGACACGCAAAAATGAGAGCAGAAAATTATAAGAAGTTGAATCTGTGTCAATTTTTAGGAATAGATGGACGAAAATATTATAATTTTTTGAAGACTCATATTTCTGATAAAACATATATAGGAACAAAATATTCAAAAAACAGTTATAAAGATGGTGCGAATGGATTTAGTGGATGGGTTAATTCTGCGGGTGCCGGAATGGATTGTGAAGGTTTTATCGATAATGTGTTAAAACAATGTGGAGCCAGCCATCCGATGTCTGTAGGAGGCGGTGGAAAGGGCTGGGTTGCTTATAATAATCATTATGGATTACCGTATTATGATTACAGCTCAAAAGCGGATATGTTAGCCAGTGGAATCTTAGATTATGGTGATATTATTTGGATGTTTGATACAAGTGGGCCGAATAGTATCAGTTCAATTCACCATATTGGCATCTTTGTTGGTTCTAATCCGTATGAAGATAAATTATGGCATTCAACATTCGCTATGAGTAATCAATATGGGGAAACAGTAAACGGAAATCAGGTGTCGAGAATTGTTCCTCAAGCTTCTGGTTGTAAAGTGTGGCGGGGGATTAAATCCGGAGCTATAATTACCCCATAAAAACATTACTTTTTTATTTGTGAATATATCGCGCCAGTGACACCATCAGCACGCTTTTGAGCTCTACCTAATAGGCAATTCACACAATAGCTCCACTTTTAATAGTTCCTTTTGTAGAATTATATCTGAGGATTACCTCAAATTTTACAGAAGGGAGACCTGTCATTATGGCAAATAAGATTAATGCCAAGCTCATCCTTGAGCTTAAAGTATCAGGGCTGTTAAGAAATCAGATAGTCGCAACTAGACGTATGTCTAAACATTCCGTAAGTGATGTAATAAACATCGCAAAGGAAAAAGGTATCATCTACAATAATCTAAAAACTGGTGTAGATCACATCCGAAAGACGGTGAAATCGTGCTTATACAGGACTATGAAGCACTTGGAGAGCATTATACAACAGCTATCATGCCTGCCGGTGTACGAAAGCCTAAACCAATAGTTGAAAATTATGTGCGTTTTTTGGAGACGTATCTGGTAGAAGACAGTTCCTTTTGTATTGTTGAATGTGATGTATTGGGGAACAAATATTTTGATGACATTTGGAAGTGTAAAAAATGAGAAAAAACAAATAGGACAGGTATTGCTTCCTATCATTTTCTTTTTGCTTCATA
>OLPF01000679.1_pt1 | contig 33568 bp, 28 predicted proteins | sample 1673121 | NCBI WGS metagenome assembly OLPF01 (sample SAMEA3136756, study PRJEB25190) | human gut metagenome
GCAGTTCGTGGATAAACTGAACAGCATGGATTGAATTTCAAAAAGGCGAAGTTGCCCATGATATTACATTGGTGAGTGTGATATAATAGGGCTAACCAAGAAAAACTACGATAACTAAATGCTTTTTTTACAGCTTGAGTTGTTCTTTAAAAGTTTTATTTGTTGAAAAACTGCAAGAAGGCCGTGTGACAATTGAAGAAGCGGCGGAAGATGCTGGAATGACAGTAGAGGAATTCAAGAAAGTGATGGAAAACACCTCTCTGCAGGCGGTCTAAGAAAAAACATATAGAGTAAACTGTTAAGCCCTACAAGGCTCAGATCGGTTCGATACCGACTGAAAGCCTTGTAGGGCTTATTTTTTTGCTTTTTTTTCAAATTTATTTGTGAAAAATGTTGTCCAAGACTTGACATCGGCCGGTTTGGACTGGGATCGCGAGAAGTGGCAATCAGGACTTGGCTCTAAGTTTATCCACCAAGGCGAAAAAACTGCTGCGAAATATGCGGACGAGGTCATTGTTCTGAGCAAAGGAGTGCAGGACTATTTTAAGGAAACTTATGGAAGAAAAACGCACTTTATCCCTAATGGCGTGAATAGGCCGCAGATTCGGGAAGCAAGTCTGATTACAGATAAGTTCGGGCTGAAAAAAGACTCATACATATTGTTCCTCGGTCGTCTGGTGCCAGAAAAGGGTATTCGATATCTGGTTGAGGCCTTCAAGAATGTCAAGACGGATAAAAAACTGGTCATCGCAGGCGGCTCCAGCGATACGGATTCCTTTATGGAAAAATTGAAAGACCTGGCAAAGGGTGACGATCGGATTCTCTTTACTGGGTTTGTGCAGGGAGCAATGCTGGATGAACTATACAGCAACGCTTACATTTACACATTGCCGTCTGATTTGGAAGGAATAAGGCTAAAATGAATAGTCAAAAAATGGATACTCAGACATGTCGCCTACTGTTAATAGAAAATAAAGCCGATCTTGATATAAAAGATGTTTCCATCCGAGATGTGCTAAACAGTTTGATGTGGGATGGGATGCCCCGAATACGCTCCTGTCTGCATCACTTTTTAGGGGCAGACGAGAGCGACTATGTGGAAGAAATGCTCAAGCACTTCCTGCTGGGAGCTATCCGCAGGGTATTCCATCCAGGCTCCAAGTATGAGGAACTGCTCTGTCTGGTAGGCGGCCAAGGAGCCGGAAAGTCCACCTTCTTTCGCTTCCTGGCTATACAAGATGAGTGGTTCTCTGATGACCTGAAAAAGCTGGATGATGACAAGGTGTTTGCCAAGCTGCAAGGCCACTGGATCATCGAGATGTCGGAGATGCTGGCCACCAGTAACGCCAAAAGCATTGAGGAGATCCGCTCCTTTATCAGCCGCCAAAAAGAAACCTACCGCACGCCCTATGAGACCCAGCCCAAAGACCGGCTGCGGCAATGTGTGTTCGGCGGTTCCTCCAATACGTTGGACTTCCTACCCCTTGACCGGGCTGGAAATCGCCGGTTCCTGCCAGTGATGATTTACCCGGAGAAAGCGGAGGTTCACATTCTGGAGGACGAAGCCGCTTCCAGGGAATATCTGTTGCAGGTGTGGGCGGAGGCTATGACCATTTACCGCAGCGGCGAGTATTCTATGAAGTTTTCAAAGGAGATTCAGCGGCAGCTGGTGGAGGTTCAAAAGGACTTCATGCCAGAGGACACCGAGGCCGGGCAGATTCAGGGCTTTCTGGAACACTACACCGGCAATGTGGTCTGCTCCAAACAGCTGTTCAAGGAAGCATTGGGACACGCCTTTGAGGAGCCGAAGCGGTGGCAGCTGCACAATATCAACGAGATCATGAATACGGTGGTGAGGGGCTGGAAGCCTTTCTCTAACCCACGGATGTTTGCGGGCTATGGGCGTCAGCGTGGCTGGGAACGGGAGATTTCAGGCAACGAACCGCCCGACAACGAAGGTGGATTTGTGGAGCTGAGCGAGGAAGAAGTCCGTCAACTGGAGCTGCCAAAGGAGTGGATTGCCTGATTTACAGGGCTTGTTGCCCAGTTGGTTGTCAGCTGGTTGCTGACTTGGTTGCTACAAAAACGGGGGTATGAACACGATAAATGCTCATAAAGCAAGGCTTTTTGGTGGGTATCTGTTCTCTGACAACGAAAGCAACGAGATTTCACAAGAAAATTTGAAAAGTAAGAAACGATGGTCAGACGATAGGCTGCAGGTTTCTCGGAGTCCGTTGCCGGACTTCGTTGCTGCTCCCTTTGTCTGGCTTTTCTGATCTATGGAGGTAGCCTATGGAGAAAGCCCAAAAGCAAGAAAACAAGCAGCGCAAAAAAGTAAAGTTTATCGTGATACGGGAGTTTTCAGGTGATAAAACCATGCAGGAAGCCTTTGAACAAGTAATCGAGCGTCAGACCTGTGAACAGTTTGAAAAATGGCTGGAAAATCACGAACCCGAACAGAAAGCGGCTTAAAGACTGTTTGAGTTTATAACAGGGGCATGGTATAATATGTATATCGTGTCCCTGTTCATAGAGGGAGATTGCTATGAGCAGGAAAAAACAAGTCAATCAGAAAATCACAGCCCTCTATTGCCGTATTTCTCTGGACGATGGCGGCGATAACGAGAGTATGAGTATCAGCAATCAGAAACTTATGCTCAAGGAATTTGCCGAGAAAAACGGGATGTTCCAGTATGAGTATTATGTGGACGATGGTTACACAGGCCGTAATTTCAATCGTCCGGCTTTTCAGCGGATGATTGCCGATATTGAGGCTGGCAAAATTGGCTGTGTCATTACCAAAGACCTGTCCAGACTGGGAAGAAATTATATCGAAGCTGGAAGCTATATTGAAATCTTCTTCCCCAAACACAATGTCCGTTATATCGCCATTACCGATGGTGTGGACAGTTTGACCCGTCAGGAAATGGACATCACGCCGTTCAAGAATATCCTGAATGATATGTATAGCCGGGATATTTCCAAGAAAGTGCTGGCGGGGCGTATGACCCGTTCCCGACAAGGAAAGTTCTGTGGCGGACAGCCTCCCCTGGGGCTGATGCGTGACCCGGAGGATCGGGGGCATTTGATCCTTGACCCGGAGACTGCGCCGGTGATTCGCAAAATCTATGACCTGGCCCTGGATGGCCGGGGCTGTATGCGGATTGCCAAGCAGCTGATGGAGGACAAGGTTCCCATCACAAGAGTAAAAGGAAATACCGCCTGCGATGTCAACTACTATGCGTGGGGCGGCGCAAGAATCAGCCATATCCTGCGTAACCCTTTTTATAAGGGCGCTCATCTGGTTTGCCGGACGCACCAGAAAGGGATTCGCTCCAACACCTATGACATCATTCCCCGTGAGGACTGGGAAATCATTGAGGGTTGTCACGAAGCGATTGTGACACCGGAGAAATGGGAACAGGTACAGGCAATCGTAGATCGCAGGCCACCTATTATGAAAGGAAATGCCTGCCCCTTCTACAACTTGTTCCATGGCATTATCTACTGCGCCACCTGTGGGAAATCCATGCAGGTGCGGTATGAAAAGGTCGGCAGAACCGGGAAGAATCGCTTTACTGGTGAGCAGCGGGAGCCGATTGATAAGGCGTACTATATTTGTCAGACCTACAACCGCCTAGGAAAAAACGCCTGCACCAGTCATAAAATCGAAGCCAGGGATTTGTATAATCTCGTCCTGAAGGACATTCAGGAACTGGCAGCGATGGCACTCAAGGATGCCGATGTCTTTTACCAGAGGCTAAGTAATCGGATGGAGAGCCGATATATGGTGAATGTGTCCGAGATGCAGAAAGAGCGGGAACGCCTGGAAGCCAGAAACCGGGAAATTGACGATATGTTCCTAAGTCTTTACACCGACAAGGCCAAGGGTGTGCTCTCTGAGCAGCGGTTTATGAAGCTGACCACCGCTATGGAGCAGGAAGAAAATCAGTGCCGGTTGCAGGAACTGATGCGAATGCTTCAGCAGTCTGATGCTCAGGAAAGTGAAGTCCGCACCTTTATCCGGGAGATTCGGCAGTATGCTACCATTCAGGAGTTGGATGAAACGGTGCTGAATCGCCTGATCAGCCGCATTCTGGTGGGTGAAGTCAAAAAAGTGGATGGTCAAAAGGTGCAGGAAGTCAGGATTGTTTATAATTTTATTGGAGAACTCCGATGATTTGAAATTTTCCATTAAAGATATATTGAAAATTTCTTCTTTTGGGTTTATAATATTCTGTTAAAGTTCGGGGGTGGAAATTATGGCTAAGAAGAAATATTATGCGGTTCAAGTCGGGAGAATCCCTGGAATATATGGTACATGGGATGAATGCAAAGCACAGACAGAGGGTGTTTCTGGTGCGAAACATAAAACTTTTTCGTCATTAGAAGAAGCTGAACGATATGTGCGCGGAGCAAATGATGATGCTTTAGACGCAGAAAGTACTACGCCTCTTTCAAAGGACGATCTTAATTCTCAAGTCGAAAAAGCCGTAGCAGCTCTGGCCGAAAACGAGATTATTGCTTTTGTGGATGGCAGTTATGATGTAACACAAGAAAAATCTGCGTTTGGGGCGATTATATTTAGTCATGGTAGCAACCGAGATATTTTGTATAAAGCATTTACAAAACAATTAGGAGAAGAATTTATTTCTCTCAGGAATGTTGCTGCGGAATTAGAGGCTGTTAAAGAATCTATCAACTGGGCAATACAGTATGGCAAGTCCAAAATATCAATCTATTATGATTATGAAGGCATAGAGAAATGGGCAGATGGCCAGTGGAAGGCAAATAAAGCTATAACTAAAGAATATGTTCGCTTTATTCAAGAAAAGCGTGCGCTTTTACAAATTGAATTCACAAAAGTACCCGCACATTCAGGTGTTCGATTTAACGAAGAAGTTGATGCTATTGCTAAAAATGCATTGCTTGCCAAAGGACACAAGACTTATAATGATGGATCTGTATATTTTGTAGGATATAGTGTACAGGATTGGCAAACAATAATTGAGTGTATTAATGATGAAAATGCAGGGTTGTCTGAAGGAGAAGAAATTTCACCACTTGTTTTGACCAAAGAAACTATCGGAACAAGAGAAAAAATTAAAGTAACTCAGGCAAATAATGCGGTTGTCATCAACTGTTATAAGAATTCGAAGTCTTATGTGCAAGGAAAACAAACAGTATTGTTCCAAAAAATTATTTCAACTGCAATTTGGTTCCTTGGAAACAAGCAAACTGTAATCGAAACATTAAACAACTATCATGCACTAACACTGACAGCGAATGAAGTAGAAACAAAGTTTGAGCAAATGCTACCTAATTATAGGCATGAATCTCAAAAGCATTATGCAAATCTTTTATCTGCGATTTACAATACAATGCTTACAGGTTATATGCCAGATTATACCTGTTTAGTGACGCCCATATTTAGAGCCTATGAATATTATCTTCACAGAATTCTTGGAGATATTATGGGGTTGGACACTGAAACGGACAAAGGTGCTAACAACTTCTCTTTCTTTACGAAAAATGCTGCGGGGTTATATGAATGTAATAGCCGGAGTAGAAGCGCACTGTCCGCTCAACAATTAAATTATTTGAATAATCTGTACACCAAATACAATAGTGTCAGACATCCATACTCGCATTGGTCAGCCAGTGATGTTGACACTGCGGTCATTACCAGCATCGACGAAGCACGAAACTTATTAAATGATGGCATAATACTTGTGAACCAGTATTATACTTTGTTTTGATATAACATAAATTGTTTGGAAGGAGGTATCGTAATGGAAAAAGTTGTTTATAACCCGATTATGGATAAAAACTACATTGGCATTGTCACAGTTTTGGATTACGAGACCTCTGTACGCAAGTGTTTATCAAGTGTTCTGGTCGGTACGCAGAATAGGATGGAGCGAAAAGTTATAGTTGATTTAGCTTTGAAAGTAGGTGTGAATGAGTACAGGTTCGTAGTATATGATATAACCGATGATGGAAAAATTTTATGGAATAGCAGTAAGTATATCACTCCCTGTGAAGATATAGTAAAACTTGCAAATTCTTTTATAAGACAAAAAAGTGATATTCTTTCCAATTCTATGCTGTCCAATGCTGCTCAAGCTATATTGTTAAGAAGTTGAGAATCAAGCTTTTGAATATCGCATTTAATACCTCTTCTCATAATGAGAAGGGGTATTTTTTTGCCCATTTTGAATTCATCACTTGACATTGTGGTAAAGAGCTTATGAGCCGGGACGAACTTTCTGTCATGGATGGCAGCAAATGTATCCTGCAACTGCGCGGTGTCCGGCCATTCCTGAGCGATAAATTCGACATTACCAAGCATAAGCGATACAAAGAACTGTCGGACTTCGATGAGAAGAACGCTTTCGATGTGGAACGTTACCTGAAGCACGAACTAAGGCTGCGGATGGATGAAGAATTTGACTGCTATGAAGTGGATATGACCCCTACAACTGACGATTAAACGCCTCAAGCGTAGGAAGGAGGAAACTATTTCCAGTAAAAAGTACACCCGTTCGCCTGTCCGGGCGGACCCTGTGACAGGAACCCTGTCCGACTGAACTCAACATGTTGCGATTCCAAAAGGCTGATTTTTATGAATATGAAAGGAGAAGCCAGAATTGCAGGAGCAGGCAGCACCGAAGATGTGCCAGCCTGTTTTTCTTTTGGAATTGTGTATCTTGAACTTTCACGAAGGGGCGGCAAAGTCAATATCGGAAAATATGGTTCTACTGAAGTTGACTTTGTGACACAGAAGGAAGGCGTGCTTACCTATTATCAGGTGACCGCTGATATGACGGCGGAAGAAACCTTTGAGAGAGAGATGAGACCGCTGCGGAGCATTCAGGATAATTATGAAAAAATTGTCCTGACACTGGATCGTTTTTCGCTCGGAAATTACGACGGCATAAAAGTTATGAATTGCCAACATCATGGAAAAGCAGTGCCGCCAACTCACAGGCCAGAGAATACCGCTGCTGAACGCCGTCATAATTGCTTTTGATGGCAATAATGGCAAAGCCCTTATTTGAGATAGCGCTGTATCCGCTGAATTTCTCCCTCTTGGGAGGAGATTGGTGAGATGCGGATGCTGGTTAAGCAGGTGAGAAAGGGCCGTGTGACGATTGAAGAAGCAGCGGAAGACGCTGGAATGACAGTAGAAGAGTTCAAGAAAATCTTGGAAAATACGCCACTGCAGGCGGTATAAAATAAGAATTATATAGAGCAAACAGTCAAGCCCTACAAGGTTCAGATCGGTTTGAAACCGACTGAAAGCCTTGTAGGGCTTATTTTTTTTGTAAATTTTTTTGTTCCTTACTTGACAACCGCATAGGGCCAACCAAGAAAAACTACGATAGCTAAAGGGTTTTTACGGCTTGAGTTGTCCTTCAAAAGTTTTATTTGTTGAAAAGACTGCAAGAAGCGGGAAATCCTTGGGCTATATGTAGGAGGCTTTTGGAAGCTCTGTTTTGACCCACAAAAGGAGCAGCAAATAAAGATTGAAGGAGAGTTCAAGCCTACGGTGGATTGCCTTTGTGCGACCCGCCGTGGTTTTGTTGCTGTTTATATAGAAAAAGTGAGGAGTGCAGAATGTACATGAATGACGGAAATAGACCTGCTTTTGAAGTTGCTTTTCTTCCAGAACCATCTCCGGCGTTTGCGGTTTCGTCAGCACGGTATTTTCAATGCCATTCTCACAATCCAGAGAATATTGCGCCTTATAGCGATACATCTTCCTCTCATATGCGGCTTCCGCGCGTTCAGATGCTCGAATCGTTTCTAGCACATCCTCTGTTACATTCACAAAAAAGTCCGTTGTATAAGCATCAGGATAAAGCTCCCGCAGGTTGATCTTCTTCATTATGTATCTCCATTCGATTCACAGGTGATTGACGGGCAAATCGAATGGAGGTGGAGAGCGGCACCGGTAGACAACCGAATTATTTCCGAAAGAACGGCAACAAAAAACGCCAGATTTCCGTAATGGAAAACTGGCGCACCAAGGGTGGCTATTATTATGCTGAATTACATGGAACGGTAATGCCGATTTCGGGTCGTGCTTACCTGTGAAAGAAACAAGACTTTTTTTGGCAGATGTAGATTATGTAAGCATTGGAAATGCAAACAGAGCACGGACAATTACTCCTTCAACGGTTGCCGTGTTCCTGCAAATCAACCTATGGATTGTACAAGCAAAAAGCGACGGCTCCGAAAAGCCGCCGCTTAAAATAGGCGTGTCAAATTGTCTGCTGTACGACGGCTTTTTTCTTTTGCCGTCGTGCGGCAGATTAAATTATATTTGAATGTTGTAAGGGCAATACCGCATAATTCTAAGTGCCGATACGGCGAGCGAGGTGCGGCAGCAGCTAAGCCAAAAGCGCAGGCAATACTTTGTGTATTGACGAGCATTTTGGCAACGCAGATGCTGTGCCGCAGCCACCGGAGCGGTGCTTAAGCCGTCAGGCGGGAATTGTGCGGCTTCCGCAGGCAGTCAGGAAAACAGCAATCCCCAAAACATAGCACAAGAGGGTTGCGGCTCTTATAATTTTTTGTTTCATTTGTTTTCTTTCTCATTTCTCTGAACTTTGCAAATGCCATAGCATTTACACCTGCATGACTTCGTTAAGCCTTGTGACAGAACAGCCCTTGCTTTTATAATACGCAAGCATCTCCGGCAGCTTCCTTTTATCGTAGCTGGTGATGCAGTCCGACAGCACATGAACGGTGTAGCCGCTTTTCGTCATGTTGTAGCAGGTGGATTTGATGCAGGCTGCGGCATCCGCTCCAACAACATAAAAATCTGTAATGCTATGCTCCTAAATAAAAGCGGCAAATGCCTCGCTGGTCAGGGCGTTGCTCCAACGGTGTACCGGCAATATGCGCAATATCCGCAAAACCAGCGTTTCTTCATTACGCCCTTGTATGTATGCCCAAAGCGCATCATATTTGCTCATGTGTCCGTTCCCCTTATCGGTTTCTGAAATTCAATGCTGCCACGAAACAGCCGAATGCGCCCTTTACGCTTCAGCATATTCGCTCGGCGTTTTCCCATAAAAATCTTTGAATTTTCGCGAGAAAAAGTAGGGGTCATCAAAACCTACGGCGGCAGCTACTTCCTTGATATAGACCTGCTTATTACTGCGGATCATCTCACCGGCGCGTTTCATGCGCACCTCGTTGATGTACTGGAACAGGCCGGTGCCGGTCTCTTTGGAGAACAGGCGGCTCAGATATTCCCGATTCAGCCCCACATAATCGGCGATGCCATCCAGCGTCAGCTTGTCCATGTAATGCGCATTTACATAGATGATGACGGCCTGAACCTCTTTTTTGAATTTGCTCAAGGCAATTTTGCTAAGTCCCATACGCTCCTGCAAAATCAGGCAAAGCAGTTGTTCAAGAGCCTCCGCAGTGGGGGCTTTTTCTATTTCCTTAAAGGTTTGCTCCAGTGTCTCCTGCGGAATCATATTCTCGCCGGGACGCTCCAGCAACAGATGGCAGGCTTCGCGGACGCGCTGCGGCGGCATACAGAGCGCCGCGCAGTTCTGAAAGAAGGTGTGAACGGCAATCTGCATCTGCAATTCATCGGCATTTTGCGCTGCTGCAGCGGTGGCCTTGGACAGTTCTGCCTGAGAGACATGGAAGGGTTGGGCGGTAACTGTGTGTGCCGTTGCCCTTAGGGGAGCGCTGCGCCCTACATAAAAGGCGAGTGCCTTAGAATCCTCACACAGTTGGTAGCCCTGGCGGAGTTCAGCCAGTGAAATGGGCTTGTCGTGGTATATGATGACTGGCGCATCCAGAAAATATGTTGTGACCTGCCGTTGCAAGCGGGCAAGTTTCTTATCCAGAGTACGCCCGGAGGCTACAAGGCTTTCATTGCTGATCAACCCGCAGATTTCATCCTCATGGGTGTGCAGAAATACTTTGCCGCTGATTTCATCGAAAACCTCGGTAATTAAGTCGGTCACAGCATCCAGCGCGGGCATAGGATGAGTTTTTGCGGGAATTAAAGTGACGGTAAACAGCCGGACGGGAAAGGCCAGCGGTTCCGGCAGCATGGAAAACGGATTAGCCGCAGGGGAGGGCTCAGCAGTGGACGTTACCCATTGAGCGCAGTGAATCAGGGCATTCTCCTTTTTCTGCGCTTCAATGGCAAAGGATCGGTGGTCCTCTTCCGTCTGGCGTTGCTGCTGGACACGAAGCAAATCGGCCATCTTTTCCAGATGCTCGCCGATGCTTTCCCCGTTCATATTGATTTTCAGGAAGTAGTCATAGGCACCGTCCGTTAGGGCTGTGCGCACGGAATCAAAATCGGAATAGTTGCTCAACACCAGAATCGGACCGGTAAAGCTGCGCTTTTTCAATTCATGAATGAGTGCAAGCCCATCCATGCCGGGCATTTTCAAGTCCGTAATAACCGCATCAATGTGCTGTGTCTCTACAATGTGCAGCGCTTCCTGCCCATTACTGGCTGTTGCCGCCAGAAGAAAGCCGTTCTTGCCCCACTCCACGGCGGACTGGAAAGCAACCTTAATCAGCGGTTCGTCATCTACAAGCAATAAATTATACATTGTGTTACCTCAACGAATGGCTTCATTTGGAATACGGAGAATACATTGCGTGCCGATGCCGGGGGCGCTTTCAATCGTAAGGCCGTACTCATTTCCGTAGTGCAGACGCATACGCTCATCCACGTTGCTCAACCCTATGCCAGAGAACCGCTCTGAATTTTTCTCTTTGATGGCACTGGTGTCAAAGCCGCAGCCGGTGTCGGAAATATGAATCGTAAGCAGGTTCTCGCTCACGGTGGCGCGGACGGTGATGGTGACAAAGTCGTCTTCATCCGCCGTGCCGTGCAGGATGGAATTTTCTACAAGCGGCTGCAAAATAAAGCGCGGTACTGTCCAGTATCCGGCAGCATCTTCAATTTGGTATTCCATCTCAAAGCGCCCTGCGTAGCGCAGCTGCTGAATGTCGCAGTAGTTTTTCAGGTTGCGCAGCTCATCGTCAAACGGAATCAGTTCATCCTTTTTAATAAGGGTGCTTTGCAGCAGGGAAGAGAGGGCATCAATGCCGTGGCTGACCTGAGTGACGTGATTAAGTGTGGCGATCCACTTTAAGGTGTTCAGGGTATTGAACAGGAAGTGCGGGTTGATTTGATATTGCAGGGTCTGCAATTCCAACTCGCGCATTTTGCGTTGATCATCGCTCCAGCGCTGCGCCAGCAGACCAATTTCGTTGACCATGTTGTCGATGGTGCGCGCCAGAAATCCGAGTTCATCGGGGCTGGTATCATTGATTTTCAGCCCGATTTCCTCATCGCTTTTCGCATTGCAGGCAGCGACCATGTTGTCAATAGGGTGCATGACGCTGCGATAGACAAGCAGTGTCAGGAACAAGCTGACAACGACCAGCACTGCGGCCAGCGCGATGAGCATCATATTGATGGTTCTTGTGCCGTTGGTAATATATGCCTGCGGTATTGTGGCTGCCAGATAAACATTATAGGTCGTGTTGTATTTGAAAATCGTCAGCGTATCTACGCCGTTCAGCTCACATAAAAAGTTGTTTTCACCCGCCTGCCGATGCGCCGTGATCTGCTGGAAAATCGGGTCATCGGCCAAATCTTCTCCCAGCAGTTCCGCGTTCTGAGAAGATACCACATTGCCGGCGGCATCAATCAGCAGGAAGTTGGACCCCTCGCCAAAGGAAACATCGGTAAATATGTAGCGGCTTAGCTGGGATTCGTCAATGTACAGCATGATATACCCCAGCGGCGTGCTGGTGTGGTGCATATCATAGATTTTACGGCCAATGACAATTTTATCGTTGGCGCGGTAAGTGTGGATGTATTGCAGACTATCCTGTGGAGAGGCGGCCTCAATATTATCCAACAATTCATTAAAACGCTGAGGTGTAATATCGTCATAGCCCAAATCGTAGATGACTGTGCGGTCATTGGAAACGACGCGGATGTTTTTAAGGTGTGTGCTCTGAAAAGGAATTGTGACGATCATTTCACCAATACCGCTTACAATACCACTCGTAAGGGGGTGCCCATTATTGACAGATGCGACACCATTCTGTACAGTATCAGATACGGAGATGGAACCTATGTAGTCGCTATAAATGCCAAGCTGGGTAGACATATTATTATTGAGTAGTTCGATAGTTTGTAAGGCAGCCTGTTTGACCTTTTCGTTCATGGATTGGGTGTATGCACGGTAAGAAAAAATACCAATCGTGATGACGGGAACAAGAGAAATAATCAAAAATGTCACAAACAGACGGGTGCGAAGTTTGATTCGTCGCAACACATTGGGGGAAAACCCACGCGTTTTTTGTGCATTTAGTGACATATATAGGCCTCCGTTTGTGCAAAGTGACTACAATCTATCCATACATTACCTGAATTATAAGGGTAACGACAGAAAAAGTCAATAAAATCCATCTTTAAGTAAAGGGAATACATTTATCAAATCCGGTTTGCCCGATATAATAAGAGTGCAATCAGGGAACGACAGATGAGCCGCATCCCAAACAAAGAAGGAATAATTTTTAGGAGGAAAACCATGAAAAAAGCAATCAGCATGATGCTTGCCACTGCAATGGCAGCTACCTGTCTGGCAGGCTGCGGCAGCGCAGCATCTTCCAGCGCAGCAGCATCCAGCGAGGCCGTCTCTTCCGAAGCAACGTCCGCCGCTACCAGCGAAGCCTCTACCGGTGAGAAGACCTTTGAGAACAATGAACTGAACATCGCGGTGTTCGAGGGCGGCTACGGTTCCGCGTACTGGGACGAAATCATCAAACGCTTCGAGGATGCCTATCCCGGCGTCACTGTCAATATGCAGATCAGCCCGAAGATTGGCGACATCATCCGCCCGCAAATCGTGGCAGGTAATGTGCCCGACTTCATCTCGATGAACGACAACGACTCCACCGGCCTGATTTCCTCTATGGTCAAGGAGCATGCGCTGATGGATCTGTCCGATGTCTTTGAGGAGGGCGGCATTGATGATGACACCCCGCTGAAGGATCAGGTTATCGATGGTCTGCTGGATTCTGCCAAGTGCTCTCCCTACGGCGATGGCAAAATCTACATTGCCCCGTTTGATGCCAGCCCGATGGGTCTGGTTTACAACAAGACTCTGTTCGAAGAGAACGGCTGGGAAACACCTGTGACCTGGGATGACTTCTTTGAACTGGGCGACAAGGCCAAGGAAAAGGGTATCGCACTGTTTACCTATCAGGGTATCTACCCCGGCTACCTTGAGAGCATGCTGTGGCCCGCACTGGCTTCTGCCACCGGCATCGACAACATGAAGGCAATCGCCTCCTACACGCCCGGCTCCCTCAGCTCTGATGAGGCCCTCAAGGTCTTCCAGAACATGGCAAAGATCGGCACCGATGGCTACCTGATGGATGGCACCGTTGCTCTGAACCATACCCAGAGCCAGACTGACATGATGATGAACAAGGCTCTGTTCATCCCCAACGGCAACTGGATGGAAGGCGAAATGGCCGATGCTCCCCGTGCTGACGGCTTTGAGTTTGGTCTGACCTGCGCACCCGTTCTGGATGACGGCGAGACCCGCTATGTTATGAGCTCCGTTGAGCAGTTTGAGATTCCTGCCAACGCCAAGAACCCCGAACTGGCAAAAGAGTTCCTGCGTTTCCTGTACACTGAGGATTCCGTTAAGCTGTTCGCAGAAAAAGCCAACGGCATCTACGCTCTGAAGAAGGCCAACGAGATGGTCAAGGGCATCGTTACCGATGGTGTCTACAACATGAACGACATCTATCAGGAAGGCACGTTCATGGTCTTCGGTTGGGATGCAATGCCCGACACCAGCAAGGTTGTTATCGCTGATTCCGTCTTCAATGTTGCCAGTGACGTTATGAATGGTGACATGACTGCCGAGCAGTGGCGTGACGGCATCGAGGCTGCTTTCGAGGAGATTGCTGCTTCCAAGTAAGCTGAATTGCTGAATTTCCACTGACCAAAATAAGATTGGCCCTGCCGAGTAAACGCCATGCGAACTTGGCAGGGTTCTTTTTAAGGGGGAAACTTGTTTGAAAAAACGCCAAAATCGCCAAAAAAAGGCGCAGCCACTTCCCGTACTGTTTATCTGCATCAGCGTTCTGCCTGCCGTGATCCTAACTCTTATGTTCACGATCTGGCCTACGGTGCAGGCATTATATCTTTCTTTTACCAATGCGACCTCTCTGGGGCTTAACAACAAATTTGTGTGGCTGGATAACTATATCTATATGTTCCACGACAAATCTTTCATTCAAGCACTTAAAAATACAGCAAAGCTGATGGCGGTTGTTCCCGTTATCACAATTTTCTGTAGTCTGGTGCTGGCATTCGTTTTGAACCAGTGCAAGCTGAAAGAAATGGTCTTGTACCGCACGATCTTCTATTTCCCGAACATCGTTTCTCTGACCGTTGTAGGTATTATATGGAGTTTTGTGTTCCACCCGAATGTGGGCATCGTCAATAAGATTCTCGGTGCTGTCGGGCTGGAGAGCTTGCAGCGTTCCTGGCTGGGCGACAGCAAGACTGCGCTTTGGTGCATCGCGTTCACGCTGCTGTGGCAGGCTGCCGGTTACTATATGGTCATGCACATCGCGGCTATGGACGGCATTTCGCCGGAAATCTACGAGTCCGCAACGCTGGACGGTGCCAGCGCATGGCGCAAGCTCGTCAGTATTACGATGCCTCTGATGAAAGATATTATCGGCATCACCTTTGTTCTGGCACTTTCCGGCACCATCAACCTGAGTTTTGTGCTTTCGCAGGTCATGACTGGGGGCGGTCCTAACGGTGCATCCAGCGTTCTGCTGCAATATATGTACACGCAGGGCTTTGTCAACGGCAACTTTGGCTATGCCATGGCTATCACGGTCTTTACGCTCGCCATCTCCGTGGCGCTGTCCATGCTGTCCCGCAAATTGACCGATGCTTCCGAAGGAGGTCAGTAATATGACACAAAATGAAAAAAGCAAAATCAGAGCAAAGGTCATCAAGTGGGTGACGCGCCTGTTCCTGATTTTGGTTGCCATTATCATGCTGTACCCTCTGGCGTGGAACGTCGTTTCTTCGTTCAAAACCAGTACAGAGTTTCTGACGGATCCCTTTGCATGGCCGCAGGGACTTGCATGGGATAACTACGTCCGCGCTTATGAAAAATCTAACCTTGCTGCCAACATCGGCAACTCGATTTATGTCGTGCTGGAAACACTGGTCATTATTGTGATCTGCGTTGTGCCGTGTTCTTACTGCCTTGTGCGGTATAAGTTCCCCGGCGCAAAGCTGATTTTGAACATCTACATGGCGGCCATCTTCATTCAGGCCACTTATATTATGATTCCGCTGTTCTTGCAGATGAACAAGCTGAACCTGCTCAACAGCCTGACGGCGCTGGGTGTACTGTATGCAACGATGCAGTTCCCGTTTGCTATCTTCCTGCTGACCGGCTTCCTGCGCAGCATCCCGCGTGATTATGAGGAGGCAGCCATGATCGACGGCTGCGGCCCGTTCCGTATTTTGACGAGCATTATCATTCCCATGTGCAAGCCCGGTATCGTGACGGTCTGCATGATCTCCGCTATGGCAGCATGGAACGAGTACCCGGTGGCTCTCGTTATGGTTACCGATCCGACCAAGGCTACGCTGCCTGTCGGCCTTGCCAACCTGTATGAGATCCAGCGCTACGCTACCGACTGGGGCGCGCTGTTCGCAGCCCTCGTGCTGGCACTGATTCCCACTGTCATCCTCTTCATCGTCGGCCAGAAGCAGCTCGTGCAGGGCTTGAGCGTCGGTGGCGTTAAGGGCTAAACAAAATCGAATAGGTTAGGAGAACCGATATGCTGCCCCCGAAACATTGCAACATCAATTTGACCGGCCCAATACCCCGCTGGGATGAAGCAATTCCACTGGGGAACGGCATACTCGGTTCTCTTTTTTGGGGGCCGATGGAGCACCTGCGCATTTCCGTGGACATTGCCGGACTGTGGCTGCGTCGCCGCCCGGAGGAAAAACTCGATAAAGAATTTACTTATGCAAAACTGGTAGAGCTTGCACGGAAAGGCGATGTGGCAGAAACACGCCGTATCTTTGATACGCCCTATGCCCGCCCGACACCTACAAAAATCCCCGCAGGACACTTGTTCTTGGATGGACTGCCGCAGGGCAGCTATCAGGCAAGCCTTGATTTGGGTACAGCGGTGGCATCCTTTTCCCAAAGCGGCAGAACCATTCTGCGCGCCTGCCTCTGTATGGGGCGGCCTGTGGGTGTACTGATGTTGCCGGAAACATACCGAGATGTAACCCTTACGGTGGAGCGCCCCTCTTTCGGGAATGGTACACAAGCAGCCGAAGCAGGGAACAGCGTGTCCCCCGGCAGCTTGCAGCAGCTCGCCCTGCCGGATGCCAACCTCGAAACGGAGGACGGCATGATTGGCTTTTCCCAAAAGGTCGATGATCGGACTGCCTATTCGCTGCTCTGTAAAAAATGTGGTGCAACGCTGTATTATACCGCTGTGCAGGCAGAGAGCGTAGAAAAGGCAAGCCGACTGGCGAAGCTGGAACTATGTGCAGCGGAAGATATGGGTGCAGAGAAGCTGCTGCAACAGCATAAACGCTGGTGGCAGCAATACTGGGGCAAAAGCAGTTTGCAGCTGCCGGATGAAACACTCGAACAGCTTTGGTACCGCGCCAATTACTTTTTGGCAGCGGGTTCCGAGCCGGGCAATGCCCCGATGCCGCTGCAAGGGGTATGGTGCGCGGATGACGATCAGCTCCCACCGTGGAAAGGTGATTACCACAACGACCTCAACACCCAATTCACCTACTGTCACTATCTGACTGCCAACCACCCGGAGCAGGGAAAGGTTTTTCTCGACTATCTCTGGTCACTGCGTCCGCAGGCAGCAAAATTTGCCCGTGCATTTTACGGTACGGCAGGGGCGTGCCTGCCCAGTGTCATGGACATTGACGGCGGAGCGCTCGGCGGCTGGCCGATGTATTCCCTGTCACCGACCAATCAAATCTGGCTCTGCCAGATGTTTTATGAATACTACCGCCTGACGGGGGATAAAGAGTTTCTGCGTACCCGCGTGGAGCCTTACTTTACCGCCACGGCAGCCTGCCTGGAAGGACTCCTGCAAGAAGGCCCGGACGGAAAGCTGGTTTTACCGGTCTCGTCCTCACCGGAAATTCACGATGATGAGGCAGCCTCATGGCTGACTCCTAACAGCAACTACGATCTAGCGCTGCTGCACTATCTGTTCCACACTCTGGTACAGATCGAGTACCAGCTTGGCAACCCCCGCGGCTATTGGCATGCAATAGAGTCCAAACTTGCTCCGTTGAGCGTAGATACAGAAACCGGGCTGATGCTTTCGCCCAATGAAACCTTGCAGGAAACGCACCGCCATTTTTCCCACGCTATGGCAATCGAGCCGCTGTGTATGCTGCGCTATGAAAATCCGCAGGATCGCAGCGTAATAGATGCAACAGTAGATCACCTTGTACACCTCGGTAGTGGGCAGTGGGTAGGTTTTTCCTTCGGTTGGATGGCACTTTTGCAGATTGCCCGCAGTAATGGAAATGGTGCTTTGTATGAGCTGCACCGCTTCGCAGAGCATTTCCTGAGCCGGAACGGATTTCATTTGAACGGCGACTACAAAAACAGCGGCGTTTGTGATTTCCACTATCGCCCCTTTACGCTGGAAGCGGATTTTCTGGCGGCACACGCAGTACAGAAAATGCTGTTGCGTTCCGAAAAGAATCATATCGAGGTTTTACCGGCCTGCCCGCAGGGCTGGAAAAATGAACCTGTTGCATTTCAGAATTTGCGGGCAGAAAATGGTCTGCTGATTTCTTATCAGCGGACAGCAGACGGCAAGCACAGCCTTACCGTAAAAGCAACACAGGACGGAAGCTGGTATCTTTGCAACACGCATTGCTGGGTCACCTTGCAGGCCGGACAAACTCAATCTTACCAATGGATGGAGGAAAACAAGAAATGAATACCAAAGGTCGTGTAACGATTCCCACCGATATGGACGCAGTACCCGAAACCCTTGACCTGCTCAAGCGCTGGGGCGCGGATGCCATCCGCGACTGCGACGGCACCGAGTTCCCGCAGGAGCTGAAGGACACCGGCGCCAAGATCTACGCCACCTACTACACCACCCGCAAGGACAACGCCTGGGCTAAGGCAAACCCCGATGAAACGCAGCAGTGCTACATTATGACCCCGTTCTATACCGCTGCGGACGGTGCGCTGACCATCCCCCTGATGACGGGCATCAGCCGCGAGCTGATGAAGGTCAACGACCACGACGACATTGCCCGCTGGTGGGAAGTCATCGACCGCACGACGGGCGAGCCGTTGGATGCCGCTGCGTGGCATTATGACGCAGCAACCGAGAGCGTTGTCATCGACGCACCCGCCGCCTACCACGAGTACACGGTCAGCTTTTTGGCATACCTGATTTGGGACCCCGTCCACATGTACAACTCGGTCATCAACGACTGGAAGGATGTCGAGCACCAGATTCCGTTCGATGTACGTCAGCCCAAGACCCACGCCTACACAATGCGCCGCCTGCGCGAGTATCTCGAAAGCCACCCCTATGTCAATGTCGTGCGCTTTACGACCTTCTTCCACCTGTTCACGCTGGTGTTTGACGAGCTGCGCCGCGAGAAGTATGTGGACTGGTACGGCTATTCTGCCTCCGTTTCTCCCTATATTCTGGAACAGTTTGAAAAGGAGATCGGCTATAAGTTTCGCCCCGAGTTTATCATCGATCAGGGCTACTACAACAACCAGTACCGCGTGCCGAGCAAGGAGTACAAGGATTTTCAGGCATTCCAGCGCCGCGAGGTTGCCGGTCTGATGAAGGAAATGACCGACATCGTCCACGCCTACGGCAAGGAAGCCATGATGTTCTTGGGCGACCACTGGATCGGCTGCGAGCCGTTCATGCCCGAGTTCCAGCAGTCCGGCGTGGATGCCATTGTCGGCAGTGTCGGCAACGGCAGCACCCTGCGCCTGATTTCCGACATTCCCGGCGTCAAGTACACCGAGGGCCGCTTCCTGCCCTACTTCTTCCCCGATACCTTCCACGAGGGCGGCGACCCTGTGCGCGAGGCCAAGGAGAACTGGGTCACCGCACGCCGCGCCATCCTGCGCAAGCCCATTGACCGCATCGGCTACGGAGGCTACTTGAAGCTGGCCTGCGAGTTCCCGGAGTTCCTCGACTATGTCGAGAGCGTCTGCAACGAGTTCCGCGAGCTGTACGAAAACATCAAGGGTACCACGCCCTACTGCGTCAAGACCGTGGCTGTGCTGAACAGCTGGGGGCAGCAGCGCGCGTGGGGCTGCCACATGGTTCACCATGCGCTGTACCAGAAGCAGAATTACAGCTATGCGGGCGTGATCGAAGCCCTGTCCGGCGCACCGTTCGACGTGAAGTTCATCAGCTTTGACGACATCAAGGCCGACCCGAAGGTACTGGACGGCATTGATGTCCTCATCAATGTGGGCGACGGCGACACTGCCCACACCGGCGGCAAGGTCTGGGAGGACCCGGAGATTTCCTCCGCCGTCAAGGGCTTTGTCCACCGCGGCGGCGGCCTGATCGGTGTCGGTGAGCCGGGCGGTCACCAGTATCAGGGGCGCTATTTGCAGCTGTCCGCGCCGCTCGGCGTTGAGAAGGAAACAGGCTTCACCCTGAATTACGACAAGTACAACTGGGATGAACACCGCGACCACTTTATTCTGGCCGACTGCCCCGACCATGATGTGGACTTTGGCGAGGGCAAAAAGAGCATCTTCGCGCTGGAAGGCACCGAAATTCTGATTCAGCGTGACAAGGAAGTGCAGATGGCAGCCCACGAGTACGGCAAGGGGCGCGGCGTGTATATCAGCGGTCTGCCGTACAGCTTCGTGAACAACCGCGTGCTGTACCGCGCCATTCTGTGGGCTGCCCACGATGAGGCCGACCTGCACAAATGGTTCAGCACGAACTACAATGTCGAAGTCCATGCCTACGTTAAGAACGGCAAGTACTGCGTCGTGAACAACACCTACGAGCCGCAGGATACCACGGTTTACACGGGCGACGGCAGCAGTTTTGACCTGCATTTGGACGCCAACGAGATCAAGTGGTACAGCATTGAGGGGTAATAGAATGAGAACACCCGAAGAACAGGTCCGCTATGCGGCCACTATCACGCCCAGCCCGCGCCAGCTGGCATGGCAGCAGCTTGAATTTTACGCCTTTACCCATTTCGGTATGAATACCTTTACCAACCGCGAGTGGGGCGATGGCACCGAAAGTCCGGCGCTGTTCAACCCGGATGCGCTGGACGCCGACCAGTGGGTCGCCGCAGTCAAAAGTGCCGGTATGAAGGCGCTGATTTTGACCTGCAAGCACCATGACGGCTTCTGCCTGTGGCCGAGCGCCTACACGGAACACAGCGTCAAGAACAGCCCATGGAAAGACGGTAAGGGCGACGTTGTGCGTGAAGTCTCGGATGCCTGCCGGCGCGGAGGTATCAAGTTTGGTGTCTATCTCTCCCCGTGGGATCGTCACGATGCACGCTATGGGCAGGGAAAACCGTATGATGACTATTTCGTTTCCCAGCTGACTGAGCTTGCAACAAACTATGGTGATATTTTCTGCTTCTGGTTTGACGGTGCCTGTGGCGAGGGCAAAAACGGCAAAAAGCAAATTTACGATTGGGAACGCTACTATGCAGTGCTGCGTAAATTGCAGCCGAATGCGGTTTTGAATGTCTGCGGCCCCGATGTGCGCTGGTGCGGCAACGAGGCCGGGCATTGCCGGAAAGCCGAGTGGAGCGTGGTTCCCGCAGAGCTGCGGGATGCAGAACGCACGGCATCGAAATCGCAGCAGGCGGATGACGGAGAATTTTCCCGCAAAATCGACTCTCAGGACGAAGACATCGGCAGCAGAGCGGTCATCCGCAATGCAAGAGAGCTTGTCTGGTATCCGTCTGAGGTGGATACCTCCATCCGAACGGGTTGGTTTTACCACCCGGAGGAGGACACCGACGTGCGCACGGCAGACGAATTGCTGGACATCTATCTGGATGCCGTCGGTGCGAATGCAAGTCTGCTGCTGAACATTCCACCCGATACGCATGGACGTATTGCTGCACCGGACTGCGCCAGCCTTGCGGAGCTGGGTACTAAAATCCAGCAGATTTTTGCCGGCAACGTAACGGAAAAGGCGAAAATCACAGCTGATTCTGCGATTGCGCAGCATCCAATCACACAGGCTGTAGACGGTATGGCAGATACCTATTGGCAGGCTGCCTATGGACAAGAATTCGATACGATCACTTTGAAATTTCCGAAGCCGCAGAAAGTTTCCTGTGTTGTGCTGGGCGAGCATCTTCCGACAGGGCAGCGAATTGAAAGCGGCGAGATTTGGGCAGATGGAAGCAAGGTTTCTGAATTTACGGTAGTTGGACATAAACGTATCTGCCGCTTCGCCCCTGTGGAAGTGCTGACGCTTACCATAAAGATTACAGCTTCTCGCACAGAACCAACTCTACGGCTGCTGGCAGTCTATCAGTGAGGATGTATGTGATGAAAGAAATTTTGACCGCGTGGCAATGGGATGGCCCAGTGTCAGAACCGATTCCCTACGGAGAGGGTCATATTAACCAGACGTATGCCATCACGGTAACGTCAGAGCAGGGGGCAAAACGCTACATCCTGCAAAAAATCAATACCGATACATTCAAAGACCCGGCAGGTCTTATGGAAAACATCTGCGGTGTGACGGATTTTCTGCGCGAAAAAGCCAAGCAGCGCGGGGCTGACCCGGCGCGTGCCACGCTCCATGTGGTGCCTACCAAAGAGGGAAGGCCTTATTACCAAGCTGCCGATGGCGGCTGCTGGCGTGTCTATGACTTTGTGGAGGATACTGTCTGCTTGCAGCAGGTGCAGTCCGCCGAGGATTTTTACCAGAGCGCCGTTGCATTTGGCAACTTCCAGCATCAGCTTGCCGACTATCCGGCTCATACCCTGCATGAGACAATCCCGCACTTCCACGACACGCCCAAGCGCTTCGCTGATTTCCAGCGCGCCGTGGTTGAGGACCGCATGGGCCGCGTAGCCCAGGTGCAGCGCGAGATCGAGTTTGTCCGCGCCCGCGAAGCAGATTATCATGTGATGGTGGATCTGTTGGCGGCAGGCAAGCTGCCGTTGCGAGTTACTCACAACGATACCAAGCTGAACAACATCCTGTTCGATAAAACAACCGGCGAGGGGCTTTGCGTCATCGACCTTGACACGGTCATGCCGGGTCTTGCTGCCAATGATTTTGGCGATTCCATCCGCTTTGGTGCTAACCACTGCGCCGAGGACGAAGCTGACCTCACGAAAGTGAATTTCAGCATGGAACTGTTCGAAATTTACACAAAGGGCTTCTTGCAGGCAGCAGGGAAATCGTTCACCCCGCTGGAAAAGCAGACCCTGCCGTGGGGTGCTAAGTTGATGACGATGGAGTGCGGAATGCGTTTCCTTGCCGACTATCTGGAGGGAGACCACTACTTCCACATCAACTACGAAACCCAAAACCTCAACCGCGCCCGCACCCAGTTCAAGTTGACTGCCGATATGGAACGGAACTGGGATGCCATGCAAAAAGTAATTGAAAAATACTGCTGATACCGCTAATCTGTTTTTTCATTTTGCGGTTTGCGTTTTGCAGTAGAGTGCATCATGCAAAATCGTGTTTTCTCCTTCCTTAACTCCCGCGCCTAACAAGCGCGGGAGTTTTCTGTGATACAGCAAGTTGTATGTCCGCAGTGAGGCTAATAAGGCCATGCATTGCAATTGATTTTTATGATATTGGAAACTCAGAACGGTTGATACTAAATGCGAATTGTTGACTAAAAATCGCGCCGACAATGCACTGTCGGCGCGATTTTATATGCTATGCAGCTTTCGATATTTGCCCGGAGCTTCAGCTTTATAGCGGCGGAACATCCGGTTAAAGTAGCTTGAATCACTAAAGCCGCAACTATATGCGATCTCCGTGATGGGATCTTCGGTGGAGCATAATAGCTCAGCGGCACATTCTACCCGGTAGTAATTCAAATAGTCAATAGGGGAGCGCCCGGTTATGCTGTGAAAGACCCTGCAAAAGTGTTCGGGGGTCATTTCTGCTGTGGAGGCGAGATCTTCCAAGGTGATGCGGCTGGCGTAATTCTTTCGGATGCGCTCTAAGGCCGCTTTCATTTGGGCTGTGCTGCGGTCATTCCGCTTGTTCCCAGAAGTGGATACTGTGTACGAATGCTGCAAAAGGATTTGACCGAACAGCTGCCACATCAGACCAATCGTTACAAATTCATACCCCTCCGGCTCTTTTTCCATTGCCTCAAAGAGCCTGTCAATCAATTGGCAGGTTACGGAACCGGCCGGTTGATACGGCTCAATTTGCGCACCGCGTTCAAAAAGCGCATTGTATTTTGCCTGACATACGGAGCCACTGCCGAGAAAGCGGTTCATATCAAAGACAACGCACTCGTAAACGCAGTCGCTGGGAGTTCCGCCGTGGACGGCCCCGGCGGAAATGATGGCGGCATCCCCCTTGTGTAAAAGGTAAGAGCGTCCATCAATCAGCAGAGAAAACTCCCCGCTTAGAACCAGCATAAGTTCAAATTCCATGTGCCAGTGAAACGGCATTTCATAGCGTGGGTGCATTTTATCTACATAATAAAGCTCAATGGGAAAGTCAAAAGTGCCGCGCGTACTGCTTTCATGGGAAGCCAGAAACTTCATGGCAGGCATCTCCTAAAATATCAATATCGTCCAATATAATATCATTATACGCAAAGACGAGGGCAAATTGCAACAGTATAATACAAGTAAAGGACAAAATCCACTTTAGGAGGTACAAACTGTGCAAATCGAAGAAATCAAAGACCAAATCTGCGATGTCTGCCATAAAATGTGGCAGCTTGGCTGGGTCGCTGCCAATGATGGCAATGTCTCAGTTCGGTTGGAGGACGGAACTTTCCTTGCAACGCCTACGGGCATGAGCAAGAGCTTCATCACGCCGGACAAGCTGCTGCGTATTGATGCAAAGGGCAATGTGCTGGAAGGTGCAGAGGGCCTGCGCCCGTCCAGCGAAATCAAGATGCACCTGCGCTGCTACGAAAAGCGCGCCGATGTAAATGCTGTTGTCCATGCCCATCCGCCGGCAGCCACCGGCTTTGCCGTGGCACATCGCCCGATGGATATGTACAACATGATTGAGGATGTGGCAGCCATCGGCGCTGTGCCACTGACTCCGTATGGAACTCCCAGCACGACGGAGGTGCCGGACGCAATCGAGCCGTATCTCAACGACCACGATGTTATGCTGCTGGAAAACCACGGCGCGCTGACGGTGGGCAGCGATGTCATCACCGCCTATTACCGCATGGAGAGTCTGGAACTGTGGGCAAAAATCACGATCAACGCAATCATTCTCGGCGGCAGCTACGATATTGACCGCAAGAATATTGATAAGCTCATCAATCTCCGCTCCTACTACAAAATTACCGGCAAACACCCCGGCTATCGCAAATTTGAGCGACGCGAAAAAGGTGAGCCGACGGACAAATAAGGAGACACCGTATGCTGAAGAACATTCCGCCTATCCTTAGCCCGGAACTTCTGAAAGTCCTCTGCGAGATGGGACATGGCGACGAAATCATTCTCGCAGACGGAAATTTCCCGGCTGAAAGCATCGGCAAAGATGCCATTGTGATTCGTGCAGACGGGCACGGAACCGTAGAACTGCTGGAGGCCATCCTGCAATTTCTGCCGTTGGATCAATACGTGGAAAAGCCTGTCGCGCTGATGAAAGTGGTTGATGGCGATCCGTGCAAGCCGACTATCTGGGATAGCTATAAACAGAAGTTGAACGAGAGCGGCAATGACCCGGCTAAAATTGAAATGGTGGAGCGCTTTGCGTTTTATGAGCGCGCACATCATGCCTATGCGATTATCGCCACCGGGGAAAGCGCAATCTATGCCAACGTACTTTTGAAGAAGGGCGTGGTGCAATGAGTAACACAGCAACTGTGCTGGCCTTCGACTTTGGCGCTTCCAGTGGACGTGCGATTCGGGCCGTGTACGATGGCCAAAACCTCAACTACGAGGAAATCCATCGCTTTGAAAATATTCCCATCGAAAAGGACGGTCATCTCTGCTGGGATGTGGAAACACTGCTGAAGGAAATTCACACGGCTATTCAAAAGGCGGGTACATTTGACAGCTTAGGATTTGATACATGGGGTGTGGATTTCGGCTTACTGGACACGGACGGCCATCTGCTGGCAAACCCTGTTCATTACCGCGATGCCCGAACGAATGGCAAACCGGAACAGGCCGCTGCCCGTATGCCCGCAGAAGAATTGTATGCCCATACCGGCAACCAAATCATGGCAATCAATACTTTGTTCCAGCTGCTGGCTCTGCGTGAGCAGGAACCGGAACTGCTGCAAAAGGCTGAGCAGGTCCTTTTTATGCCGGATCTGTTCGCGGCTCTGTTGGGGGCCGAGCCGGTCTGCGAACGCAGCATTGCTTCCACCAGCCAGATGCTGGATCCCCGCACAGGGCAGTGGAGCAGAGAAGTGCTGGCCGCCTACGGCTTGCCGGAAAACCGCTTCGCACCCATTGTTGCCAGCGGCACAGTGACAGGTACACTTGCAAACGGTGCGAAAATCATTGCGGTGGCAGGGCATGATACACAATGCGCCTCGGCTGCTATGCCGTGTGCCGAGGAGGATGCCGAACACACGGCATTTCTCTCCTGCGGCACATGGAGCCTGCTGGGAACGGAATTGGATTCTCCGATTCTGACGGCAGACAGCTGCCAAAGCGGGCTGTCCAATGAACTCGGTGCAAACGGGAAAATCAATTATCTGAAAAATATCATCGGTCTTTGGCTGATTCAGGAAAGCCGCCGTGAGTACAAGCGCCGTGGAGAGGCATATTCTTTCGCGGAACTGGAGCAACAGGCACTTGCCGCCGAACCGTTGCGCAGTTTTATTGACCCGGATGCCCCGGAATTTGTTGCCCCCGGCAATCTGCCGGGCAGAATACAGGAATTTTGCCGCAAAACCGGCCAGCCCGTCCCGGAAACGGTGGGAGCCGTAATGCGCTGCATTTATGAAAGCCTTGCTCTGAAATATCGCTATGCGATAGAGCAGCTCTCCGCTGTAACGGGTCGAGCATTTACGACCCTGCACGTTTTGGGCGGCGGCACAAAAGACCGTCTGCTTTGCCAGATGACGGCAGACTGCTGCGGCCTTACAGTAAAGGCAGGCCCGGTGGAAGCTACGGCGCTCGGCAACATTATGATTCAGTTGAAAGCCTTGGGGTTGCTGGACTCCATCACACAAGGACGCCGGCTGATTGCGGAGACAGAGGTCATTAAAACATATACCCCAAGCACACAGAACTATGCGGAATGGAACGCCGCTTATGATCGTTTCAAACCCCTATTATAATAAGGAAGGTGCAACTATGCTGTATCCTAAAATTGGTATTCGCCCTGTCATCGATGGACGCTGGGGCGGCGTCCGTGAAAGCCTGGAAAATCAGACGGTGCGCATGGCAGAAAATGCCGCCAAGCTGATTTCGGAGAACCTCAAGTACCCCGATGGTACGCCGGTGCAGTGCGTGATCGGCTGTACGACGATTGGCGGTGGTGCCGAGGCGGCCCGCGTGGCAGAGCAGTTCTCTACCCAGAATGTTACGGCAACGCTGTCTGTGACCCCCTGCTGGTGCTACGGTACCGAAACGTTCGATATGGATCCCAACACCATCAAGGCAGTCTGGGGCTTCAATGGCACCGAGCGCCCCGGCGCGGTGTATCTGGCTGCGGTTCTGGCAGCACACGCCCAGCGCGGTCTGCCTGCTTTCTCCATTTATGGCCATGACGTGCAGGAAGCCAACGATGATACGATTCCCGATGACGTGGCCGAGAAAATCCTGCGCTTTGCCCGTGGTGCTGTTGCCGCAGGCTGGATGAAGAACAAGGCCTACGTCAATATTGGCGCTGTGACGATGGGGATTGCCGGCAGCTTCTGCGATGCAGGTGTTCTGCAAAAGTATTTCGGCATCCGCGCCGAATGGGTGGACGAGGTCGAGATCCTGCGCCGCATTTCCATCGGTATCTATGACCACGACGAATATGAAAAGGCGCTGGCATGGGTGCGCGAGAATTGCAAAGAGGGCTTTGATAAGAACCTCGGTAAGAACCTGCCGCCTGTCATCACGAAGTCGAAAATTGTTCCGGCCGACAAGGATTGGGAGTTTATCGTCAAGATGACCCTGATCATCCGCGACATTCTATACGGCAATCCGCGTCTGGACGAGATGGGCTGGCATGAAGAAGCGCTCGGTCGCAACGCTGTGGTCGGCGGCTTCCAGGGCCAGCGCCAGTGGACAGACTGGCTGCCGAACGCTGACTTCACCGAAGCCATCATGGCTTCCACCTTTGACTGGAACGGCCCGAAGGCCCCGACCCCGTTCGCTACCGAGAATGACACCTGCAACGGCATTGCCATGATGCTGGGCAGCCTTGTTTCCGGCTCTGCACCGTGCTTCCATGACGTGCGCACCTACTGGAGCCCTGAAGCCTGCGAGCGTGTGACTGGGCAAAAGCCTGACGGCGTTGCCGCCAACGGCTTTATTCACCTCATCAATTCCGGCGCAACGGCCCTGGACGGTTCCGGTGCCTGCGTAGATGCCATGGGCAATCATGTGATGAAACCGTTCTGGGAGATGACCGATGCGGACATCAAGGCGTGCCTGAACGCCACCGATTGGTGTCGCGCGGACTATGAGTACTTCCGCGGCGGTGGATATTCCAGCCACTTCCGCTGCAAGGCAGAGATGCCTGTTACGATGCTGCGCTTCAACATTGTGGAGGGCATTGGACCCGTCCTGCAAATTGCCGAGGGTTGGACGGCTGATCTGCCCGACGAGATTCACAACACTATCGACAAACGCACCGACCCGACCTGGCCGACCACATGGTTCTGCCCGCGCCTGACCGGACAGGGAGCGTTCACCGATGTGTACAGCGTTATGGCAAACTGGGGTGCCAACCATGGAGTGACCGTTTACGGCCATGTGGGTGCTGACCTCATTACGCTGGCCAGCATGCTGCGCATCCCGGTCACGATGCACAATGTCCCTGCCGAGAAGATTTATCGCCCCCACGCATGGGCCAGCTTCGGCACACAGGATCAGCAGGCTGCGGATTATGCTGCGTGCAAGCAGTACGGACCGCTGTATCGGTAAGTTACCTGTCGTAAATATTTTGCTGAAAAAAATCTGACATAGCCCTTAATACCAGTTAAGGAGAGGTTTCCTTGGAAGCCTCTCCTTATTTTTTTCATCTGGAGGTACACAACTAATTCAGAAAATAAAAAGTACCTTGAGGTCTCTTTTCTCAAAGTGCGGTTATATTTCATTGCCTATAACTTAATAGGCTTTTCCTCTATACGGAGAACCGCATTATGAGTTTGTCGAATGAATAACTCTGACAATTCCACGCGAAAAACGAAATAGAATTACCGCTGCCATATGCGAATCCTGACGGTATATGCTCCACACAGGTGGACATATACTGAAGAATTTGCGTGTGTCAATTTTCAATTCGACAAGATTCTTTGTCGCTGTCGTTCACCACCAGTATTCCCATCGAAGAAAAAATGATGGGAGTACAGAAATGATAAAAAGGAACGATGGCATATCCGAGGATGATATATGCCAAAACCAATGTGCAACCTTAGTCAGGGCGTAAAGGCCGAAGGCATCGACATTGGTGAGATGCGGATGCTGGTTAAACAGGTGAGGAAAGGCCGTGTGACAATTGAAGAAGCAGCGGAAGATGCTGGAATGACAGTAGAGGAATTCAAGAAAGTGATGGAAAACACCTCTCTGCAGGCGGTCTAAGAAAAAACATATAGAGTAAACTGTTAAGCCCTACAAGGCTCAGATCGGTTCGATACCGACTGAAAGCCTTGTAGGGCTTATTTTTTTGCTTTTTTTCAAATTTATTTGTGAAAAATTTGTCCAAGACTTGACATCGGCCGGCTCTAGTGATACGGATTCATTTATGGAGGAATTGAAAGAACTGGCGAAGGGTGACGATCGGATTCTCTTTACTGGGTTTGTGCAGGGAGCAATGCTGGATTTCGGGAAAAGTGCAGGAGAGCATTCCAGCACAGCTTAAAATGTTTTGATGGTGCGCGGAACGGCAATCTCGAAGAGATAGTGGCATCCTTTGACCTCGACAAGAAGAGCATCGACCGCCGCATCGATGCCTTGGAAAAGTCGAGACCGTTAGCAGAAAGTATAGCGCGGTCCCATGTGAACCTCCCCACCTAAGCCTTTCGGCTATAGATGGGGCTTCTCCGAGGGATGTGTCTACATTTTTCATTGGTCACCCTGCTTATCGTCGGATTTAATGTGCCGCAAAGCGCAGATATCGTCGCCCTTGGCAATGGCCTTGGGCATGTCAAGGCGGGCATCAAAGCAGCGGCCGATGCCGTGGTGATTTTTCCGTCCTTTTCCGGGATGTCTTTTTCGCTTTGATTCAAGTGAGATTCCTTTTTTATGCGCCGCAATGCACAACTAAAAATCGCCCTCGACCTGTCCATGGGTCGAGAGCGATTTAACTGTCAGGAAAACTGTAAGGTCGCAGGGCGGGGAGTTATGCCCAGGGGTCAGCCACCTGCGGAATACGGATGCCGGTCAAAAGCTGCTGCTCCCACAAAAACCACTGCCCTGTGGATGGTTTGTTGCGCAGCTTTAGCGGGCGCGGGCTGTCAGCGCCGCTGCAAGCCACATATAAGGTCAGGTACCCGTCGACAAACTGCGTCCGGCTGTAAGTGTTTTCCGAAACGGTGACTCGGTACGGCTGCACAGGTGTGTAGTTGTTTTCCGGTGTGGAACCGACAAGGTAGGAACGCATCAGGTATTCCTTGCCGCGAAAACGGTCGCGGATAAACTGTTTGTCGATGCCGTTCAAGGGGCGCGGGCCGCGCAGGAAATCCAGCATTTTCTCGGTCTCGGCAGGGTTTTCCGGGTACAGCGCCAGCGCCGCCACTGTCAGAGCGGCCACTTCCTCCGGCACAGTCAGCGCAGCCTGGGGCATAGCCTTCAGCTCGTCCAAGGTCTTGGGAAGGCTGTTCAACGTGATTTCACTCATCTGGGTACCTCCTGTTCATCATGGTTTTCGGGCTATATATTTTTGCCTGTCACGCCTCGCGTGTCAGGCAAACGACTGCCTCCACATGAAACATAGGTGTAGCGTATGCTTGTCGGTGTTTTCCCAATTAGCAAGATTACTGCGGTAGCTGCTCACTGCACCGATAGCAGCTGTAATTGTTGCACGGCGCAAGTACGAAGGATACTTATGGAACATTTTATCGAATTCCTGATATTTGGCTTCACGGTTTTTATTGCCATGAACCAGCTTTTCGATATAGCGCTGCTGTTCCAAGGCTCCGGTAGTTATGCTTTTTACGGCATCCCAGTTCTCGCTGACAACACCAATCAGGTAGGAGAGCGCTTCCTGATATATACGAACCGTATCGATAAGGTTGACACTGCAGTTGACGATTCTGACTTGATAGCTGGATGTAATATTCAAAGCACTCACCTCCTTTACAATAGCGTTGCTTTATAGTATGATTATACCACAAAAATATTTAGTTGTAAAGGATATACTATGTGCAAAAATAACCTATATAGGACAAATAGACACTCCTGTTACCTACTAGAATACCATTTAGTTGTAGTAACAAAATATCGTCATCCTGTGCTTAAAGGTGCGATAAAAGTCTACCTGCTTGACCAAACAAAAACAATCTTTGATTCATGGCATTGCACTATTAAAGCTGTCAATACCGACTTGGACCATATCCACATTTTGTTTGAGGCCCCACCACAAGTACAACTATCCAAATTGGCTAACAATTATAAAACTGTTACTTCTCGACTTATTCGTAAAAACTTTAGTGAGCAACTCAAACAGTATTATTGGAAGCCATATTTTTGGAGCGATAGTTACTTTGTGTGTAGCGTTTCGGACAGAACAGAATCGGCTGTAAAATCCTATATTGACTCCCAGTAAGCGAGCTAACCCCGCCTAAACTTTGAAGCTATAGACGGGGTGTGCACTCTTCATTTGTCATCAAGGAAACGGAAGCCTACAACTTTGACGCGGACTGGACGCGTGGCAAACACGAAGCTGATTGTCGAGTTGTTTTTTTGTGCAGCTCTTCGAAAGGACCATCTGCTGATAGTCGTAGGCAGGGGAAAGGTCCGGCTGGAACATGACATAGTTGAGCAGCTTCTGGCAGGATGCGAACAGAACATTGACCTCCGCACACCGGGAATTATGCTCGGCCTTTAACCGTGTGCTCCACCGGTTTTTTCGGATGAGTTCCTTGCACTGCTTTAGAGCAGATAGACTGTATGTGGCTTTTTCCATGGGTGAACCTCTTTGAGAAAGGCCTTGATTTGTGCGAAAACAGGTTGAATTGCAGCGGTGATGCGTCAACCGCTTGCTTTGGGCTACATTCCCGCAAAAATGTCATTGCCATCAAGATAGGTATAAGGCTTTTCCTGCTCCACAAAGCCATTGATGGCGATGAATCCGAGCTGCTTAACGGCCAGTTCCTTGATGTTCGCCACCTGCTGAGCCTCACGGTGAATTTCATCGAGGGTCATAGGTTGGGCATAATACTTTGCCTCATAAATTGCATAGCCGTCTGCCAGCTCCAGAGCAACATCGAACTCACCGTTCTTGCGGTGGACGGGGTCGTCATAGTAATAGCTGCCGATGTTGCGAACACCCTTCAGTTTCCCAGAACGAACCTGTAAACTGAAATAGTCACGGCAAATGCCCTCAAATCGGCGAGAGATGAAGTCTGTCAGAGTAGGGGCTACATACTCATCATAGAAAGCCTCTGCGCCTAGCACTTGCAATGCGCTGGCGTTTTTATAGATAAAGGTAAAGTAGAACCGTAACAAGTTGTCGTTGATTTCAAAGGTAGATTTCTTGCTGTCGTTGAGCTTGTTGATGGGGTAATTGCGGGAGATGATTTCGAGGTCACGCAGAGGTTTCATCTGTTTTGCAAGATTGCCGGTCTTCTTCACATCCAGCTTGTCTTCAATTTCAGAATAGCGCTTCTTGCCGTTACCAATGACTGCAAAGATACGCTCTGCGTTGATTTTGACGGAATAGTCCGACAACAGCAACTGACTGGCATACAGGTACACCGCACTCACAGGATTTAGAATTGTACTGACGATGTTTTCTCGCAGCGTGGCAGTAGGACGCAACGCCTGATTCACAAAAGGAGAACCGCCGAATACAGCATAGTGCGCCACCTTGTCGTAGGGAGTTTTGTCAGGATAGAACTTGGCGGTATCCAGATAGTTCAATTCGTTGAGTTTGATAGTGACAGCAAAGCGTCCATACAGAGCATTTTTCTCCTGCAAGAGGTCCTTCATCATTCCGATGTGAGAGCCGGAGAGGATAAGCGCAATGTTTCCAAGCCGGTTATCAATGATGCTCTGAAAAACGGAATCAACTGTTGTGGGCTCATTCATCACCTTCAGATAGGGGTATTCGTCAATGACGACAACCATTTTCTGAGGCAGCGTGTTAAGATAGGTAAAAACATCTTGTAGTGTACTGAAGCTCAGAGCTACTGGCAATATCTTGGCTCGAACCAGCTCATCAACGAGGCTATCAATATTTTCTTGTACTGTGCCTTTCAAACACTCGAAATAAACGGTCTGATAAGGGCAGTTATCAAGGGCTTTCTGAATGAGCGTGGTCTTTCCAACTCGCCGCTTGCCGTAGACCATCACAGCTTTGCCGATGTAGTCTTGCTGCAAGAGCACCAGTTCTTTCTCACGGCCTATAAACATATTGCGCCTCCAATAATACTGAATACATTTTCACTGAAATAACTTTCAGCATTATTTTACCACGAGACCGAACAAAAAGCAAGCAAAAAAGGGGACCACCGCGCCGCAAGCGATGGCCCTCTTTTTTATTGGCAGCATACGCCGCTTGTTAAGAATTACATTGCCCACAGCACAAGCGCAGCGACTACAGCAACAACAATGATAAGCAACAGAGGCCCGCAGCCGGAGCCATTGCCGCCACCGTTGTGATTCCCTCCGCTGCCACCGGAACCGCCGAAGTTGCGGTCAAATGACTGTTTATAGTGGGCATATCCGGTACTGCCGCTGCCAAAATAGCCGTAATCGTTCGCCATGATACACTACCTCATTCGCTATATTTGTCCTTGTTTCCTGCAAGAATATCCTCACAAATGCTCTTGTACTCCGGCAACATCTCCAAAAACGGAACCCACCGCCGTTTAACCTCTTCTCGTCCTTCATGCGGATGTTGGTTAAGCTGGTGAGAAAGGGCCGCGTGACGATTGAAGAAGCAG
>OLPF01000688.1_pt1 | contig 33180 bp, 20 predicted proteins | sample 1673121 | NCBI WGS metagenome assembly OLPF01 (sample SAMEA3136756, study PRJEB25190) | human gut metagenome
CCCCTGGTTTTTTGGCCGGCTGAATTGTGACGGTTTTCGCGGCCAAGCAAAAGCAACGCGCAGAATTTAACGCATTTGCCTTGCGAAAATTCCCGGTTCCTGCTATGATAAGAAGAGATTTTTCGGATAATGGAGGCGGAAGTATGGCTTCGCTCACGATGGACAAACTCGTCGCCCTGTGCAAAAACCGGGGCTTCATCTTCGCAGGCTCCGAAATTTACGGCGGCCTGGCCAACACCTGGGACTATGGCCCCTTGGGTGTGGAGCTGAAAAACAACGTAAAAAAGGCATGGTGGAAGAAGTTCGTCCAGGAGAACCGCTACAACGTGGGTCTGGACGCCGCCATCCTGATGAACCCCCAGGTGTGGGTGGCTTCCGGTCACGTGGGAGGCTTCTCTGACCCCCTGATGGACTGCAAGGAGTGCAAGGAGCGCTTCCGCGCCGACAAGATCATCGAGGAGTGGTGCCAGGAAAACAACTTTGACCTGGGCAAGTCCGTGGATGCGCTGAGCCAGAGCGAGATGAAGGATTTCATCGAGACGCACAACATCGCCTGCCCCTCCTGCGGCGGCCACAACTGGACCGACATCCGTCAGTTTAACCTGATGTTCAAGACCTTCCAGGGCGTCACCGAGGACGCAAAGAACACCGTGTACCTGCGGCCTGAGACGGCCCAGGGCATTTTCGTCAACTTCCAGAACGTCCAGCGTACCACCCGGAAGAAGCTGCCCTTCGGCGTGTGCCAGGTGGGCAAGTCCTTCCGCAACGAGATCACCCCCGGCAACTTCACCTTCCGCACCCGTGAGTTCGAGCAGATGGAGCTGGAGTTCTTCTGCAAGCCCGGCACCGAGCTGGAGTGGTTCAAGTACTGGAAGGACTTCTGCCACAAGTGGCTGCTGAACCTGGGCATGAAGGACGAGAACCTGCGCCTGCGCGACCACGACCCCGAAGAACTGTCTCACTATTCCAACGCCACCACCGACTTCGAGTTCGCCTTCCCCTTCGGCTGGGGCGAGCTGTGGGGCGTGGCTTCCCGGACCAACTACGACCTGAACGCCCACCAGACCACCTCCGGCAAGGACCAGACCTACTTCGACCAGGAGTCCGGCGAGCACTACATCCCCTTCGTCATCGAGCCTTCCCTGGGCGCCGACCGCGTGACCCTGGCCTTCCTGGTGGACGCTTACGACGAGGAGGTCGTGGGCCAGGACAAGAACGGCAAGGACGACGTCCGCGTGGTCCTGCGCCTGCACCCCGCCCTGGCGCCCTTCAAGTGCGCCGTGCTGCCCCTGTCCAAGAAGCTGGCCGGCCCCGCCCAGGAGCTGCTGGATGACCTGTCCAAGGACTTCATGTGCGACTATGACGACGCCGGCTCCATCGGCAAGCGCTATCGCCGCCAGGACGAGGTCGGCACCCCCTACTGCATCACCGTGGACTTCGACACCGTGGGCGACGCCGACAAGGAAGGCGACCACTGCGTCACCGTCCGTGACCGCGACACCATGGAGCAGGTCCGTCTGCCCATCTCTGAGCTGAAGGACTACCTCCGGGAGAAGATGGCGTTTTAAGCCTCATTTCAGGATTCCCTAGTACGATAAATTGACTGCCCAGGGGGTGGGGGACTGCGTAAGTTTCGTGGCCTCCCACCCCTGGTGGTTTGTTCTTTCCAAGCGGTTATCTTCCGGCGTTTTTTTCAGACCGCCGGAGGATAAGCGTTTAGAAACCGAAAGGAGACGACCGATGTCATCTGCCGAAAAACAACAACGAAAAGCCGCGCGGAAGCTGCCGGGGAAGGACCAGGGCCTGACCTTCTGGCAGTGCTTCGCCAAGGATCGGCTGTATACCAAAGATATGCCGGGCATCCGCCCCTATCTCTACATCATCCCCTTTTTCCTGGCCTACTTCGTGCTGGACTTTTCCCTGCGCTACACCTACCGGTCCGCAGGCATCGTGGGGGTGAGGTATCTTCCGGCATTTCTGTTCACTCTGGGCTGGGCGCTGGTCTTTGCGGGGCTGGTGTTCTGCCTGCCCAAGGTGCCCCGCTGGTTCGTGCGGTGCGTGCCGCTGGTGACCTTCGTCAGCATCGCCGTGACCCACAGCGGCTTTATGAGCATGTTCCGCCGCTTTTTCTCCTTCTCCGTGCTGACCTACGGGGGAACGGGGAGCTTCATGCAGGCCTCGTACATCCACATCGCGCTGAAGGTGGTGGCGGGGGCCACGGTCACCGTCCTGCTGATGATGACCTCTGGCCGTCTGCTGAAGGTCATTCCGCCCAAGCCTGTGAAGCTGTCTGTGATCCTGGGCCTGGTGGCGGCGGTGCTGGGGGCGGGGATCATCGCCTTTACCAACTACCATTTCTTCCCCGTGGTGGACACGGTGGTCTGGGACAACGCCGAGGAAAACACGGAGAGCGCCGCCTACCATGCGTTCAGCGACACCACCAACTCCCTGAAGCTCTGCGGCCTGTACCAGTACACCATGCGGGATCTCGTCCGCCAGATCTTCCCCGCCAACACCATGAGCGACGACGAGCGGCAGCAGGTGGAGGAATATATCGCCGCCTATGAGGACGCCAAACAGCCCAACGACTACACGGGTCTGCTCCAGGGTAAAAACGTCATCATGGTCCAGCTGGAGGCCCTGGACACCTGGATGCTCCAGCCGGAGTACATGCCCAACCTCTCGCAGCTCAAGTCCGAGAGCATTTCCTTCACCAACCACTACACCCCGGCCTATATCACCGCCGGGACCTTCAACACCGAGTTCATGGCCAACACCAGCCTCCTGCCCGCCACCGGCGGCATCCCCACCTCGGTGTACACCGACGACAACTACCCCTTCTCCCTGGCCAACCTGTTCCGCAAGGCCGGCTACACCGCCCGCTCCTTCCACAACAGCGAGGGGAACGTCTACGACCGGGAGAACATCCACCGCAACCTGGGCTATGAGAAATACTACGGCGGCAGTACCCTGAATATGGACGAGCACGAGCTGGACCGCCAGCTCATCAACGGCTTCGATGCCATGACGGAGAAAAGCCCCTTCTTCTCCTTCGTCATCACCTACTCGGCCCACGGGCCTTACGGCGAGGACAACGTCATCTACCAGGAGAACAAAGACGCCGCCCAGGCCGCCGCCAAGCGCACCGACGGCAACTACGTTTACGCCGTGGCCGGAGCCATGGAGACCGACCGCTTCATCGGGGAGCTGATGGACAAGCTCCGGGAGAGCGGCCACGACAAGGACACCGTCCTGGTCTTCTACGCCGACCACTACAACTACTACATGATGGACGACGCCCTGAACATGGAGCTCAAGGGCGTGGACAACATGAACATGCTCCAGCACACGGACTTCTTCATCTGGGCCGATGGCATCGAGCCGACCCGGATCGACAAGGTGACGGCCACCCCCGACGTGCTGCCCACCGTGGCCAACCTCCTGGGTCTGGACACCACCGGGGCCTTCCTGGTGGGGCACGACGGCCTGGGGGACCAGGGCGGCTATGTGTTCTTTGCCGACGGCAGCTGGTTTGACGGCGAGCGCTACTGGTCCAGCACCAGCGGCGAGACCGGCAATGCCGAGCGTACCGCCGAGATCAGCCGCCTGACCACCCTGAGCAACCGCATCCTGGCAGGCAACTATTACAGCAATTTGGAGAGCGAGACCCATGACACCAACGAAAACTGACGTGCGTCCGGCGCGGAGCCCTGCGTCGGCGAAGAAAACAATGCAGTTGCCCCGGTCCCCCTGGCTGACTTTGCTCTTGCTGCTGGCCGTGGGCGTGATGATCAGCGGCTTTTCCCTGGCTTTTTCCGGGAGTGAAGGCATCATCTGGGGGGGAAGCCCCGTCCTGTTCTTCTGGAACACCCTGCCCATCCTGCTCCTGCTGGGGCTGGTGTGGCTGGCCAGCGGCCTTTCCTGGCTGGCGGTGCTGGTGACGGGGACGCTCATCTTCCTGCTCACCGGGGCCAACTACTTCAAGGTCATGTTCCGGGACGACCCCATGGTCTGGTCCGACCTCTTCCGCATCCGGGAGGGGTTCCAGATGTCCGGGCAGTACGACGTGAAGCTCACGCCCCTCATGGGGGTGTGGATCGCGGCGATGATCGCCGCCGCCGTCCTGCTGTTTTTCCTGGGAAAAGGCAAGCCCCGCGCCACGGTGCGGATGCTGGCCCTGACCGCCGTGGGCATGTTCAGCTTGGTCTGCTTCAACTACATTTACCCCAACGACCAGCGCTACACCCAGCTGGCCGGGGACTACGCCAAGGACGAGGGGGAGGCCTACGCCGCCACCGGCATCGTCTACCCCTTCTTCCACAGCGCAGGGGACTACATGAATTCCCAGGGAAATTACGACGAGCGGGCGGCGCGGGAAGAGCTGAACCAGTACACCGACGCCACCATTCCTGAGGACAAGAAAGTCAACCTCATCACCATCCAGCTGGAGGCCTTTGCCGACCTGTCTGTCTTTGACATCGACGGCCTGTCGCCGGATGTGTACAAGGACTTCCACGACATCCAGGCCGCCAGCTACTCCGGGAATCTCATCACAGACATCTTCGCCGGGGGCACCACGGAGACGGAATGGGCCTTTATCACCGGCGGCAACCGGCACGGGGACTTTAAGACCAAGACGGACTCCACCGCCTGGTACCTCAAGAGCCAGGGCTACACCGCCAACGGCGCCCACCCCTGCCGGGACTGGTTCTACGACCGGAAAAACGTGAACCCCAACCTAGGCCTGGACGACTACCTCTTCACGGACAACTACTACTACCAGTTCGTGGAGAAGGACGCAGACGTGGCCTATGACGATGTGTTCTTCCCGGACCTGCAAAACCGGCTGACGGAATACTTCCAGACCAACGACGCCCCCCTCTTCTCCTTCAACGTGACCTACCAGGGCCACGGCCCCTACAACACGGAGAAGACCTATTGGGGCAGCGAGTATTGCACGGGAAATTATGAACCGAAGACTCTCAACGCCCTGAACAACTACTTCCACCTGGTCCAGGACACCTCCCACTACGTCAAGGAGTTCATGTCCTATCTCGACAGCCTGGACGAGCCGGTGGTGCTGGTCCTCTACGGGGACCATAAGCCCTGGATGGGCAACCACGGCGTCATCTACGAGGGCATGGGCATCAGCCTGGACACCACCACGGAGCAGGGCTTCCGAAACTATTACTCCACCTGGTACACCATCTGGGGCAACCAGGCGGCCAAGACCCAGCTGGGCCAGAGTTTCCAGGGCCAAGGCCCGGATCTCTCCCCCTGCTTCCTCATGAATCAGGTCTTTGAGATGATCGGCTGGGAGGGCTCTGCCTACATGCAGGCCCAGCGGGAGACGGCGCACATGCTCCCCGTCCTGCACACCACCGGCTGGGTGGAGGAGAACGGCGTCCTCACCGACAGCCCCTCCCCCGCAGCCAAGGTGCGTATGGAAGATTTTCAGAATCTATCCCAGTATGATCGCACAAAATATGAGTAAAAGTGAGAAAACCTCCCTTATCTCTTGAGATAAGGGAGGTTTTATGCTATTCTAAAATATGTATAGCTATTGACTTTTTTCTCTGCCGCCTGCACAGGGCGGCAACGCGAGATAGAAATTATCAAACCGAGGTTCCAAACCATGAAGTATCAGCAGTGGAAGATAGCCCAGCGATCCCAGCAAGTGTGCCGGGAGATGGAGCGCCAGGGGGTGCCTCTCCTGGTGGCCGCCACCCTCTGCGCCCGCGGGCTGACCGACTTAGATGAGGCCAAGGCTCTGCTGTCCAGCGCAGAGGATCAGCTCTGCGACCCCTACTTGATGAAAGACATGGATCTGGCGACCGCCCGCATCGGGCGGGCGCTGCGCAACAAGGAGTCTATCGCCGTCTACGGCGACTACGACGTGGACGGCATCACCGCCACCTGTCTGCTCACCCATTATCTCCGGTCACAGGGGGGCAACGTGCGCTATTACATCCCCGACCGGCTCACCGAGGGCTACGGCGTGAACAACCAGGCCGTGGAGGAGCTGGCGCTGCAAGGCGTGACCCTCATCATCACCGTGGACTGCGGCATCACCGCCCTGGCCGAGACGGCTTACGCCGCCAGCCTGGGCGTGGACATGATCGTCACCGACCACCACGAATGCAAAGAAAAGCTCCCGGACGCCATCGCCGTGGTGGACCCCCACCGGAAAGACTGCCCCTATCCCTTCAAGGATCTGGCCGGCGTGGGCGTGGCCCTGAAGCTGGTCATGGCCCTGGGCAGCGTCTCCGGCGGCGAGAAGCGGGCCAACGCCCTGTTTCACGAGTACGCCGATCTGGCCGCCGTGGGCACCATCGCGGACGTGATGAAGCTTTTGGGCGAGAACCGGACCATCGTCCGGGTGGGCCTGAAGCACCTGAAAAAGACCCGCCGCCGCGGGTTGTATGCCCTCATGGTGGAGGCCGGGACCCTGAGCCGGGCCATCAACTCCACCACCGTGGGGTACTGCCTCTCCCCCCGCATCAACGCCGCCGGACGCATGGGCCGGGCGGCCATGGCCGCCGACCTCATCCTGACGGACGACACCGAGCGGGCCGAATATCTGGCCCACGAGCTGTGTGAGCTCAACCGCCAGCGGCAGGGAGTGGAGCTGGATATTTTCAACAACTGTCTCTCCCGCCTGGCCGGAGGCGGGACCTACGACTGCCTGGTCCTGGCCGACCACACCTGGCACCAGGGCGTGGTGGGCATCGTGGCCTCCCGGCTGGCCGAGCAGTTTGCCTGCCCCGTGTTTATGATCTGCCTCCAGGAGGACGGCAAGGGCAAGGGCTCCTGCCGGTCCTACGGCGGCTTTAACCTCTTTGCGGCTCTGGAGCAGTGCGCGGACCTGTTGGAGGGCTACGGCGGCCATGCGCTGGCCGCGGGCTTTACCATCCTGGAGGACAACATCCCCCTCTTCCGCCACCGGATGCAGGACCTCATCCGGGAGGACACCGGGGGCGAGGCCAACGTCTCCACCTTGAAGATCGACGGGGAGATCGAAAACACCGCCGTCCTCACCGTGGAGGAGGTCGAGGCCCTGTCCATGCTGGAGCCCTACGGCGCGGGCAACCCCAAGCCCATCTTTTCCCTCAGCGGCGTCACCGTCACCTGCATGACCGACGTGGGCGGCGGGCGGCATCTCAAGATGCGGGCCAGCCGGGACGGGCGGACCGTGGACATGATCTTTTTCTCCGTCACCCGTGCCAAGTCCGGCCTGGCGGTGGGGGACAAGGCGGACGTGGCCTTTTACCCCCAGATCAACGAATACCGCGGCTCCCGGACGGTGCAGCTGCACCTGGTAGACCTGCGACCGGCCTACACGGCCAAACAGCAGAATGAACAGGCTCTGTATCGGAAATACTCCCGTGGGGAGCCCATCACCCCCTGCGAGGCGCGGGCCATGATCCCGGACCGGGAGGAGCTGGCCGCCGTGTGGCGGTACCTGGCCAACCGGGAGGGGGAGGTCATCGACCACCCCATTCGCCTGGCCCGGAAGGTCGCCCAGGAGGGGGATCTGTGGGAATCCACCCTGCGGACGATGATCTGCCTGGAGGTGATGGAGAGCTTCGAGCTGCTCCGCATGGAGCCGGAGCCGGGGGGGATGCTCCGCATCTGCCTGCAAAAGCGGCGGGGCCAGGGGAAGGTCTCCCTGCTCCAGTCGCCCATCATCAAGCACTTGCAGGACATCGCCTGGGGCAAAGAGAGAAGCTCATAACAGCAGGAAAGGGGAGGACGCTATGGAGAGTGCGACCGGGAATCAAGTCCCTATGGAGGACAAACTAGCCGCTCGGTTTGCCGAGCTGGAAGAAAAAATCAAAAACATGCCCCAGGAGGAGCAGGACCGGGTGCGGGACGCCTACACCTACGCCAAGGAGCACCACGACGGCCAGCTCCGCAAGGACGGCTCCCCTTATATCACCCACCCCCTGGAGGTGGCGCATCTGGTGGCGGACCTGGGGCTGGACGCCGACTCCATCATCGCCGCCCTGCTCCACGACACCATCGAGGACACCGATGCCACCCATGAGGAGGTCGCCAAGCGCTTTGGCGTCACCGTGGCGAACCTGGTGGAGGGCGTGACCAAGTTAAACAAGGTCAAGTATACCTCCACGGAAGAGAAGCAGATGGAAAATCTGCGGAAAATGCTCATGGCCATGGCCCAGGATGTCCGGGTCATTCTGATCAAGATCTGCGACCGGGTGCACAACATCCGGACGCTGGAATACCAGTCCGAAAAGAAGCAGCGGGAGAAGGCTCTGGAGACGCTGGAGATCTACGCCCCCATCGCCCACCGCCTGGGCATGCAGCGGATGAAATGGGAGATGGAGGACGAGTCCCTCCGCTTCCTGGACCCCGTGGCCTACAAAGAAATTTCGGACGAGCTGGCGGCCCAGGCCAAGGCCCACGCCGCCTTTATGGAGCGGATCCAAAACGAGATCCAGGACCGCCTGAAAAAAGAGGGCATCAAGGGCACGGTCTATGGGCGGGTGAAGCACGTCTACTCCATCTACCGGAAGATGTACGCCCAGAACAAAAAGCTCAGTGAGATCTTTGATCTCTATGCCTTTCGGGTCATCGTGGATGACATCCCCACCTGTTACAGCGTGCTGGGCTGTATCCACGACATGTACAAGGCGGTCTTGGGCCGCTTCAAGGACTACATCGGCACGCCCAAGCCCAACATGTACCAGTCCCTCCACACCACCGTCATCGGCAGCGAGGGCATCCCCTTTGAGGTCCAGATCCGTACCTGGGAGATGCACCACATGGCCGAGTACGGCGTGGCGGCCCACTGGAAGTATAAGCAGGGCCTGAGCAACAAGCAGCTGGGCACCGAGGAGACCTTTGCCTGGGTGCGCCGTCTGCTGGAAAACCAGCAGGACACCGAGGCGGAGGAATACATCCGCTCGCTGAAGGTCGATCTCTTCGCCGACGAAGTCTTTGTCTTTACCCCCGGCGGCGATGTCATCAATCTGCCCGCCGGGGCGACCCCCATCGACTTTGCCTATGCCATCCACTCCGCCGTGGGCAACTCCATGACGGGGGCGAAGGTCAACGGGCGCATCGTCGGCTTTGACTACCGCCTGCGCTCCGGCGAGATCGTGGAGGTCATCACCTCCAAAAACGCCAAAGGCCCCAGCCGCGACTGGATGAAGCTGGCCAAGAGCAACCAGGCCCGCACCAAGATCCGCCAGTGGTTCAAGCGGGAGAAGCGGGAGGAAAACGTGGCCCACGGCCGCACCATGTTCGAGGGGGAGATCAAGCGCCTGGGCCTGACCATCGCCATGCTCACCACCGAGTCGATGCTGCCGCACATCCTGGAAAAAGTCCGCTTCAACTCCCTGGAGGAGATGTACGCCGCCATCGGCTACGGCGGCGCCTCCGCCCAGAAGTGCGCCAACCGCGCCAGGGAAGAACTCATCCACCAGGACCGCCAGGAGGCCGAGCGCCTGGCCGCCGAGAAGGCCGAGCAGGAGGCCCGCCAGCAGGAGGAGGTCACCGCCGCCCTGGACTCCGGCGTGGCCAAGTCCGGCAACAAGAAGCACTCCGTCTCCGGCGTGATCGTGGCGGGCATGACGGAATGTATGGTCAAGTTCGCCAAGTGCTGCACCCCCGTCCCCGGAGACCCCATCGTGGGCTTCATCACCAGGGGCTACGGCGTGTCGGTCCACCGGGCGGACTGTCCCAACGCCATCAGCGGCCAGACCCGACCAGGGGAAAAAGACCGCTGGATCAAGGTCAGCTGGGACCCCGACAGCCTCAACACCTACAAGACCTCCCTGGACATCATCGCGAAGGACCGGCCCGGCCTGGCCATGGACGTGACCACGGTGATGGCCACGGCAAAGATGAATATTTTGGCCATGACGGTCAACGTCCTGCCGGACGGGTACACCAAGTTTAATCTGGTGGTGGAAGTCCGGGGCCAGGGCGAGGTCACGACCATTATGAATAAGCTCAACCAAGTGAAGAATGTGTATCAGGTGTCGCGGGTGAGCGGGTAAAGAAATTCGCGGCCACCATCAAATCAAAAACGGGAACACCAGAGGAGCCGTTTGGCTCCTCTCTTTCCCGGAAAAATAAAGGAAGCGTATCAGCTATGGAACACAACTTCCAGCCCCTGCTCTTCGGCGGGGATATTAACGTTTACAGCGTAGCACGGGCCTTCCATGAGGCTTATGGCATCCAGTCTGTCTGCTATGGCAAGTTTGCCTCCGGCCCGGCCTATGGGTCCACCATCATCGACTACCGGGTCTGCCCCCAGAACGAGGACGCCGCCACCTTCCGCGAGAACGTGGCAAAGGCCGCCCAGGAGTTTGCGGACAAGACCGTGCTGGTCATCGGCTGCGGCGACAGCTACGTGAAGCTGGCCGCCGAGAACAAGCAATATTTCCCGGAAAACTGCATCGCCGCCACGGTCAGCGGGGAGCTCATCAACACCCTCATCAACAAGGAGAAGTTCTATGCCCTCTGCGATGAGTACGGCATCGACCACCCTGGCACCTTCATCTACCGCAAGGAGATGGGGCATGATTTCGAGCTGAATTTCCAGCCGCCCTACATCTGCAAGCCCGCCAACGGCGTGGCCTACTGGGAGCATCCCTTCGAGGGCAACGAGAAGGTCTTTACCTGCCCCGACCGGAAGAACCTGGAGGAGGTGCTGGATAAGGTCTATGCCTCCGGCTATCCCGACACGATGATCATCCAGGACTTTATCCCTGGCGATGACAGCTACATGCGCGTGCTGACCAACTACTCCGACCGCAACGGCAAAGTAAAGCTCATGTGCATGGGCCATGTGCTGCTGGAGGAACACACCCCCCACGGCATCGGCAACCACGCCGTCATCCTCAACGAGCCGTGCGGCCCCATCGCCGAGAAGATCAAGGCGTTTTTGGAGGACATCGGCTATGTCGGCTTCTCCAACTTCGACATCAAGTATGACCAGCGGGACGGCAAGTACAAGGTCTTTGAGATCAACTGCCGCCAGGGGCGCAGCAACTACTACGTCACCGGCGCGGGCTACAACATCGCCAAGCTCCTGGTGGAGGACCGGGTGGAGGGGAAAGACCTGCCCTTCGTCCTGGCCGACAACCCCAGCCTGTGGCGGGTCGTGCCCCGAAAAGTTGCCTTTGCGTATATCGTCTCCGACTACCACCAGGAGATGAAGCAGCTCATGCAGCAGGGGAGGGAAGTCCGCCCCCTGTTCTACGACAAAGACAAGCCCCTGATGCGGACGCTCCGCATGGAGAAGAATCTGCTGGGCCACTTCAAGAAGTTCAAGCAGTATTACGAGCGAAAGGCCTAAGCCCTTTCCCGAAAAGGAGGACCCACAATGGAAGGTATCCTCGGCGTGCTGGGCGGCATGGGCCCCCAGGCCACCAATACGTTTTATCAGCGCATCATCGACCGCACCCAGGCCGACACGGACCAGGAGCACCTGCGGGTGCTCATCTGGAGCGACGCGAAGATCCCCGACCGTACCGCCGGGATCTTAGGCACCCCAGAGCAGGCAGAGGCGGTGTTTGCCCATCTGCTGGCCGACGCAAAGCTGCTGGAGGGGGCGGGGTGTACGGTCCTGGCCATCCCCTGCAATACGTCTCACTACTTTGCCGACCGGCTCCAGGCCCAGCTGCACGTCCCCATCATCCACATGATCCGGGAGACGGTCAAGACGATCCAAGCCATGGGCAAGCAGACCGTGGGCATCCTGGCCACGGACGGTACGGTGCAGACGGGCATCTACCAAAACGAACTGACCGCCGCCGGGCTGACCCCCGTGACCCTGCCGGAGGAGCTGCAAAAGACGGTCATGTCCATCATCTACGATGAGATCAAGAAAGGGGAGACCGGCTCCCGCGAGAAATTCGGGGAGATCGACGCCTACCTGCGTTCCGTCGGGTGCGACTGCGCCATTCTGGGCTGCACGGAGCTGTCGGTCTACCGCACCCTCCACAGCCTGCCCCCCTTCTATATCGACGCCATGGAGATCTTGGCCGAGCAGGCCATCCTCCGCTGCGGCAAACAACTGCGGAACGTATAAGAAAGAGCCTTCCCCCAGGGGAAGGCTTTACGAAAGGACGATCAAAAACTATGGATCTTACCCTCTACCCCCTGGGGGAGTACATTCAGCTGCTCCAGCGGAAAAACCTTCAGCTGGATTTCTCCGGCGCACCCCTCACCAGAGAGGTGGCACTGGTCAGCTGCGACTCCCGCGATGTGATCCCCGGCACCCTGTTCATCTGCAAGGGCGCCCATTTTAAGCCTGAATTTTTACAGTCCGCCAAGGAAAAGGGCGCCTTCGTCTACCTGTCTGAGAAGAAGTACGACCAGGTAGACCTGCCCTGCATCCAGGTCAGCGACGTGCGTCTGGCTATGGCCTACCTGGCGGATTTCTATTACAACCACCCCTCCGCCAAGCTGGGCGTGGTGGGCGTGACCGGCACGAAGGGCAAATCGACCACCACCTACTACCTCAAGTATATCTTTGACGAGTATCTGGCCGCCAAGAAGCAGGCCCCCAGCGGCGTCATCGGCGGCATCGAGACGTATGACGGCGTGGAGAAGTTCGAGTCCCATTTGACCACCCCCGAACCCCTGGAGCTGGAGCGGCACTTTGCCAACGCCGTGTCTTCCGGCATCCGCTACCTGAGCATGGAGGTCTCCAGCCAGGCGCTGAAATACGACCGGGTGAAGAACGTGGAGTTTGCCGCCGCCGTGTTCCTGAACATCGGCATGGACCACATTTCGCCCATCGAGCACCCGGATTTTGAGGACTACTTTGCCTCCAAGCTCCGCATCTTCGCCCAGGCCGCCGCCGCCTGCGTGAACCTGGACTGCGACCACGCCGACCGGGTGCTGGAAGCGGCCCGGAAGAGCTGCCCCCGCATCATCACCTTCTCCCAGACGGACCCCTCTGCCACCATCTTTGGCTCCCAGGTCCGAAAGGCCGGGGGAGACATTCTGTTCCGCGTGAAGACCCCCCGGTACAGCCGGGAGTTCCGGCTGACCATGCCGGGCCTGTTCAACGTCCAGAACGCCCTGGCGGCCCTAGCCGTGTGCGAGGCCGTGGGCGTGCCGGAGCAATATGCCTTTGCGGGCCTGATGAAGGCCCGCGTGCCGGGCCGGATGGAGGTCTATGCCAACGCAGACGAAAAGGTCAGCGTGATCGTGGACTACGCCCACAACCGTCTGTCCTTCGAGACGCTCTTCCGCTCGGTGCGGGAGGAGTACCCCGGCCGCCGGATCGTCACCGTGTTCGGCTGCCCCGGCTACAAGGCCTATGACCGGCGGAAGGACCTGGGCGAAATTTCCGGGCAGTATTCCGACCTGGTCATCCTGACCGAGGAGGACCCCGGCGAGGAGCCGGTGGAGAACATCTGCCGGGACATCGCCCAGTATGTGGCCCAGGGGACCAGCGACTACTCCATCGTCCCCGACCGCGGCGAAGCCATCAAGCAGGCCGTGATGAGCTGCGACGAGCCCACGGTCATCCTGCTCACCGGCAAGGGGGCGGAGACCCGCCAGAAGCGCGGCATCGAGTATATTGACTGCCCCTCTGACGTAGACTATGCCAAGCAGTATCTGCACGACTACGACGTGCAGCACGGCATGGACGGCATGAGCAAGGTCCGCGCCCTGCTGGACGTGCTGCCCAAGCTCCGCCAGTACGAGGGCCGGACCATTGTCATCAAGTACGGCGGCTCCGCCCTGGACGCGGCCTCCACCGATACGATTTTGGAAGACGCCGCTGCGCTGCAATCCGTGGGCGTGCGGGTGGTCTTAGTCCACGGCGGCGGGAAAGAGATCTCTTCCCTGCTGGAGCGGATGAACGTGCCCACCGTGTTTGAGAACGGCTACCGCGTGACCGACGACACCGTATTGGAGACGGCAGAAATGGCCCTCTCCGCCCGCGTGAACAAGTCCATCGTCTCCGCCCTGGACCGCATCGGCGCAAAGGCCTGCGGCGTGTCCGGCCGGGACGGGGGCCTCATCACCGCCCGGCAGAAGGACAAGGCACTGGGTCTGGTGGGGACCATCACGAAGGTGGACCCCCGGCTCCTGCGGACCCTGCTGGACAGCGGCTTCCTGCCCGTTGTTTCGCCCGTGAGCCGCAGCGAGGACGGCGGCGCCCTGAACTGCAACGCCGACGACGCGGCCCGCGCCGTGGCCGAGGCTATGGGCGCGGATAAGCTCATCTTCCTCACCGACACCGACGGCATCCTGGTGGACAGCCACAACCAGTCCACCCGCATCGCCCGCATGGACGTGGCCAGGGCCAAGGAGCTGATGGACAGCGGCCTCATCGCCGGCGGCATGATCCCCAAGACCATGAACTGCATCCACGCCGTGGAGCACGGGGTGGGGTCCGTGACCGTTCTGGACGGCCGGATGGAGCACGCCGTGCTGCTGGAAGCCATCGCGGAGAAATCCCTGGGCACCACCATGGAGAAGAAAAAGTAACGTGACCAAAGAAGGAGACCTGTCAATGGTTCAGATCGAGACTCTCCCCAACGGCGTCCGCCTGGTGACGGAAGCCATGGATACCGTGCGCTCCGCCGCCCTGGGCATCTGGGTGGGAGGCGGCTCACGGGAGGAGACGCCGGAGGAATCCGGCGCGGCCCACTTCATCGAGCACATGCTCTTTAAGGGCACCCAGCGCCGCACGGCCCAGGACATCGCCAGGGAGACCGACGCCATCGGCGGGCAGATGAACGCCTTTACCACCAAGGAGTGTACCTGCTTCTACGGCCGGGTCCTGGACGACCACCTGCCCCAGGCGCTGGACATCCTCTTTGATATGGTCTACTGCTCGTCCTTCGCCCAGGAGGCGGTGGAGACCGAGCGGGGGGTCATTTTAGAAGAGATCGACATGTATGAGGACACCCCGGACGACCTCTGCGCCGAAAAGCTTTTCGGGGCCGTCTTTGCCGGCAGCCCGCTGGCCCGGCCCATTTTGGGCCGGGAGGAGACCCTGGCCCCCATGACGGGGGCGTTTCTCAAGGCCTATCACGACGCCCACTACCGGGGGGACAACACCGTTGTGGCCCTCACGGGCAGCTTTTCCCAGGAAGTCCTGGAGGACATTCGGCGTCGTTTTTCCGCCCTGCCTGCGGGTAGGGCACCTGCCCCGGTCCCGGCGGCGTATACCCCGGCCTTTGTCGCCACCCCCAAGCCCATCGAGCAGAATCACCTGACCCTGGCCTTTCCGGGGCTGGACTACAACTCCCCCAAGCGCTTTGCCTTGCAGCTCTTGTCTGCGATCTTGGGCGGCGGCGTGTCCTCCCGGCTGTTTCAGCAGGTGCGGGAGCAGCAGGGGCTTTGCTACTCCATCTACTCCTACGGCGCGGGCCACGCGGAGACGGGGGTCTTCTGTATCTACACGGCCCTGAACAAGGAGACGGAGGCCAAGGCCCTGGCGACCATCCGCCGGGTCATCGACGACTTCCTGGCCAAGGGCCCCACCACCGAGGAGCTGGAGCGGGCCAGAGAGCAGTCGAAGGCCAACGTCATCATGGGCCTGGAATCCACCCAGTCCCGTATGAGCCATGCAGGGCGGTCGCTGCTCTTTTCCGGGGAAATTTTGACCCCGGAGCAGATCCTCGACGCCTACGACCGTGTCACACGGGAGGACGTGGTGGCCCTGGCGCAGGAGATCTTTGCCTGGGAGAGAGCCTCCCTGTCTGCCGTGGGCCAGGTGCGGACGGCGGAAGAGTACTGGCAGCTGGTGCTGGGATAATCTGAGATTGTTATAGGAAAGGGGCTGCCTCATATGATTTAAAAAATCAGAGACGGCTCCTTTATTTTGTGTTTTTTTGTTATTGTCCTTGAGCTGGTCAGTGTAGCATGATATACTAATGATTGAAATTCAGCGATTGCGGAATTCGATTCCAAGATTGCGGAAAATTAGCATTGGGAGAAAATCAATGTCGGTAAGTTATAAAAAGCTCTAGAAATTGTTGATTGACCGGGATATGAAAAAGAAGGATCTGCGTGTAGCTACCGGAATCAGCCATATTTCTATAGCTAAGCTTGGAAAACATGAGAATGTTACAACAGACGTGCTTGTGAAGACTTGTACAGTACTTTAGTGATATTATAGAACTCACCGTAAAATCTGATAATTGAAAGGAGGATGGCATCTGTGGATAATACTGCGAGAAAGCTCGATACGGTTCAAGCAAAACCTATTTTGAAATGGGCTGGCGGAAAAACGCAAATGCTAGATGACCTGTTGCCTAAAGTGCCGTCCTCCTACGGAAGATATATAGAACCATTTTTTGGCGGTGGCGCACTTTTCTTTGCATTACGACCTGAAAATGCAATCATTGCGGACAGCAATCCGGAACTAATCAATATGTATCGTCAGGTTGCAAATAATGTTGAAGACGTGATCTCTTATCTGAAAAAATATGAAAACACAAGCGAGATGTTCTACCAAGTTCGATCTTTAGACTGGAACGATCTTACTCCTGCAGAGGCGGCTGCGAGAACAGTTTACCTTAACCGAACTTGTTTCAATGGGTTATATCGAGTGAATCGAAAAGGTCAATTCAATGTTCCTTATGGAAAGTATGTAAACCCTAAAATTTGCGATGAAGAAAACCTGCACGCAGCATCTAAAGCTTTGCAAAATACTGAGATTGTCTGCGGGGATTATCTATTAGTGCTAGAACATTATGCACAACCGGGTGATTTTATCTTTTTAGATCCTCCTTACCTTCCGATTTCCGAATACTCAGATTTCAAGCGGTATACCAAGGAGCAGTTCTATGAAGAAGACCATGTTGAACTTGCAAAAATGGTGATGCGTCTGCATGAAATGGGGTGCACCGTTGTTTTAACAAATTCTAATCACCCTTTGGTTCATGAATTGTATTCATCGTTCAAAATTGATATCATTCAAACAAAACGTCATATTTCTTGCAATGGTAACACAAGAAGGGGCGAAGATGTTATTGTAACAGTTCCGCCCAAACGGCAGACTCTTATAAAGCTTACTCCTCAACCACTGTCGCAGCAGGTATCCTCTTATCCGCCAACTCGTTTTATGGGTTCTAAGAACAAACTGCTTTCTCAAATTTGGGCGATTGCATCTCAATTTGAGTTTGAAACGGTTGTTGATCTTTTTTCAGGATCGGGCGTTGTCGGATATATGTTTAAGTCTCAGAATAAGGCAGTGATCAGCAATGACTATATGGCTATGTCTGCCACTTTTACCAAGGCAATGGTTGAAAATAGCCATGTCATATTGTCTAAGCAGGAAGCAGCAGAGCTTTTAATCGCAAAGAAAGAATCTGATCATTTTGTTGCAACAACCTTTAAGGACTTATACTATACGGATGCTGAAAATGAATTGATCGATGTCCTTCGTACTAATATTGCCAGCATTAAAGACCCTTATAAACATGCTATTGCGATGACTGCATTGATTCGTGCGTGTACTAAAAAGAGACCTCGCGGAATTTTTACCTACACGGGAAATCGGTATAATGACGGTCGAAAGGATTTGCAGAAGAGTCTTGAACAGCAATTTATGGAAGCCGTTGATGCTGTAAATAACGCTGTTTTTGACAATGGAAAAGTGTGCGTTTCCAAGCATGGTGATGCTATGGCTCTTCGTACGGAGAACGCCGATCTTGTTTATATGGACCCGCCCTACTATTCTCCCTTATCGGATAACGAATATGTTAGACGGTACCATTTTGTTGAGGGTCTTGCTCGCGACTGGAAAGGTGTTGAGATTCAGGAGCACACACAGACAAAAAAGTTTAAATCCTATCCTACACCTTTCTCGACCAGAAAGGGTGCTGCGGATGCATTTGATAAGCTCTTTAAGAAATTTGCAAACAGTATCTTGATCGTGTCGTATTCTTCCAACAGCCTTCCGACCCAGGATGAAATGCTGGAAATTATGGCTCGATACAAAAAGCATGTTGAAGTAATCCCGGTTGATTATAAATATTCTTTTGGTAATCAGAATGAAGCCAAAACACATCGAAATTCTGTGCAAGAATATCTTTTTGTTGGCTATTAAGGAGAATGTCCAATGGGAACCCCTATTGATATTTGGTTGGTTGGCAACACCGGCCTTAGAAATCCAAATAGAATTAAAGATGGCTTCTCAGTATTCGCAGAATCACCCTTTGTTGGAAACCTTCATGGACGAGAAAATGAAATCGGATTCATGAATTTTTTGAATGATAAGGGCATCATTCAAAATGAGGGTGGAAAAGATGGTTCTGGCAGCCACGCTCGAAAATGGCGGTTGATGTTCGCTAAAAATGGCTTGATTTACAATAAACTTAATAAAACAGAGGGAGAACAGTCTGAACTCGGAAAAGTGGATGATATAACGCCTTTTGGACGAACTTTTCTAAAAGCTGATACGTATCCAGCTGTTCAGGAATGCTTTCTCCGATCGATGAGTGTTGAGCAATTTCCGTTGCCGGGTAAAAAGGTTTATTTTTCGCCGCTTAGATGGATTCTGGCTATTATGCTGGAATTGGAAAAAAGAACAGGATCTTCTGAATTGAGCAGAATTGAATTTGCACTATGGGGACACACAACAAATCCAAATTATTCTCTTTCAGAGGTTGTTGATAATATTCTGGACTTGCGAGAGCGTAGATCAAAAGCTTCTGCAAAGAAAACATTCGACCGAAAGGAAATTGCGGCACGCGCTAAAGATTATGACAAGAAATCTGATAATTTCTTAGATTACTCAGACATGAATATGCGCTATCTCCGTATTTCCGGAGTTCTTCAGCGTAAAGGGCGTGGTCTTATTATTACGCCAGCCAAGCACCTGTTAGCTGAAGCTTTAGCCAAAAGCACAGCGAGCACGCATCCCTTAATTGAAGAATATCGTATACTCTGCAACGGTGCACCACTTCCAACGGATAACGAAGACATAGCAAAATCTGTTTTGAACGATCTGATGCGTCAAATGAAAGAACGCCGAATTGCATTTGACATTTCAGATTTGCCGTTGGCCACTCCCACCGAAATTAATATTGCTCGTCGCAGACTGGAAAGCATTATTGCTCAAACCGACGAAATCCAGTACGCCCAAGCGCAATGCGATCAGTGGGAAGAAATTTCTGATTATATGACTCTTTTGATTAAGGGCGGTGGAAAAACGGTATATGATGAAGATAATGCCATTGAAGTTCCAAAAGACGAAACACCAGCTTACTTAGAGTGGACTCTTTGGCGAGCAACGTTGGCTATTGATCATCTGGTGAATATGCCTTATGAGGTGCGCGGATTCAAACTTGATTCTGACTTCATGCCTGTTTCTGCTGCAGGTGGCGGCAAGGGCGATCTGTACTGTGAATTTGAGGATTTTACCATTTTGACAGAGGTTACAATGTCCACCTCTTCTAGGCAAGAAGCAATGGAAGGTGAACCAGTCCGCCGCCATGTTTCTGATGCTGTTCTTAAATACGACAAGCCTGTCTATGGAATGTTTATTGCTGTACGGATTGATACCAATACAGCCGAAACTTTCCGTCACGGAATTTGGTATGCCAAGGATGATGTCAAGCAGCGATTAAATATTGTTCCTTTGACGCTGGCTCAGTTCCAAAAATATTTTGTTGCAATGTTTGATGCAAATAAGGCAAAACCCGAAACTGTTAGAGATTTGCTTGTTGAGTGCGAGTCTCAACGTGATGTACTTGAAGCACCCGCATGGAAAGATTACATAGGAAAGCTTGTTGCTGAAAAGGCAGATCGCTTGAAAATAGAGGAATTTTCTATATGAATGATTCATGTATCGATGTCGTATCGACATCTTCAATGACAGCCGATACTAGTCCGGTTGTTCTAAAAAGTACAGAGCGCTTTCGTTTCCGATTTATGCCGATGATTGTTGATAATCAAAACAATCCGGAACAAACTGTTCGAGGAAAGCTACTCCTTGAACGAAAGCCTAAAAACAAAAAGTACTTTCCTACTGATAGTGTTGAACCCTGTGAAAAAGTTACACGCGGATCGGCAAAAAATGGGGATTGGGTAGAAATTGAACTGCATTCAGAAGAAACCTATAATCTTTTTATGGGATTAAAAAAGTTATATGATTTGTCCGGGTGTATGGATGGTATTCCTTTTGGTTCTGCAAGATTCGCACAAATAGATAGTTCATTTTCCAGTTTTCTTGAAGTTATTCAAAATGATCCTTCTGCAGCAAGAATGATTGGAGAACCTCAAAACTTTGAGTTGATTAAAATTCTTCTTCAGCTAATAACCCAAACCAGTTCCCACGAATCATTGAAAAACAGTCTTGCAGGTCTTGCGAATGAAAATTTGCAAGCTTTAACAACTTCCGCTAGTTTAGAGAGTCTGAAGCGTGTGGAAGCTCTTATGCGAGAAAACCTTGATAATGGGAAAGAAGAATTTTGGCAACAAAAAGTTTTTAATGAAAACCAATGGGTGCTCGCGCAAATTTTTTCTTGTCCATGTACAATATATGCTCAAAAAGCTTTTGTCGGTGGGAAGTCACTTAACAACAAAGGCGGCAATGTATGTGATTTTATATACAGAAATAAAATGACACAAAATGTTGCATTGATTGAGATAAAAACACCATGTACCGAGATTGTTGGAAAACCGTATCGTGAAACATACAGCATGAGTCTTGAAATGAGTGGTGCAGTCAATCAACTCCTTAACTATCGCGATGAACTGCAAAAGAATTTCAGTACGTTAACCAGAGATTTGGAAGAAGCTGACACTGTGCGAGCTTTTTCTCCGAAATGCGTTGTTGTTATTGGGAAAATCAGTACTTTGAATGCTAGGCAACAGAAAGCGTTTGAACTTTATCGGAACAGTTTCAACAACTTAACTATAATAACTTTTGATGAATTACATCAGAAAATTTGCGATCTCATTTCTGTATTCAAAGAGGATACTCCTTGACCGGCTGATCCAGTGAACCGTTTTCAAATTCAAAACAAGAACCCCCTGCCGGTCGGCAGGGGGTTTTGACGTAAATTAGGATCATAGGATCATCGCTGCTGTTTTTTCAGCATCCGAATGTCCTGGCCGAAGAAGACCAGGGTCTGATACATCCCCTCCAGGCGGGAGGCCACCTGGGCGGAATAGCGCTGGCGGATGGCGTCCAAGCTCAGGTTGGAGGAGATGACGGTGTGTTTATTTTCGACCAGGCGCGTGTTGATGACCTCATACAGCGCCGCCTGGGTGAAGGGAGAGGTGAACTCGCTGCCCAGGTCGTCTAAGATGAGCAGGTCGCAGGTGAGATACCGGCGGGTGTCGGCCCCAGCCTGGCGGGCGTCTTCGCCGAAGCGGATGAACTTGCGGGCCTCGAAGCGGGCGAAGACGTTGGAGGCGGTGTCATAGACCACAGAATAGCCCTTTTCCGAGACCACGCGGGCGATGCAGGCGGAGAGAAAGGTCTTGCCCAGGCCCGGTGCGCCGCAGAGGAAGAGGTTTTTGTGGGGGTAGGTGTCGAAGAACTCCGCGTAGCTCCGGCAGCAGCTCAGGACCATCTCCATGCTCTCGCGGGGCGAGCGGCGAAACTCCGGCCAGACCTGGCGGTCGTAGTAATCCAACCGGAAGGTGTTGAAGGACTGGTCCCCCAGGTCCAGCAGGGAGGACAGCTCCGCGATCTGCTCCTGCTGGCAGAGCGACTTCAGGCAGGAGCACATCTTGGGTCCCTTCCAGCCCCGGTCGTTGCAGAGGGGGCAGAAGGGGGTCTCGTCCAGGGCGTCGGGGGGATAGCCGGCCTCGTGGAGCAGGGCGGCCTCCTCGTCCTGGAGGGCTAAATTTTCCCGGCGAAGCTTGGCCAGGGTCTCCTCCCGGCCCAGTCCCTGGCGCAGGGAGGCGGCCAGGATCTTCGGGGCAGTCGTCCGCAGCTGGCGGTCGATCTCCTCGGTGCGGGGCAAGGCCTGGTAGATGGCCCGGCGCTGGCGGTCCTGGCGGTCCCGGTGGGCCTGCTGGGCCTGTTTTAAGCGGGCCTCGGCCCGGCTCAGGATGGATTCACTGTATGCCATGGATCACGGCTCCTTTCCTGGGGTTCCTGGGGATTGGGCGGCGCGGGCCAGCTCCTGGAACATGCGGTCCACGTCGGAGGAGGCCACGGGGCTGGCGCCGCTGGGGGCGGGGGACGGTCCGGCGCTGGGGCGGGCCTGGGGCTTCTGATAGACCGGCCGGCGGCCCCGTTCCGGCGGCGGGGGTGGTCAGCCCCTCCTTGTGCCAGCGGTTCAAGATGCTGTTCATATAGCTCCACTTAAATTCCTGGAGGTTGAAGAGGGTGCGGTCGCGGGCCAGGAGCAGCAGCTCGTCGGAAAAGCCCAGACGGATCCAGCTCTCCAGATAGTCCCGCTCCTGGGGCACGGGGGTGCGGCTCTCGCCAAAGAGGAGCTGAAGGATCTCGGTCCCCCGGCTGTCCAGGCGGCTCATGCGCTGGAGGTGGGCGTCGGCGGCGTCCAGGGTGGTGATGCCGGCCTTTTCCCACTTGACCGCCTCCCGGCGGATCAGGGGCAGGGTGGTGGTGCGGCCGGGGCCGCCCTTTTTGGCCTTTTCGTTGCACCAGCCCGCCAGGGTCAGGATGACCTCCGGGGGCAGGCCCAGGAAGTCATAGATCATATACAAAATTTTCAGGTCGGAGGGGGAGAGGATCTTTCCCAGCAGATGCTCCATGGCCGGGACCAGAGGCTTGAATTTTTCGTTGTTCATGGCCTGGGCGATGTCCTCGCTGGTGTACTCCGGGGGCCGCTCGTCGGCCAGCTTCACGGGCCGCTGGGGGGCCACCGGCGTGTCCGAGCGGAGCAGGCCAAGCTGGATGAGAACGCTGCGGGCGGCCTCCACCCGCTCCGCGCCCCAGGGGAGCGCCCCGCTGGTCTGGCCCGCGGCCAGACAGAGATAGAGCAGGGCGGCGTCGCCGTTGCCGGATTTGGACAGCTTTTCCACCGCCTTGCGGTGCAGGCCGATGATATTGCCGGGCAGAAGCAAGTCTTTTGCCATGGGCAGGGCCTCCTTTCATGGGAAGAAATGATCTGCCTTATTGTACCGAAAAATCGCGGGTTCGTAAAGAGGGCAGGAAAAGAGTCTATGCCCTTTTGGGGATAGGGGAGAAGAGAATTCGATGAAAATTGACAAGCTCTCTGATTTTATGCTAAAAGCGGTAAATAAGAAGTGGTGTACCGATGTTACAGAAATGAAATATGGTGCCAGGGGCGAGAAAGCCTATCTCAGCGCTATTCTGGACTTGAAGAGCAGAGATATTGTTTCCTTTGCAATTGGCAGGCACAACAACAACCAGCTCGTATTTGAAACCTTCAATTGGCAATCCAGAAGTACCCAGATGCACACCCATTGTTTCATAGTGACCGGGGCTTCCAGTACACGAGCAAGCAGTTCAAGGACATGCTGGAAAAACAGGGAATGCGGCAAAGCATGTCTCGTGTTGGCAGATGCATTGACAATGGTCCGATGGAGGGCTTCTGGGGCATCCTGAAGTGTGAGATGTATTATCTAAACCATTTTGAAACCTATGAGGAACTTGTTCATGCTGTAGGCCATTTATCCATTACTACAACCACCAGCGACGTCAACACCGGCTAAATTGCCTTGCACCAATGGATTACCGCAGCTTGCTGGAAGCTGCATAAAAGAAAACCAGGACCTCATTTCTGAAATCCTGGAAAAACTTTTTGTTTTTTCATCTGTCTACTTGACAGGGAGCGGTTCATCACTTCTTTTTGTCATCGTTATGATGCTGCTGTTTGGGGACAGGATAGCTTACACTCAGTATACCAAAGTTCGACAGGTTCTGCAAGCAGAAAGCGCTTTCTCGGACAGCAGGCGAAATACTGGACCTTATCGGCAGAATATGCTATCCTGTTCGTAATAAGACAGGGAAAGAGAGGGATTTTTATGGTACGATACCTGCATTCGATCCTCCTGGCCGGACTTCTGGCTGGGGTGCTGGCCCTGGGTCTGGGTGTTGGCGCTGCGGCCACGGCCCCGATGGAGCCGTTTGTCCCACCGAAAGCCCCCACAGAGCCAAGTGATCCAGAGACAAACGGCGAGATGTACGGCTGGGGTACAGGCGGTGCCAGCCTCGTCTACGACCGCTCTGTCTGGTATGTCCGCGAGAAGACGAGCAGAATCCTCGAGAGCGGAGAGTGGAATCGCGAAACTTATAATGAACATGGTGAAACGATTCGTTGGGAGGACTCTTCCGGTATGCAACGCAACGTCCGCTATTGCTACACGCCTGACGGGGCGCTTTTGTCGGATGGGCTCCGGTTCTGCGCCTATGATGCACAAGGACGGCTGATCGACTATACCTATTCCACGAAGAATGAGTGGGATGAAACGGTCCGCCATCACATCACTTATCGCTACGGCACAGACGCTGATGGCCGGACCTATGGCGAAAAGATCGATGCAGACGGCCTGCCCTTCCTGCGCATTACCTTCGATGCCCAAGATCGTCCGATCCGGATCAACTATTTGGATCAAAACGGGAACGTGACTGACGGTGGGGTGCAGTATACCTATGACGCAGCGGGCCGCATGACGATGCGGAAAGCCGACAAAGCAGAGACTTACCTTTGGAACTATGACGAGGCAGGTCATCTGATCGGCCAGACCCGCATCCCCGCTGCAGATAGCACAGACGACATTGTGCGGGTGCGCTATGCCTACGACGACAGGGGCTGCTTCCTCGGGGCCTATTACGGCGACAGCACGACACCGCGCACGACCTTCCACTACGACGCGCAGGGACGGCTCATCTCCTGGGAACGGGACGAATATTCTTGCCAGTATACTTATAATGAAAAGGGACAGCTCCTGCGTGTGACGTACAACGATGGCGATTGGCAGGAATTCTCCTATGACGCCGAGGGCAGAACGGTCTCCATCCGGTCGGACTTCGCCGAGATAACCTATCGCTACGCCCGGTACGGCAGCTTTCTGGATGTGGATGAGAGCGACTGGTATGCCCCGTATATCCAGAGCATGGCCGACAAAGGTCTGTTAAAGGGGATGGAGGACGGGACCTTTTCCCCCAACGCGAACATGACCGTCGCCGAGGCGATCACCCTGGCCGTCCGCATGGCCGCAGACGAGGGGCAGAGCTTCCGACAGGGGCAGCCGTGGTATCAGGTCTATATTGATTGGGCAAAGACGCACGATCTGCCGTGGGAGTACGCCGACTACAACGCGAAGATCACCCGGACTGAGTTTGCCCAGCTCTTCGCGGCGGTGTATCGCAGCAGTGAGACAATGCAGAAAACGGTGCAGCCGATCAACACCGTGCCGGACGGCTCCATCCCCGATGTGGCGATGGACGATGCGAACGCGGCGGACATCTACCTGCTCTACCGTCTGGGCGTCCTGGCGGGCAGCGATGAGGCGCACCACTTTGCGCCAGACAGCCAGATCCTCCGTAGCGAGGTGGCAGCAATCGCCTGCCGTCTGCTCAACGAGGGCCGCCAGAGCTTCTCTATCACATGACAAGCTGTTTATAACACTTATATAATTATTTCCAATCGAGATCACGCACGCGAAGCCGGGAGCTTTTCCGGCGGTATCCCCGCCAGCAGCAGCACCCCGGCCCAGGCCAGCACCAGCTCTGGGGCCACCCCCGCAAAGCCCCGCAGGGGCACCTCCTGCGGCTCCAGGCTCCGGCCGGCCAGGGTGACGACCTCCCGCTGGAGCGCCAGGCACAGCCCGTGCCGCCCTCCAAAAGCCCAATGCGGTGCATCGCCATTCCCCCTTTTCTCCCCATAGTGTGAAAAAAAGTCGCAGAAATTATGCATTGGGCATTGTCGTTGTTTCCCGATGAGCGATTCGAGCAAAATTGACAAGCTCTCCTATCCTATGCTAAAATAAGTCTGCCCTGTTTCCAGGGCAGGAAAGAGCGCTGTGATCATACGGCAGGCGGTTCGGCCACTCCCTCCGAAAGGAGGTGACGCCTATGCCGATTATTTTGACGTTGCATGTCTTCGGACTTACCGTGACGATCAGAATAAAAAAGCAAAACCGCCACTCGGCCAAGTGACGGTTTTGTTGACATAAGTGATATGTCCAATAACACCATTTCGGGCTGAACCGCTTGTCGCAGCGCCCTTTCTTTATATTTATGGTAACAGGGAAATCTTTTTTTGTCAAGTTCTCTGCCACGGGAAAATACACCGGGCGGGGAACTTTTTTGCTGTCATAGCATATCTAGGATGATCGAGAGCAGGTCTTGGATCTGCTTGCGGTTTTCTGGTTTTAGATCTGTGATACGGCGTGCAATGGCCAGGGCCTCTTGCTCCTGCGCGTCCAGACCGAATAAGATTCGGTCTGCGCTGACGCCAAGCAGGAGACACAGGCGCTGCAATGTTTCCAGGGAGATCCCGGAAACCCCGCGCTCGATCGCGCTGAGGTGGTTCGGCGTGATGTCCAGTAATTCCGAGAGGGTATCCTGCGTGTACCCTGCCTCTTCCCGAATGAGTTGGATATGATTTCCGACCGCAATGTTGATCTCCTTTTTCTCTCGCATAGCCTCACCGCCCTTGTGTTTAGTCTAACCAATGACGGTGCCATTATAAACATTGCAGTATCGTTGATTTTTCTAACGACATTGCATTGACTATTTGGGGGAGACGGTGGTAAAATGGCGTTGTTTTGTGGCCCCTGGCGGTGATGTTCTAGAACTGTGTATACAATTTTCTCATGTGACCAGAGAGGAGAGCTTATGAAAAAAAGGATCATCGCAAGTATTTTGACAGTTATAATGCTCATGACCATGCTTCCAACTGCTGCGTTTGCGGCAGACGGGGCTTCTGAAAACACCTATGAGGTGTTGACCGCTGATGACCTCAGCACCGCGCTGACGAAGATTGAGGCAAGCGCCGATACCGAAGCGACCATTGTGCTGAAAGCCAACCTGAATGCACCAGTTACCGCAGGGGGAAACTATACAACCACCTTTGGCGTTGACGGCAAGCATATTACGGTAAAGAGCGACGAGGGGGGAATGAAGAAACTTTCCTTTCCCTGGTATGGAATTCTGAACGGCGACTGCACCTTTGATAATGTCAATGTGACCGGAAGCAGACTGTTCTGCAACGGATACCGGACGATTTTCACCGAAAACGGTCAGATCCATTTAAGCGAAACACTCTACGGCGGCGGCTACAAAACCACAGTGAACAGCACTTATGTAGTGATTGCCGCCAGCGGCTATATCAACCCGTCCTCTTCCAGCGGTCTGCACGATGTGATCGGCGGCTCGTATCAGGGCAATGTTGATGGCAATACCTATTTGGAAATCACGGGTGATATTGAAATGCAGGGCGGCAACCACCTGAACCCCGGCTGCATGAAGGGCGACGGAACCAGCGGCGACGGCAGGAATGTGCCCGATGTCTATGTCGGCGGCAATGCTACGCTGATTTATGACAACAAAAGTAGTACCGCGTCTCCTGCAATTGAAGGCACATACGGCTGCGAAATGAAGGGGGATGTTACTCTGGATGTTCGTGCAGGCTGTGTAGCGGGCATTGTCGGTACGGAGGAGCCGCTGGAGAAATCCATCATTCGCGGTAATTTGCATATCATTGCAGGTAATCCTGCTTATGAGAATACCGATCGGATTCTTCGGTTAGGTAGCAACTGGCCGATTGTCGGCGCAGGCAATAGCTTTGCAACCTATCCCGGTGTTGAGGGCAATTATACGGTAGGCGGCAACATTACGATCGACACCTATGAAAATGCATGGGCATGGGACAAAGGAACTGAGCCCACCTCGTATGATCTGCCGGAAATCTACGGAGCCTTGCGCGGTAACGTAGGCGGCAATATTACGATCAATGCCCACGGATCTCATGTGCAGAACATTTTCGGTGCAAGCGATTCGGTTGTTCAGGGTTCAGTTACGGTCAATGCAACCGATGTTGAACTGAAAAATAGTGAGTATAATACTAAATACGACGAGGGATATATTTTCGGTCTGTGGGAAAGAGGTATCCCAGCTACCGCGGTCGGCCCTGTGACCGTAACGGTAAACGGCGGTGATGCGGGTCTTGTGATGGCTACCGATCAGGAAACTGTACCGGCGGGGTCTTCCATTAATGTCACCGGAAAGCCGAAAATTCGCACCGGTATCCGCGGAACACAGGCAAGCTCCTACTCGACCGAATTCCCGGTTGCCAATGTCTATAACTGTGAGGCAACCATTCCGTTCATCAAGGGAATGTCGCAAGTCAATATCACAAACAATTCCGCAGTGACTGCCCATATTATGATCAGCAATGCCGGCTTGTTGGTAGAGGAAGGCAGCAGCCTGACAACGGATAACGGTCAGGTCTGGATTTGGGGCGATACTGTCATTAACGGCACCTGGGAGCAGCTGCACAGCCAGACCGACAATTACAACGATATTTTTGTCAACGGCACAACGCAGATTGGTTCCAACGGCCACCTGATCAATCACGGCACAAGCAACCTGAGTGGTGCGGTAACCAACAATGGCGTAATGGCGCTGATGGGATCGGCTTATTTGCAGAATGATTACACCGCCACCAACGGCGAACTGCGGCTGCCGACAATCGCGCCCGGTGCAAACTATGATACCGGTACGATTCCTGTACAAATCAAGGGCCTTTCCACCGGCACTACCACGGTCAACACGGTGGACCCCGCTGACTGGCAGACTTTGAAAAAACCTGCACTTGGTGACAACTACATTCTTTCCAAGAAAAACACCGATTCCCCCGCACAGGATGTGTTTGTATTGGGCAATGCCGATGCCGTGGGAGACGGCTGGTTCCTCAAGCGCATGGCCGATGCCGATGGCTCGAACGATTACTATATGTGGCAGGTGGCCAATGGTGTCCGTGTCATATTCGACAAGAACGGCGGCGATACCGAGGCCGACCCCCGTATCATGATGCAGGACAAGGTTACAGGCGTTGTCAATCACTTTGACCTGCCGACGATTGAACCGACCCGCGGCGGGTACACGTTTAAGGGCTGGAACACGAAGGCGGACGGTACGGGCGATGCCTTTACCGCTGCGACCGGTGTGACCGACAACATGACGGTTTACGCCCAGTGGAAAAAGAATAGCTCCGGCGGTAGCCACTCGACCAGGAAGTACACGCTGACGTATGAATCCAACGGCGGCACGGCTTACAAGGATGAGCGCTATTCCTCCGGCACGAAGGTGACGCTGGATAAGGTCCCTATCCGCGAGAGCTATACGTTTACCGGCTGGTACGCGGATCAGGAGCTGACCGACAAGATCACCAGCGTGACGATGAACAGCGACAAGACGGTCTATGCAGGCTGGGTGGCGACCGGTGTTCCGGATATGCTCAACGGCGACGATCACTACGCCTATGTGATCGGTTACCCGGACGGAAACGTTCACCCGCAGGGGAACATCAGCCGCGCAGAAACGGCGACGATCTTCTTCCGATTGCTCAAAGCGGACACCCGCGACGGCAACCTGACGGCAGAGAATGTTTTTGCCGACGTGGCCAACGGCAAGTGGTTCAACAAGGCAGTCTCCACCATGGCAAAGCTGGGCATCGTGAAGGGCCGCAGTGCGGAGACCTTTGCTCCCGATGCGCCCATCACCCGCGCGGAGTTTGCCGCGATCTGCGCTCGCTTTAACACCAAGCCGACCAACACCAGCAACAGCTTCTCCGATATTTCCGGCCACTGGGCGGAAGCAGAGATCGAGAGAGCCGTGGCCTTCGGCTGGATCGCAGGCTATCCCGACGGCACCTTCCGCCCCGACACCTATATCACCCGCGCGGAGGCGATGACGATGATCAACCGTGTGCTCTGCCGTATGCCGCAGGATGAGAAGGATCTGCTGCGTACGATGGTGGTCTGGCCAGACAACAAGCCCACGGATTGGTACTATCTCGCCGTGCAAGAGGCGACCAACAGCCATGAGTTTGAGCGCAAGGGCGCGGTCAACGAAAAGTGGACGAAGCTGACCAGCGCACCGGACTGGACGCGGTATCAGTAACAGCAAGAACGAATTTTTCTGCATTTCCCCGCCCGATGGATTTTTCCGGGGCGGGGAAAAGTTTCTCTTTTCATTGCTTCGGCGGTGTGTTATAATTTAACCTGTACTAGCATGGGCACTTGCCCAGCGTTCTTTTACTTATGAAATATTATCAAAGGAGCGATTTACCAATGGAACTGGAAACCGTACTGTATCGCGTTGAGGGCCCCGTTGCCGTCATCAGCCTGAACCGCACCAAGGCTATGAACTCTCTGAACAAGCAGATCTTCGCCGATCTGACCACCGCCTTTAACGCCGCAAAGGACGACGCTGCTGTCCGCTGCGTCGTGATGAACGGCGAGGGCCGCGCTTTCTGCGCTGGTGGCGACATCGCTGAGATGAAGACCATCAACACTGAGCCTGCCTTCTTCGACTTCATGACCGTTGCCGGCGAGTTCACCACCCTGCTCAACACCTTCCCCAAGCCCGTCATCGCTGCTGCTCACGGCGCCATCGCCGGTGCCGGCACCTCTCTGGTCATGGGCGCTGACATCGCACTGGTGGCTGACAACGCCATGTTCATCGTGGCCTTCGGCCAGGTGGGCCTGATCCCCGACTGCGCCTGCCACTATCTGCTGCCCCGCGTCGTTGGCCCCAACCGCGCCAAGGAGCTGATGCTGACCCAGCGTGCCGTCAAGGCCGACGAGATGCTGACCCTGGGCATCGCCAACAAGGTCGTTCCCGCTGACCAGCTGATGGAAGAGGCCATGAAGCTGGCCAACAAGATCGCCAAGGGCCCCCTGAACTGCTACACCATGTCCAAGGCTCTGATGAACAAGGCCCACGAGACCACCTTCGAGGAGCTGCTGAAGGAAGAGACCGCTATGCAGGCCGCTGCCCGCATGAACCCCAACGCTGAGGAAGGTCTGTCCGCTTTCCTGGAGAAGAGAAAGGCCAGCTTCCAGTAATTTCTTGTGCAACTTTTTTGAATTCATGCAGTATTCATAAAAAATTGCATAAATTCTCGAAAGTAAGACAGCGCAGAGGGTTTCTGCGCTGTCTTTTTTCGATTTTTTAGGAAAAGGCCTTGCAAGGGGACTGCATACTGTGTATAATGTGTTCTGTTCTCGATCTTGTAAACGCAGAACAAAAATGAAAAGAGGTTACTGTATCATGAAAAAACTGCTTTCTGTCCTGATGGCCGCCGCGATGCTGGTCGGCGTGCTGTCCCTGGCAGGCTGCGGCGGCAACGGCGGCGAGACCACCACGGATCCCGCTGCCGACGCTGACAACAGCGCTGCCACCACCGAGACCGCTGGGGACCTGACCACCGTCACCGCCGGTAAGCTCACCATGTCCACCAACGCCCAGTTCCCCCCCTATGAAATGGTCGCAGACGACGGCAGCTTCGAGGGCATCGACATCGAAGTGGCTGACGCCATCGCCAAGAAGCTGGGCCTGGAGCTGCAGGTCGATGATATGGACTTCGACGCCGCCCTGCTGGCCGCCCAGAACGGCAAGAGCGACATGGTCATGGCTGGCGTGACCGTGAACGAAGAGCGCCAGGCCGTCATGGACTTCTCCGACAGCTACGCCAAGGGCGTGCAGGTCGTCATCGTGCCTGAGGACTCCGACATTCAGTCCATCGACGACATGGACGGCAAGATGATCGGCACCCAGCGCGGCACCACCGGCTACATCTATTGCTCCGACACCCCTGAAAACGGCGGCTTCGGCGAAGAGCACGTCACTGCCTATGACGACGGCGCCACCGCTGTCAAGGCCCTGCTCAACGGCCAGGTGGACTGCGTCGTCATCGACAACGCCCCCGCCCAGGAGTATGTGAAGGCCAACCCCGGTCTGAAGATTCTGGACACCGAGTTTGCCAACGAGGACTACGCCATCGGCGTGGCCAAGGGCAACACCGCTCTGCTGGACGCCATCAACGGCGCTCTGAAGGAGCTCATCGACGACGGCACCGTCCAGAGCATCATTGACAAGTACATTCCCGCAGAGGCTGCCAACTGATCCCGCGTCAGTTTCGCCGAAACGGAACCCCACGCAAAGCGGGCGGTCTTTGTTGGCCGCCTGCTTTGACTTTTCAAAAGAGAGAGGAGAATGTCCGTGAACTGGGCACAGCTCTATGCCGACCTGTCTGCGCAGCTCCAAGCCCATGTGGATCTGCCCTTCTACCAGGACTTTTTCGTCAATTTTTACCGGGCCTTCATTGATGGGGCACGCTGGAAGCTCTATCTGTCCGGCCTGCGCATGACCATTGAGGTCACGGTCCTGGCCCTCATCATGGGCATTATTCTGGGTGTGATCGTCGCCGTCATCCGCACGGCCCACGACCAGCAGCGGCCCGGCCGCCACAACCCGATCCTGTTCCTGCTCAACACCATCGGGACCATCTACACCACCGTCATCCGCGGCACGCCGATGATCGTCCAGATGCTTATCATGGGCAGCATCATCTTCGCCAGCAGCCGGAACTTCACCGTCATCGGCACCATCGCCCTGGGCATCAACTCCGGCGCTTACGTCGCTGAGATCATCCGGGGCGGCCTCATGTCCCTGGACCCCGGCCAGGCGGAGGCAGGGCGCTCTTTGGGTCTGAACTACTTCCAGACCATGCGCTTCATCGTCATTCCCCAGGCGTTTAAGGCCATTCTGCCGGCCCTGGGCAATGAGTTCATCACCCTCTTCAAAGACACCGCCCTCATCACCGTCATCGGCGGCAAGGAGCTGCTGTACGCGGCCAAGGCCGTGGGCGCGAAGACTTACAGCGTGACCTACCCCTACCTGGGCGCGGCGGCGATGTACCTGGTCCTGGTCATCATCCTGACCTGGCTCCAGGGTAAACTGGAAAGGAGGCTGCGGCAAAGTGATCGACGTTAAAAACCTCTCCAAGTCCTTCGGGGACCACCTGGTCCTGGACGATATTTCGGCCCACATCAGCCCCGGTGAGAAAGTGGTGGTCATCGGGCCGTCCGGCTCCGGCAAGTCCACCTTCCTGCGCTGCCTGAACCTGCTGGAGACGCCCACCAAGGGCACCATCACCTTCGAGGGCACGGACATCACCGACCCCAAGACGGACATCAATCTCGTCCGCCGTCAAATGGGCATGGTCTTCCAGCACTTCAACCTCTTCCCCAACATGACCGTGAAGAAAA
>OLPF01000702.1_pt1 | contig 32579 bp, 34 predicted proteins | sample 1673121 | NCBI WGS metagenome assembly OLPF01 (sample SAMEA3136756, study PRJEB25190) | human gut metagenome
AGCCCTTTGGTGGGGCGATGGGGCAAAGCCCCATATCCAAAAATGCTTAGATATTGTTTCTTGAAATGTTCAGTTAGGCTTGACAGCTTCTTTTTGTGTTTGGGCTTGATGGGAGGCGCGGACAAGAGGTATAATAAAAATTGTGCCAAAGACGGCCATACGAAAGAAACAAAACAACGAGCGAGGAAAGGAACAGCCCACGCATGGATATACAGAGCGTTTTATCGAGTGAATTTCAAACCGCGCCCGCGATCATCGGCAGGATCGTATCGCTGATCGACGAGGGCAACACCATCCCCTTCATCGCCCGGTACCGCAAGGAAATGACCGGCGCGATGGACGACCAGAAGCTGCGCGAGATCAGCGAACGGCTGGATTATCTGCGCGGGCTGGATAAGCGCCGCGAGGCGATTGCCGCGTCCATCACGGAGCAGGGCAAGATGACGGACGAGCTGGAAAAGAAGCTCGCCGCCGCCGCGACGCTCTCCGAATTGGAGGACGTCTATCGCCCGTATAAGCAGAAGCGCCGCACCCGCGCGATGATCGCCAAGGAAAAAGGCGTTCAGCCGCTGGCGGACGCGATTTTTGCCCAGCGGCGCGGCGACGACCCGCTCCGGCTGGCGCAGGCGTATGTGAGCGAGGAAAAGGGCGTGCCCGACGCGCAGACCGCCGTTCAACTGGCGCAGGATATCCTCGCCGAGCAGATCAGCGACGATGCGGCCATTCGCGCCAGCCTCCGTGCGCTCTATCGCCGCACGGGCATGCTGCGCGCCGTCGCGGCGAAGGAGGGCGAAAGCGTCTACGCGCAATACGCCGACTATCGCGAGCCGGTGCTGCGCGCGGCGGGGCACCGGATTCTGGCGATCAACCGGGGCGAGCGCGAGGAATGGCTCAAGGTCGCGGTGGAATGTGACGACGAGCAGGCGCTGCAAATCATCTGCCGCGCGGTGATCGAGCCGGGCAGCGCGTGCTGCGACGTGGTGCGCGCGGCGGCGAAGGACGCTTGGGGCAGGCTCATCAGCCCGTCGTTGGAGCGCGAAATCCGAAACGAGCTGACGGACAAGGCGAACGAGGGCGCGATCCGCGTCTTCGGCGACAACCTGCACCAGCTTTTGATGCAGCCGCCGATTCGCGGCAAGGTCACGCTGGGCGTCGATCCGGGCTTCCGCACGGGCTGCAAGCTGGCGGTTGTGGATGAGACGGGCAAGGTGCTGGAAACCGGCGTGGGCTACTTCACCCTGCCGAATCACGAGGCGCAGAAGCCGCGGGCGAAAGCGCAGATTTTGGGCATGATCCGCCGCCATGGGGTCACGGCCATCGCCATCGGCAACGGCACGGCCTCCCGCGAGAGCGAGCAATTCATCGCCGCCTTGCTGCCGGAAGCGCCGGGCGTGGCCTACGTCATCGTCAGCGAGGCGGGCGCGAGCGTGTATTCCGCCTCCAAGCTGGCGGCGAAGGAATTTCCGGAATACGACGTCTCGCTCCGAAGCGCGGTTTCCATCGCGCGGCGCATGCAGGACCCGCTGGCCGAGCTGGTGAAGATCGACCCGAAGGCCATCGGCGTGGGGCAATATCAGCACGATTTGAAGCAGGCGGAGCTGGAAAACGCGCTCTCCGGCGTGGTGGAAAGCTGCGTTTCGAGCGTCGGCGTGGATGTGGAGACGGCCTCTGCGTCGCTGCTGACGCACGTGGCGGGCATCGGCGAGGCGCTGGCGAACAACATCGTCGCCTATCGCGACGAAAACGGCATCGCCTCCCGCGCGCAGCTCAAGAAGGTGCCGAAGCTGGGGCCGAAGGCCTTTGAACAGTGCGCGGGCTTCCTGCGCGTGCACGGCAGCAACCCGCTGGATGCGACGGCGGTTCACCCGGAGAGCTATGCGGCGGCCAAGGCGCTGATGGAGAAGCTGGGCTATGCGCCGCAGGCGCTCAAGCGCGGCGGCATTGTCGGCATTGCGGAAAAGGCCGAGCAGGCGGATATGGCGAAGCTGGCCGAGGCGCTGGGCGTGGGCGAGATGACGCTGCGGGATATCGTCGCCGAGCTGGAAAAGCCGGGGCGCGACCCGCGCGACGAGCTGCCCGCGCCGGTGCTGCGCACGGATGTGCTCAGCATGGAGGATTTGAAGCCCGGCATGGAGCTGACCGGCACGGTGCGCAACGTGATCGACTTCGGCGCGTTTGTGGATATCGGCGTGCATCAGGACGGGCTGGTGCACATCTCCCGCATGGCGGACAGGTTTATCCGCCACCCGAGCGAGGTGGTGCGCGTCGGCGACGTGGTGACGGTCTGGGTGGTCGATGTGGACGTGAAAAAGCAGCGCATTGCGCTGAGCATGGTGAAGGGGAGAGCCTGACATGCGAAGGGGGATTCTCGTGGGGCTGGCGGCGCTGCTGCTGGCCGGCGCGCCCGCTCTGGCGGAGGAAAGGACGCGCAGCTACGGCGGGAGCGGCGCGGATCGCCTGATCCGGCTGATTGAATACGGGGACGGGCTGATTGCCGTCGGGCGAACCGACTCGCGCAACGGCGACCTGGCCATGCGCACACGGCGCAATCAGGCAGGGTGGATGCTTTGCCTGAACGGCGAGGGCGCGCCGCTTTGGAGCTACTGCACGGCGAAGGACGGCCGAAACGAGATGAGCGCCCCCTTTGCGCACGAAAACGGGCAGATTTCCGCCGTGCTGACCGGCCGGGGGATCGACGGGCTGGAATGGCTGATCGTCAGCGGCGAGGGCAGGCTGGCGCAGCGCAGGACGGCTCCGGCGGTCGAGACGGTCTGCGCGCACGGCGGCACGGACATGATCGGCATGCCCTACGACCGCGACGGCGCGCCGCATCTGGCGCTGATTGTCGAGCACGGGGACGGCGCGTGCTGCGTCGCGGATCTGGACGCGGACGGGCGGCTTGCCCAAGGCGCGGGATTCCCAAAGGGAACGGCGGGCTTTGCGCCGTGCGTGGATGGCAGCGGCCGCCTCGTCTCGGCGGATTGCGCGGGCGGGGAGGCCGGGGTGATGCTGATTACGCCCGGAACGGACGACGCACCGGTGAGAATCCCGCTTTCCGGCGTGACGGCCGAGGCGGCGACGGCCGTTCTGGCGCTGGAGGACGGTTCCACGGTGATCGGCGGGAAGCGCGGCGGCGGCGGGTTTCTCGCCCGCGTCAACGCGCTGGGCGAAACGCTGTTCGCCGTGGCGACGGACGCGCCGCTTGAACGGCTGGCCGCCAATTCGAGCGGGTTTGTCGGGCAGGACGGCGCGCGGCTCGTCTATTTCGACGAGGACGGCCGCCTGCTGGGCAGCCGGACGACGGGCTATGACCGGGACGCGGCGCTCGGCGCGCTGGAGGATATGGCGGGGCTGAGCGGCGAAACGGCGCTGCTGATGGACGCGGAGCGCGTCGGCGGCGGGCGCGCGGAGATCGTCTTTGTGCCCGATGAAGGAATCGAGGCAGCGGAGGAAGAATATAGCCATGTGCTGTACATGCAGCCCGACTGCGTGATGAAGGACGCATGGGCGCAGGAGAGCGGCGTGCTGCTGCTGCTCGAACGAGAAGATGGGCGGCAGAGCGGCGTTTACGTCAGCGCGGACGGAGACACGCGCGAAACCGACGCGCCGACGGCGCGCGAGGCGGGGCGGCAGGCGGTTTCCGGCGGCGTTTTGGCGTGGCGGGAAGAGCGGGGCGGCGCGGTCGTGACGCTGGAGGATGCGCAGGGCGGAGAAATCTGGCGGCTGCGCACCGTGATCCACACGGCGGCGGACAGGCTCGAATGGCGCTGCGCGCTCGAACTTCCGGATGGCAGCTACGCCCTCGGCGGGCGCTACCTCACCGGCGAGGGACAGCGGACGGAGCAGGCGGCGGCGCTGGCCGTCGTCGGCCGCGAGGGCGTTTTGCGCCGAATCGTCCCGGTGGAGGCGAAGGAAGCGGGTCAGCGCGTCGGCTGCGTCTGCGATATGGCGTATGACGCGGAAAGTGGGCTGCTGCTGCTCGTCTCTCGGACGGAAGACGGCGCGGAGAACGTCGGCGCGATTCAGACCGCGGATGGCGAAACGGCGTGGACGGTCGGCGCGGGCATGGACGTGGAGCAGGCGCGGCTGATCCTCGACGCGGACGGCGAGGCCTATCTCTGCGGAACGAGCCGAAGCGACGGGCAGAGCGCCGCCGCCGTCATCCGGATGGATTTGGAAGCAGAAGACAAATAAAAAAACGGCGAGAGGCCGAAGGGCGGGCGCGAAGCGGTGTCCGGCACCAAACAGGAGGAAAATATGAATACCGATATCGTCATCGTCGGCGCGGGTCCGGCGGGCATCTTCACCGCGATTGAAATGATTCGCCGGGGAAGCAAAAAGCACATCACCATCGTGGAAAAGGGTCAGCCGATTGAAAAGCGCCGCTGCCCGAAAACCGTCACCAAGCACTGCGTCAACTGCCGCCCGTATTGCCACATCACCACCGGCTTTTCCGGCGCGGGCGCGTTTTCTGATGGCAAGCTCTCCCTCTCTCACGAGGTCGGCGGCGATTTCCCGACGCTCATCGGCGCGCAGAACGCGCAGGATCTGATCGACTACACCGACGGCATCTACCTCGAATTCGGCGCGGACAGCCACATCGAGGGCATCGGCAACACCGAGGAAGTACGCGAGATTCGCCGCCGCGCGATTCAGGCCGGGCTCAAGCTGGTCGATTGCCCGATCCGCCACCTCGGCACGGAGAAGGCGCAGACGCTCTACCTCGCGCTGGAAAACTATCTGCGCGACAACGACGTGGAGATGATCTTCGGCTGGGAATGTGAGGAGCTGCTGATGGATGGGGAAACCTGTCTCGGCGTTTCCCTGCGCAGGGGCGACCAGACGCAGGAAATCCGCGCGCAGCACACCGTCGTGGCGACGGGCCGCCGCGGCGCGGACTGGCTGGAAAAAATCTGCGCCGAGCACGGCATTGCCCACCAGCCCGGAACGGTCGATATCGGCGTGCGCGTCGAATGCCGAAACGAGGTCATGGAGGAGGTCAACCGCGTGCTCTACGAGAGCAAGCTGATCGGTTATCCGCGCCCGTTCAAGAACAAGGTGCGCACCTTCTGCCAGAACCCCGGCGGTTTCGTCAGCCAGGAGAACTACGACAACGATCTCGCCGTCGTCAACGGCCACAGCTACAAGGATCTCAAGAGCGACAACACCAACGTTTCCGTGCTGTGCAGCCACAACTTCTCCATCCCGTTCAATCAGCCGATTGCCTACGCGCAGAAGGTCGGCGAGCTGACCAACATGCTCGCCAACGGCCACATCCTCGTGCAGCGCTTCGGCGATATCCTCGACGGCAAGCGCACGTGGGAAAAGGAGCTCGCGCAGAGCAACGTCCGCCCGACCCTGCCGGACGCGGTCGCGGGCGACATCACCGCCGCGATGCCCTATCGCGCGATGACCAACATCATCAACTTCATTCAGGCGGCGGATATCGTCGTGCCGGGCTTTGCCGCGTCCGAAACGCTGCTGTATTCGCCGGAACTGAAATTCTACTCCAACCGCGTGAAGATGGATGAGGAGCTGAACACCAACGTGCGCGGCCTGCACTGCCTCGGCGATTCCTCCGGCTGGACGCGCGGACTGATGATGGCCTCCGCCATGGGCGTTCTGATGGGCAGAAAGCTGGCGGAGAACGAGGCGTGAAGGTCTGCGGCAACCAGGATAGCGGTCTGCTCGTGATTCAGGCGCTGGACGCGCGGGAACTGGAACGGCTGGAGGATGAGGTCAAGGCGCTGCAAAGCATGGGCGGCGCTCTGCCGCTTTGGGCCGCGTTCGCGGTGGAGGACTGGAACGACGCGCTCTCGCCATGGCTCGCGCCGCCCGTTTTTGGCAAACATGGCTTTGCAGGGCAGGCGGAGAAAACGCTTGCGTACATCCAAACCACGCTGATTCCCGAGCTGTTTACGGCGTACCATCTGGCGGAACAGACAAAAATTGCGTTATGCGGTTATTCGCTTTCCGGGCTGTTCGCGCTCTGGGCGGGCAGTCAAAGCGAACGGTTCAACGCCGTCGCGGGCGTTTCGCCGTCGGTCTGGTTTCCGGGTTACGGCAATTATGAACAGGCGCACCCGATTCGCGCCGAACATGTCTATCTGAGTCTCGGAGACCGTGAGGAGCAAACAAAAAACCGCGCGATGGCGGCTGTCGGAAACGAGATTCGCGCATTATATGCACGGCTGAGCGAAAGAAAAGTGGATTGCGCGCTGGAATGGAACGCGGGCAATCACTTCTGCGAGCCGGAATTGCGCGTAGCGAAAGGCGTCAAGTGGATGATAGATTCACTGTGAAGGCTGATTCTCGTTCGGCCTGAGCGTATGCACGGCGTACAGCTCGCCGAGCGCGTAGGCTTCTTCCAAATCCTCCGGCTCGGCCGGGGTCAGCCCGGTGCATTCCGTGCTGCTGGCCACGTTCCCGCTCGTGCGGGGCTTGCCCTTCTGCGCGGGCGGATTCCACGCCTTTGCCAAATTTTTGCCTGAATGAGCCATATAAAAATTCCCCCTGTCTGCGTTTGATAGCCGTATCATGGCGCAGCGGGGGGAATTTTATTCGCCTTCCGTCATGGCTTTGGCGTGCCACGAACTTCTTCCGTCATGGCTTTGGCGTGCCACGAACTTCTTCCGTCACGACTTTGGCGTGCCACGTACTCCTTCCGTCACGATTTTGGCGTGCTACGTACTCCTTCCGTCACGACTTCGTCGTGCCACCTCCCTCTAAGAGGGAGGTATTTAAGGCGCACTCTCCTGCGAGAGAGGATAAAGCAAATTCCGCACAAAACACGGAAGGCGTTAAAAGCGCTTTTAGTTCTTCCGGCAGCGGCTCGACGACCTCCAACGTTTTGCCCGTGACGGGCTGGACACAGCGCAGGCGCGCGGAATGGAGCGCGAAGCGGTCTTTCAGTTCCGGCAGTTCGCGGCCATAGAGGTAATCGCCGCAGATCGGGCAGCCGATATGCGCCAGATGCACGCGAATCTGGTGGGTGCGCCCGGTCTCCAGCCGCAGGCGGATGAGCGCGCGGCCTCCGGCGGCCTGCTCGACGCGGTAATGCGTCACGGCGCGCCGACCGTCGGGGCGAACCGCGCGTTTTGCGCCCGTGCCGAGGCGGGCAATCGGCGCGTCGATCACGCCCTCGCGCTGCGCGGGAACGCCCTCGGTCACGGCGAGGTATTCGCGGATGAAGCTGTCCGTGTGAAGCTGGCCGGTCAGCAGGCGCTGGGCGTGGGCATGGCGGGCGACGCACAGCAGGCCGCTCGTGCCCTTGTCCAGCCGATTGACGGGGTGATAATCAAACGACGCCGCGTCCTGCCCGAGCAGGGCGGCGAGCTGCTCGCGGAGCGTCCCGGTGTGGATATGGCCGCAGGGGAGCGTGGCCAGCGGCGCGCCCTTGCTGACGACGAGCATATCCTCGTCGATATAGCGGATGAAGGACGGCGGTAGGCCGTCGAGCGCGGCTTTGATTTCGGTTTTGGCTTCGATTTCGGCTTTGGTTTCGGTTTCGCCGTTGTCCATGCGGATTTCCAGCCGCTGCCCCGCGCGCAGAACCGTGTCCGCGCGCAGCGGCGCGCCGTCGCAGAGGATGCCGCCCTCGACCTTGAGCCGACGAAAGGCATGTGTGCCGAGCTGAAACCGGCGGGGGACTACGCTCCGCGCCGCGCGCCCCGCGTCCTCCTCGGTGGTGATATAGGTTAAGATGCGCATAAGGCCTCCTGTGTGCACAAAAGGGAGAAGACCGGCCGTCAGTCGGCGCGCCGCACGGGGCGTCTCCCGAATCTTTTCGTCGTTTCCGACACCGACATTATAGCCGACAATCGGCGCGGCTGCAACGGCTGCGCCCCAGCTTGTTGACATAGGCAAACTTGGCTTGAATCGAAAAATCAAGAAATTCAGCTATTCTTTCATTTGCGGAAAGGGCTATTCTCCCCCCGAAGGGGGAGAATAGCTTTTTGTCTACAGTCTGCGGCGCGGCCGCAACGGCTGCGCCCATGTAAAAGGCGATTCCCCGCGACTCAACGGCTCGGCGGGCACATCATCCCCCGGTCAATTGACAAATGCCGCCGATGCGGGGTACAATGAGCTATCCAAAAAAACAAAGGAAACGGGGGACGCACATGAACGCAGTCGCCGCTTTTGAAAACCGAAAGGATACGCTTCGGGCACAACTGGAGGAAAGCGAAAATATGCCGCAGGCGATTTCCGCCGCGACCATGACGCTGGAACAAATCGCCTGCGATCTGGCGCAGGATGAACAGGATGATTTTGCCCGCCAGCGGCAGCAGGCCGTCATGGCGCTGGCCAAGCGCCTGCCGCTGGGGCTGCGCGCAAGCCGCGCCAAGGCGCAGATTGTGCTGGAGGAGACGCAGGAGCAGCCGAGCCGGGTTCGGCGCGGGGCGGTCGGCGCGGGCGCGGTGATGCTCGCGGCGCTGGCGGTGTATGAAGCCGTGAACGGCAAGATGAATTTCGCGCTTTTACAGGCGCTGGGCGCGCTGCTGATGCTCTTCGGCGCAAACGGCGCGCTGACCGCAACGACGCGGCAGACCCCGCGCGCGCAGGCGGAGACGGCGATTGACGCGGCGGACATGGTGCGCGAGGTCGGCGAAATTTGTCAGGCGGCGGATCTGTGCGCGGCGGATCTGGCGCTCATCGAGCAGGACAACGCGCCGGCGCGCCTCTCCGGCACGGCGGACGAGGCCATGCTCGATCTGCTCTCGGCGATGATGGAGGCGCGCGCCTCCGGGCGGCAGGATCTGGCGCTGCGCAGCCTTGACCAGGCGGAGCAATACCTGCGGATGCTGGGCGTTCAGAGCGTGTTTTACGACACGGAGCACGCGGCGCTGTTCGACGTGCTGCCCGCCCGAAGCGGCGAGCGGACGGTTCGCCCGGCGCTGGTGCGCGACGGGGAGCTGGTGCGCCGGGGTGTGGCGGCGGTCGCGCCGATGGCCGCGAAGGAGGCGTGAACATGAAGATTTTGGGCTTTGATTTGGGCGACGGCGAGAGCGCCGTGACGCTGCTGGACGAGGATTCTACCGTCGAGCCGCGCGTGATGCCGCTCTGCGGCAAAAACAGCCTGATTTCCGCCGTGGGCGTGAAGGACGGGCGCATCGTCATCGGCGAGGCGGCCAGCGTGACGGATGGCGCGGCGGAGGCGAAGGTGCGCTTCAAATCCCGCTACCTGACCGACCCGGCCGCTTCGGCGGACGTGCGCGCGTTTGCGCAGGGCGTGATGAACGAGCTTGTCCGCACGCAGCCCGCGCTGATGGCCGAGGTGAGCCGAACGGTGGTCGGCTGCCCGGCAGGCTGGGGCGACGGCAGGCGGGAGCAATACGCCGCGCTGCTGGAATCGGCGGGCTTCCCGAACGTCAGCGTCGTGCCCGAACCGCGCGCCGCGTTTCTCTATGCGCGGCATGCGCGCGGCCTGCGCGTCAGCCCGGAGCTGATGAAAAAAAGCGCGATGGTCATCGACATCGGGTCATCGACGACGGATTTTGCGTATATCGTGGACGGCCGCCAGCAGAACGTGTCGCTCTTTGGGGACACGAACCTCGGCGGCGGGTTGATCGATGAACGGATTCTCGCCCACGCGCTGGCCGCGTCGAAGGACGGGAAGGCGCTTCGCGCCGTGTTTGCGGAAAGCCCCGCGTGGCGGAGCTATTGCGAGCTGGAGGCGCGGCGGCTCAAGGAGAGCTATTTCCTCGACGAGGGAAAGTGGGCGGACGCGCCGCTGACCCGGACGCTGACGGTCTGCTACGACGAGCCGCTGGCGCTGGAGCTTTCCGTCGGCGGGGCGAGCATCCGCGGCATGGTGGAGGAGCCGATCGCCGCGCTGGGCGGGCGGAGCTTCGTCGGCTGTCTTCAGGACGCGCTGCGGGCGGCGGTGGAGGTCAGCCGGGAATGCCCGCCCGAGGTCGTGATCCTGACGGGCGGCGCGTCGCGCATGGCGTTCTTCCAGCAGGCCTGCCGCGAGGCGTTTGCGGACGCGCTGGTCGTGCTCTGCCCCGAGCCGGAGTGCTCCATCGCGCGCGGGCTGGCCTACGCGGGGCGCGTGGACGAGCGGCTGAGCCTGTTCCGGCGGGAGGTCGCCTCCATCGCGCACGGGGAAAAGCTCTCCGTGGCGGTGAACGCGAGCGCGCACGAGCTATACGAGCCGGTGGCCAGGGCGCTGTTTGACATCGCGCAGGAGAGCACGCTCGAGGCGGTGCGGCTTTGGCGCAAGGGCGGCGTGGACACCATCGAGGCGCTGAACAAAAAGGTCGAGCGGAAGATTTCAAAGGCCTTCGCCGGGGACGCGCTCTGCGACCGCATCGGGGGCGAATTGCAGGCGTGGCTGGACGAGCTGATGCGCACGCTGGAAAACGAGCTGACGACGCTCTGCGTGCGCTGCGGCGTGCCGCCGGAGCGGATGAGCCTGACCGGGGCGAAGGTGGACGCGGGGCTTTCCGGCGTGAAGCTCTCGCTGCTGGACGCGATGGGCATGGATATCCTCTCCGGGCTGATGGGCGTGGTGCTGGCGGTCGTCGGCGCGAGCCTGTGCGGGGGCGGCGGCGTGGCGATGGTCAGCGCGGGACCGGCCGGCATGGTCGCGGGCGCGGCGGCGGGCATACTGCTGGCGCTGGTCGGCAAGAGCGGCATGGAAAAGGCGCTGGTCAAGGCGAAGCTGCCGCTGCTGGTGCGCAGGCTGGTGACGGATAAGGCGGTGAAGAACGGCCTTTCCCGCCAGCGGGACGAGATTGAAAAGGCGATCATCAAGGCGCTGGCCGACCCGGCGAACGGCTTTTCCGCACGGCTGTGCCAGAGCCTCTCCCAGACGCTGGGCGCGCAGATGGAACGGATGGCGAAGGACGCGGAAATGTCGATTTGTGCGTGATGACTACAAAATAAAACGGATAAAAGAGCAAAATGTATAAATGATAAACGGTTTGATTGTCTGAAATGACCAGAAACGGAAAATAAAACGTGAATATTCGCACAAAATCATGCAAATTCGCGCCGAGTATGCTATAATGGCGGCAGCAATCTAAATCGAGGAGGGATTTCATGGAATTCCATGTCTACGAAAACGCGCGAGCGGCCTGCGAGGCGGCAGGTGTGCTCATCGCCGCGCAGATCACCCGCAAGGGCGACAGCGTGCTGGGTCTGGCGACCGGCTCGACCCCGATTCCGGCATATGAAATGCTGGTGCAGTGGTACGACCGCGGCGTGATCGACTTTGACCGCGTCCGCACGTTCAATCTGGACGAATACGTGGGCATTGACCATAAAAACCCGCTGAGCTACCATGCGTTCATGCAGGAGCATCTGTTCAGCAAGGTCAACCTGCGCAAGGAAAACGTGCATCTGCCCAGCGGCAATGCCGCCGCCGACGTAGAGGCATACGACAAGGCGATTCACACGGCGGGCGGCATCGACATCCAGCTTCTGGGCATCGGCCGCAACGGCCACATCGGCTTCAACGAGCCCGCGGATGATTTCACCTACGGTACGCACGTCGTCACGCTGGCGGCGGACACCATCGAGGCGAACGCCCGCTTCTTTAAGAGCGCGGACGAGGTGCCGCGTCAGGCGGTCTCCATGGGCATCGGCAACATCATGGCGGCGAAGTGCGTCGTGCTGGTGGCGACGGGCGAGAGCAAGGCGAAGGCCGTGTACGACACCATCCGCGGGCCGATCACGCCGCGTGTGCCCGCGTCGGTTTTGCAGCTCCATCCCTGCTGCGTGATTTTGACCGACCGCGAGGCGGGCAAGCTGATGCTTGAGGAGTAAACCATGCTGGTCAAAAACGGAACGGCGTTCATCGGCGGCCACTTTACGCGCGCCGATGTGCGCGTGGAAAACGGGAAAATCGCGCAGATCGGCGATTTGCAGCCGCGCGAGGGCGAGGAGATCCGCAGCGCGGCGGGGCTGTATGTGCTGCCGGGGCTTGTGGATATCCACATCCACGCCTACGCGGGCGCGGACTGCATGCGCGGGGAAGACGACGTGCGCCGCATGAGCGAAGGTCTGCTCAAAACCGGCGTGGCGGCGTTCATGCCCACGACGATGAGCGCGCCGATTGAAGCGACGAACCGCGCGCTGCGGGCGATTCAGGCCGTCCGGGACATGCCCTGCGAAAAGGGCGCGGCGGTGCTCGGCGCGCACATGGAGGCGCCGTTCCTCTGCGAAAAATACAAGGGCGCGCAGTTGGGCGAATGTCTGATGAACCCGAGCGTCGAGGCGTATGAGGCCATGACGCGCGGGACGGACTGCGTCAGGATGATGACCCTCGCGCCGGAGCTGCCGGGCGCGCTTGACATGGTGGCCTATCTGAAAGCGCGGGGCGTTGTGACCTGCGCGGCACATTCGAACGCGACGGCGGAGGAGGTTCACGCGGCGGCGGATCGGGGGCTGACCCAGATCACGCACCTGTTCAACGCGCAAAGCCCGCTGCACCACCGCAGGCCCGGCGTGCCGGGCGCGGGGCTGGCCGACGAGCGGATCATCGTGCAGGCGATTGCCGACGGGCTGCACCTGCACCCGGATACGCTGCGCATCGCTGCGCTCTGCAAGGGCGCGAAGGGCATGGCGCTGATCTCCGATTCGATGGAGGCAGCGGGCATGCCGGACGGGCAATACGACCTCGGCGGGCAGGCGGTATTCGTTAAAAACGGCGAGGCGCGGCTGGCGGACGGCGTGATCGCCGGTTCGACGCTGGTGCTGCACCGCGCGATTCACAACATGATTACGCTGGCGAAGATGCCGCCGGAAACCGTGATTCCGATGGCGACGAGCACCCCGGCGGATTCCGTCGGCGCGAAGGGCTACGGCCGCATCGAGCCGGGAGCCTGCGGCGTGCTGACGCTGATGGACGCGGGATGGAATCTGGCGGGCGTGACGGCGTAAATACGGGAGGAACAGAGAGCTTGCAAGTTGCGATCTATGCGACGGAGGAAAAGCGCCGCCGCGCGGGGTTTGACCATGTGCTCGTGCTGGCGCGGCTGGGCGAGGCGCTGATTCTGCGGCGCGACCGAATCAACGCGCTGTGGGTGTTGCCCGAGGGGCGGATGACGCGCGGCCAGAGCGTCGAGGAGACGGCCAGAAGCGCCTTGGGCGCGGCCATCGGCGAGGCGGTGTTCGACGTTTACCCGCTGTGCGCCTACGGCGTGACCGATGAAAAGGGCAGGGAGACCGGCGGCCTTTGCTATGTGGCCGACGTGCGCGACTGGCCGGACGAGGCGCTGGACGAGGCACGCGCGTTTGACCGCCTGCCCCTGTCCATGCAGATGGACAGACCCGCGCTGATTCTGGCGCTGCACAAATGGGCGGGCGAATGGTTTGACGCGCGCATCACGCTGGAGCGGCTGGGTCAGCCCGCGCCGTTTTGACCCTTGACAGAAGCGGAAAAAGGTTGTATGCTGACAGGCAATCTGTGAACCCGGAGGTTATGAAAAGATGGAACAGGAAAAAATTCTGCGCATCAACGAGCTGGCGAAAAAGAAAAAAGAGGTCGGCCTGACCGATGAAGAAACGCGCGAGCGCTCGGCGCTCTACGCGCAATACATCAAGGAGTTTCGCGAGCAGACGGAAGCGACGCTCAAGCGCGTTCGCGTCGAGCAGGAGGACGGCAGCTATAAGCCGCTGGTCAAAAAAGAAAGCAAACTGAATTAAAGCGTGAAGCGGCGTTTTCTCAAGCGTGAGAACGCCGCTTTTTTGGATGAAAAACGGGCGAAAGGGAGGCGGAGACGATGGGATTATTCTTTTCCAACATCCAAATCAGGCGCACGGAAAACGAGCTGGATTTCGCGCAGATTGCCGCGGTACTGACCGAGGGGCGGGACTTATCCGCTGTTGATAACGAGGAAGAAGCCGATATCGCGCTCTCCGTCTTCACAGTGGCGGACAGCCCGTGGATTACCGTTTGCTCGGATTTGATCGAGGGCGATTTTGAGGAACTGGGCGCAAAGGCGCGGCGGTTATCCGAAACGCTGCAAACCCAGACGCTGGCGCTGGCCTGTCTGGACAGCAATTATTTCTGCATGAACCTGATTGACGCGGCAAACGGCGCGGATCTCTGGGCGGCGAACGGGCGCATGACGGAAGGAAAAGCGCCGCGCAGAAGCAGCCTTGCCCCGTGGAAACGCTATGTTTCGGATATCGAAGCATTTAAGCGCACGATGCGGGGAAAATATGTCTTTGCGGAGGCGTGTCTGGACGGGCTTGAGCCGCTGTTGTCCCTGCCGGTTTTGCAGGGAGAAGCGGGCGGCGACGAGCTGCCGGAGGACGCGGAAATCCATTGCTTTTACTACGTCCTCAACCGGCGGGAAAACGAGAAAGTCCCGCCGAGATTCAATTATAATCTCCCAAGCTGCCATTATGTATATTTTGAGGGGAACAAGGAGAATGTGATCGGTTTTCTGAATCAGGGCGGAAAATCCAAAGGCGTGGGCGTTTGGCTGAGCGGGCCGTGCATCTGGAAGCATGAGTTCCGGGCGACGAAAACCATGCTGCAAATGCGCGGCGCGCATGACGAATGGCAGTTTGTGCCGATTGAGATGAAGGAAGCGACGACAGCCGACGGCGTTTCAGGGCTGTACGGCGAATGTGCGGATTTGCGCATCCCTCCGGCTGTGCCGGAAGGGCTTCCGTGGAAACGGAAGATGGATATGGAAGCGCGGCGCGCAATCTGTATCCGTTTCAGTTTGGAAAAGGATCAGGCCAAAGAGGACGCGGAGGAATACGGCGACCTTCAGGTTACGATGATTCCGCTCCAAAATGTTTCCGGCCAATCCAGTTGGGTGATGACCTGCTACCCGAAGGAGACATGGCAGGAATGGCTGCGGACGACCCCAATATAGAAAGAGAAGGGCAGACACAATATGCTCCCTTTATGAAAGACAGCGAAATGGAAAAATTGTTGTTCATCTTGAAGAAAGTATTTTTATGTCCAGAGAAAAAGTTACAACAGGGGAACGAATAGAAGCGGAGAGAGTCTGCATTGAGGGACGAATGAATGCAGGGAAAGCGCCGCTTTTTTGGATGAAAAACGGGCGAAAGGGAGGCGTTAGCGATGAGCGAAAGAAAGGGCATGGCGCTGTTTGCGGCGCTTTTGATGATTGGGCTGACGACATGCGCGAATATGGCGAAGGGAGAGATTTCTACGGCGGAGTTTAAAGACATGCTGCAAAGCAGAATCCTTGAGGTGCTGGACGAATGGCCGGTCGAGGATCAGTACGCCGTCATGCTTTTCATTTACCCGAACGAGGAATACGAATACAGGGGTTACAGCAACATCCCAGAGTTCAAAATGCTTTACAAAAATGAATCGGAAATGGAGCACAACGTCAACCCGTTCTTTCGCGCATCCGGGGATGATGAAGAACGATGGAATCCGGCGTTCTGGAGCTATGATCGGCAATGGCCGGTGATTGAATTTGAAGAGCCAAATCCGATGGCGGACGCCTTGATTGACTGGTATGAATCCACGGGCGTGCAGGATATCGGAGGCGAAAACGGCGATGTTTTTGACGAGAATATGCGGTATATCGGAACCGGCCCGAACGGACTGCCGGAGCTTTTGAAGCTGGTGACGGAGATCACGAAGGAATTGCAGACGGACGGCGTGATTGAAGCCAAGTTTGGGCGAAAGCTACCCGTCATTCTGGCGGATTTTGACTGCACATGGTACATGATTAACGCGACGGCCGAGGCAAACCCGAACGGCGAGGCGGAGGCGTATATACAGGCCTGCCTGCGTCACGGCGATATCAGCGAGGATCAGCTCGTGCGTAATAACTGACCCGGAAAGAGGATGGAAAGATTTGAACATCAAAGAAGTTCACGAAAGAACGCCTGAGCAGATTAAACGGCTCACGGCGGTGAGGGAAGCCCCGCCGCGTTCATGGGCACGGAAATAAAAATGCCGTCCGTTCAGTTTTTTGCTGAGCGGACGGCTATTTTGCGGTTTGAAACCGTTTCAATCGTAGACTGTTTCGCAGTTTTACGCCGCGAAGCCCTGCGCGGCGAGCGGCTTGCGCAGACGCAGCGCGAGGAAGGCGGCGAGCAGAATCTTCACCACGTCGCCGGGGAGGAACGGAATGACGCAGTAGCTCATGCTGGTGGCCAGATTCAGGCCGGTGACCGCCATGAACCAGATCGTGCCGAATGCATAACAGACGGCGACGCCGAGCACCATGGACAGGCAGAGGGTTTTGAAATTGAACGCGAACTTACGGGAGAGCGCGCCGACGATCAGCGCGCAGAGGATGTAGCCCAGAATATAGCCGCCGGTCTTGCCGAAGAGCACCGCGGGGCCGCTGCCGAAGCCCGCGAACACCGGAACGCCGATGACGCCCAGCAGCGCGTAGACGACCATGGAGAGCGCGCCGTATTTCCAGCCCAGCAGCGCGCCGCTCAGATGCACGGCGAACAGCGCGAGGTTGATCGGAACCATCGGCAGGGGAATCTGAATCTGGGAGCAGATCGCGGTCAGCGCGGCCATCAGGGCGCAGAGCACGAGGCTGCGCGTCGCCGTGCGGCGGGAAGAAGCGGCGTTTTCGGACATGGGACGAACCTTCCTTCTGTAAACTCAAAATCAAAATAAAGTTGACGGGGAACAGTGTACCATGCGGCGCGCCGGCTGTCAACCGGAAAAATGCAAAAAGTTGACGGCGGCGCGGAGGGCGCGCCCTTGTGTTTTGGCCTTGCATCTGTTACAATAAAACGTAAACATAAAAGAAAATCCACACCCGGACGGATGATAAAGGAGAATTGGTTCCATGGATATGAAACTCAAGGTCGCGGAATACATCGCCGCGGCGGCAAAGTGCTGCTTTGAAAACTGCGGTCTCGGCTGCGAGGACATCTGCGCGATGATCGAAACCCCGCCGGATAAAAAGATGGGCGATTACGCGCTGCCGTGCTTCCGCCTCTCCAAAGTGATGCGCTGCGCGCCGCAGATGATCGCGGGCAAGCTGGCCGAAAAGGTCGCCTGCGAGGAGATCGACCACGTGGAGGTCGTCGGCGGCTATCTGAACGTGTTCCTCCGCCGCGGCGGGCTGGCGCGCGATATCGTGGAGGCGGTGCTCGCCCATCCGGGGCGCTGGGGTTCCAGCGAGATCGGCAAGGGCAAGACGGTGTGTTTGGATTATTCCTCCATCAACATCGCCAAGCGCTTCCACATCGGCCACCTGTCCACGACGATGATCGGCAACAGCCTCAAGCGCATCTATGATTTCAACGGCTACACGACCGTGGGCATCAACCATCTGGGCGACTGGGGCACGCAGTTCGGCAAGATGATCTGCGCCTACAAGAAGTGGGGCAACCGCGAGGAGGTCGAGAAGGGCGGCGTGCAGGCGATGGTCGATCTGTACGTCCGCTTCCACCACGAGGCGGAGCAGCACCCGGAGCTGGAGGACGAGGGCCGCGCGTGGTTCAAGAAGATCGAGGACGGCGACAAGGAAGCCATGGAGATCTTCACGTGGTTCAAGGAGGTCACGCTCAAGGACACCCAGCGCGTGTACGACCTGCTGGGCGTGTCGTTTGATTCCTACGCGGGCGAGAGCTTCTACAACGACAAGATGGCGCCGGTTGTCGAGGAGCTGCGCGAGAAGGGGCTGCTGATTGAGTCTCAGGGGGCGCAGGTCGTCGATCTGGAGGCCTACGGCATGCCCCCGGCGCTGATCCTGCGCAGCGACGGCGCGACGCTCTACATCACCCGCGACCTCGCGGCGGCGTTCTACCGCCACAACACCTATCACTTCGACAAGTGCCTGTACGTGGTGGCCTATCAGCAGAACCTGCACTTCAAGCAGCTCTTCAAGATCATCGAGCTGATGGGGCACGACTGGTACAAGGGCATGGAGCACGTCTCCTTCGGCATGGTCAGCTACGAGGGGCGCGCGCTGTCCACCCGCGAGGGCTACGTCGTCTATCTGGAGGATCTGCTGAACAAGGCGGTTGAAAAGGCGCGCGAGATCATCGAGGAGAAGAGCCCGAACCTGCCCAACAAGGACGAGGTGGCGCGTCAGGTCGGCGTGGGCGCGGTGGTCTATTTCGACCTGCACAACGACCGCAACAAGGACATCGACTTCCGCTGGGAGCGCGCGCTGAACTTTGACGGCGAGACCGGCCCGTATGTGCAGTATACGCACGCGCGCTGCTGCTCCGTGCTGCGCAAGGCGGAGGCGTTCGCGGCGGCCGAGCCGGATTACAGCGTGATTACCGACGACGAGGCGCAGGATGTGCTGATGCTGATTTCGCACTTCCCGCAGGTGGTTCGCAAGGCGATGGAGCAGAGCGAGCCGTCGATGATTACGCGCCACACGACCCAGCTGGCGCAGGCCTACAACAAATATTACTTCGAGCACCGCATCATGGATGAGAGCGACCCGGCCGGAACGGCGGCGCGCGTGAACCTGACCCGCGCGGTTCGCGACGTGATTAAGACGGGGCTGTATCTGATCGGTGTGGAAGCGCCGGAGAGGATGTAAAGGGGAACGCCTATGGACATCGGACAGCTTCGCGGGCTTTTGCTCGATCTGGATTGCATGACGGCGCTGCGCCATACGCTCCGAAACAGGGCGATGGCGGCGCTGGTCGATCTGTGCCGCGCCTGCGCGAAGGACAACGCCGACGAGGCGGCGCTGACGGCGGCCTACTGCCGCGTTTACGACGCATGGCTGGATGCGGCGGCGCACGGGCGCGGCGGCTTCGCGCGCGAGGCGCTGGAGGCGGTGCTGTTTGAGGAAAGCCCGGCGGCGCTGCTCTGCGCGCGGATGGACGTGCTGCCCTACAGCCTGACCAACGCGCTGGCCAACGATCTGGACGCGCTGGGGCGGCTGACGGCGATTGAACCGGCAATGTTCCTGCTGCTGTGCGAACGCGCGGGCATGAGCGGGCAGACGGCGGCGCGCCTGCCCGTCTGGGAACCGACGCTGGGCAGCAAAATGGGCGACCCGCGGCTATCCAAAATGATGCTGAGCCGGGAAGGCGTGACCATGACGGCGGCGTTTTTCCGAAAGCAGGGCACGGGGCTGTTTGCCCGCTGTCCGGGCAGCACGTGGGTCGGCGAGAGCGAAAAATATCCGCTCGGGCTGCGCGGCATCCGCGAGCCGGACCCGATTCGGCTGGAGGACATGGTGCTCTACGAGCGGGAGCGCGGCGCGCTGGTGGAAAACACGCGCCGGCTGCTCGACGGGCGGCAGGCCTGCAACATCCTGCTCTACGGTGACAAGGGAACGGGCAAATCCGCGACGGTCAAGGCGCTGCTGAGCAGCTTCTGGCTGGAGGGGCTGCGGATCGTCGAGGTGCCGCTGGCGCAGCTGACGAATCTGCCGACGATTTTCTCCATCCTGCGCGAACAGCCGGGGAAATTCATCGTGTTTGTGGACGATCTGGCGTTCAACGATTCCTGCCCGGAATACACGGCGCTCAAGACGGTTTTGGAGGGCGGCCTCGAGGCGCGCCCGTCGAACGTCGTGGTTTACGCGACGAGCAACCGCCGCAACATCGTGCGCCAGCGCTTCTCCGAACGGCAGGACGACGTGAATGAACGCGACACGCTGGAGGAAAAATTCTCTCTGGCGGATCGCTTTGACCTGCGGCTGACGTTCTCCGCGCCGACGCAGGAGGAATACTTCACGATCTGCCGCGCGTTGCTGGATGCGCGCGGGGCGGAATACGACTGGGACGAGCTGATGCCGCGCGCCCGCGCGTGGACGGTGAGCCACAACGGATGCTCCCCGCGGATTGCGAGGCAGTTTGTCGATTATATCGCGGGCGAAGGCAAGGCATGAGCGGAAAGAAAAGGAAAAGCCGACTGACCGGCGCGCTGATGGCGCTTTTGGGCGCGGCCTGCGCGCTGATCCTGTGCGCCGTGTTTTACGGCACGATGGTCTACCAGCTCGCGGACAGGACGGACGGCGCGCAGGCGAAGCAGGCCGAACCGGCGAAGACATTGGCGCTGGGGAGCGGCGAAATGGAAGGCGAAAGCCGCGAGCGCGTTCAAATGGGCGGAAAGCTGTGCGACGTGCTGACGCGGACGTACCTTCTGGCGGACGGCACGCGGGCGCAGGCGATCACCGCCAGCCCGGCGGCCTATATCGAGCGGATGAAACAGGAGGGCTGGCAGGCGCAGCTCGTCACGGGCTTCGCCATCGGCGAAACGGACGCGGTATACGCGCGCAGCGGGGAAAACGCGATGCTCTGCGCGAAGGACGGCGAAACGGTTTACATGATTATTGCGCAGGCGGACGAGCAGACCCTGTACGCGCTCGGCGTGGACGCCGAAACGAAATGACGCATACAAGCCTCGGCGCGGCGCGCCGGGGCTTGTTTTATCTGAATTTTTTCGGGTGTTGGAATTAAAAAACAGAGAAAAACGGAGAAAACGGGAGAAAACAGAAGGAGACCAGAAGTATTCAAAAAAACTTGCAAAAAACGGTTGACAAGCATGGCCGCCGGGTGTACAATATGCAAGCATGTTTGACGGACTGAAGAAGTCCGCTTTTTGAGAAGGAGGTGTCTTGTATGGCTGCTGCTGGTGTGCGCGTGAAGATCACGCTGGCCTGCACGGAGTGCAAGCAACGCAATTACAACACGATGAAGAATAAGCGCAACAACCCGGACCGTATCGAAATGAGCAAGTACTGCCGTTTCTGCAAGAAGCACACGGTTCACAAGGAAACCCGCTAATTCACGCGACAAGACGGACAAGGATGTGAAAGAGATGTCTGAAAACAAAGGCGCGAAGAACACCGAAAAGCCCGGTTTCTTCACCCGCGCGAAGAATTGGATCGTCGCCCTGCCTGGCCGCATTTCCGATGCGTTCAAGAACATGGTGGCTGAGCTGAAGAAGGTCGCGTGGCCGTCCAAGAAGGATCTCATCAATTACTCTATCGTCGTCATCGCGTTTGTCGTGGTGCTGGCGATCGTCGTCGGTCTGCTGGATACCGGTTCCTCGTTCCTGGTCAAGAAGCTCATTGAGCTGTAAGGCCTGACCACAGGAGGGTTAACATGGCGGACGAGAAGGCCCTGTGGTATGTTGTGCATACCTATTCGGGTTACGAAAACAAAGTCGCCAACGATCTCGTCAAGACGGTGGAAAACAACGGCATGGGCGACCTGATTCAGGAAGTCACCGTGCCGATTGAGGAAGTCGTCGAGATCCGCAATGGCAAGCCTCATACCATTCAGCACAAGCTCTTTCCCGGCTACGTTCTGGTCAAGATGATCAAGACGACGGAGAGCTGGTATGTCGTGCGCAACACGCGCGGCGTGACCGGCTTTGTCGGCCCGGGAAGCGAGCCGATTCCGCTGACGGACGAGGAATATGAGAGAATGACCAGTTGCCAGGGCACCATCCGCATCGACCTTGAGCCGGGCGACAACGTTCGGATCAAGAGCGGCAGCGTGGAGAACGCCATCGGCACGGTCGAGGAGATCAACGCCGAGGAGCACAAGGTCAAGGTCTCCATCGAGATCCTCAACCGCAAGACGACGGTGGAGTACGACATTTCCGAGGTGGAGCGCCTGTAAGCCCCCGCTCCGGAAAGACGAAACAGACAACCCCCGGGCGATCCCCGGTTGTTGAAAAGGCTCATTTCGTCAAGAGATGGGCGTCAGCCCGGTCTGCTTTTAGCGGCAGGCCGGACGTGGGAGGAACATCATGTTCCGCGTGACCACAGATTGAGGAGGATTATTACCATGGCTAAGAAAGTAACTGGCATGATCAAGCTGCAGGTGCAGGCCGGTAAGGCCAATCCTGCGCCGCCTATCGGCCCGGCGCTCGGTCAGCACGGTGTCAATATCCCGGGCTTCTGCAAGGAGTTCAACGAGCGCACCAAGAACGATGTCGGCCTGATCATCCCGGTCGTCATCACCGTCTACTCCGACCGTTCCTTCACCTTCATCACCAAGACCCCGCCGGTCCCGGTGCTCATCAAGAAGGCGCTGGGTCTCGAGTCCGGCAGCGGCAAGCCCAACAAGACCAAGGTTGGCCAGCTCACGCAGGCGCAGGTCCGCGAGATCGCTGAGAAGAAGATGCCCGACCTGAACGCTGCCAACATCGAGTCCGCGATGAGCATGGTCAAGGGTACCGCCCGCTCCATGGGCGTGACTGTCGCCGACGCCTAACAGGCGGTGAAAAGCGCGGCTTGCCGCGCGAGGCGGCTTGCGTTAAGCAGGCCGGAAACTGTGGGAGGATTTTAAGCCGTTTGTACCACAAGGAGGAACATAAACATGAAGCATGGCAAGAAGTATCTCGAGAGCGCGAAGCTCATCGAAAGCAGCAAGCTGTATGATCCGGACGAGGCCGTGAAGCTCGCCCTGCAGACCGCGAAGACCAAGTTCGACGAGACCATGGAAATCTCCGTGCGTCTGGGCGTCGATCCGCGTCAGGCCGACCAGCAGGTTCGCGGCGCTGTCGTGCTGCCGCACGGCACCGGCAAGAAGGTTCGCGTCCTCGTGTTCGCCAAGGGCGAGCAGGCCAAGGCCGCCGAGGAGGCCGGCGCGGATTACGTCGGCGCTGAGGAGCTGGTTGCGAAGATCCAGGGCGAAAACTGGTTCGACTTCGACGTCGTCGTCGCGACCCCGAACATGATGGGCGTTGTCGGCCGTCTGGGCCGCGTCCTCGGTCCGAAGGGCCTCATGCCGAACCCGAAGAGCGGCACCGTCACCATGGATGTGGCGAAGGCCATCAGCGAGATCAAGGCTGGTAAGGTCGAGTATCGTCTGGACAAGCAGGCGATCATCCACTGCCCGATCGGCAAGAAGTCCTTCACCGCCGAGCAGCTCACGGCCAACCTGACCGCGCTGATGAACGCCATCAACCGCGCCAAGCCGGCTGCGGCCAAGGGCATTTACCTGCGTTCCGTCGTCCTGTCTTCCACGATGGGCCCGGGCATCAAGGTCAACCCGCTCAAGTTCTAATTTGTAAATAGAACGTAAAATCCGCGCAGATTTCGGTCTGTGCGGATTTTTTAATTGACAGCGGCAGGCTGCGGTGCTATCCTAAAGGAAGGAGAACCGAAATTTTTTTCACAAGGAAGGTGCGAACGGCAATGAAAAGAAGAATGACCCTGGCGCTCGTTTTGGCGATGAGCCTGAGCGCGGCGTTTGCGATGGCGGAGGAGACGAACAGCCTCAAGGATTTCACCAGCAGGCTGAAGGGCGGCACGGTGCAGACGCAGACGGCGGAGCCGGAAACCCCGGCGGCGCAGAGCGAGGACGAGAGCAGCTACGGCAAGCCGGTGAAGATCGAGGATCCCTTTTTCCAGAAGGTGCGTTCCTCCGCGTATCTGCTCGAGGACAAGTATTCCAGAGAAGCGAACGTGATGATCGAGGTCAAGAACGTCAGCGGCCGGACGCTCTATCCCCGCGGCGCGACCGTTTCGGCGCTGAACGCGGCGGGCGAGGTCGTTGAAGAGGAGAGCTATTCCAACTGCGCGCCGGACATGGTGGAAAACGGCGAGAGCATGTTCATCTGGGATTGGTTCTACGGCTTCGAGACCCCGATTGACGAGATCGCGGGCTTCGCGGTGACGGTGGAGAGCGAAACGAGCACCTACACCGAATACCAGAAAATCGACGCGCAGGGCATGATGATGGACAGCATCGCGTATGCGCTGGTCGAGAACACGCTGGACACCGATATCTACGGCGTTTCCGCGGTGATCGCGGTGGACGACGACGAGGGCAGGCTGCTGGACGTGTGCAGGGTCAGCACGGGCAACGCGACGGGCATCTTCCCCGGCAGCACGATGATCCTGCGCGCAACCGTTCGGGATTACGAAAACGACACGACGCTTGAAAGCGGCAACGCGACGGTATACGCGCTGCACGAGCTGGATTAAAGACGCATACACGAGAGAGACTTGCCGCGCCTCCTTCCGGCTATCGGCTTTTCGCATGAAAGGCTGAGCCGAAGAGAAGGAAGGGTGGCAGGTCTCTTTCTGATTGAGGGGAAAACGATGAAAAAGAGAATTTGCGCGCTGTTGGCCGCCATGCTGCTGACCGGCGCGGCGGCTTCGGCGGACGGGCTGGATTTTCTCAAGCCGATCTGGATGCAGATGATGGACGGCGGGGATTCGGCGGAAACGAGCATCCCGCAGGATGTTCGGGTGACGTGCGCGGACGAGCGGCTGACGGTCGAGCAATACGGCGTGATTTTGGAAAACGAGCACGCCGCCGAGGCGCACATCTACGCCGTTTTGCGCAACGTCAGCGGGAAGCGGCTGCCGATTCAGACGGTGCAGATGAAGGCGGTCGGCGCGAACGGGAAGGCGCTGCACGAGGAGCGTTATGTCAGCCATCTGCCGGACGTGATCGAGCCCGGGGAGACGATGATCGTCAGCGAATGGATGTACGACTTTACGAAGGATATCGGCAAGGTGAGCGGCATCGAGATAACCGTCGAGACGAGCACGCGCGCCTACACGCGCTGGACGCGACTGGACGGCGTTCGCGCGTGGCGGGAGGGGCAATACCTCTGCGTGGAGCTGACGAACACGACGGAAGAAACGCTCTACGGCGCGGTCTGCGGCGCGATTCTCGAAGACGCGGACGGGCGAATCCTCGACGCGATGATGCAAAGCGCATACGCCACGGAAGACATGGGGCTTTTGCCGGGCAGCAGCGTCATCTGGCGCAAAAGGCTGGAGGACAGCGCGACGCTGGAAATCGGCACGGGCGAACTGACCTGCGAGGCTTGGGCATACCGAATCGAAGAAATATAAAAAAATCGCAAAAGGGCGTATCGTTTTGGCGGCTCGCGCGCTATTCCATATAGAAGGGCAAAAGGGGCGTAGGCGCGATGAAGGAAGAAAAAGAGGCGTTTATCGAATCGCTGTACCTGCAATACGCGGGAAAGCTGGAACGGGCGAGCCTGAACTACGTGCGGCACCGGGGGGAATACCGCGATCTGGTGGACGACAGCATCCAGAAGACGTTTCTGAAGGCCTACGAGGAATACGACACGCTGAAGGATGCGCCGTATATCGAGGCATGGCTGTTCAAGGTCTGCCGGTATCGGCTGATGACGGCGCTGAACACCTACCGAAGACGGCAAAAACGGCATGTGCCGCTGGAGGATGACGCGGCGCTGACGGAGCAGGAGCTGATGACGGCCATCGACGCGCTGCCCGACAGAATCAGCAGCCGGGAAACGCTTGAGCGGGTTTTGGACACGCTTAACGAGCGGGAAAAAGGGCTGGTTCAGGCGCATTTTGTGGACGGCGTGAGCTGTGAAGAGCTGGCGAAAAGGCAGAACACGACCATCGGCGCGATTCGGGCGGCGCTGGCGCGGCTGAGAAAGAAGGCGCGGCGGCTGGCCGAGGACGAGCGGACATGACGGACGGAATATCGGATAGGAGACATCGGATATCGGATGGAGGGAACAGCGTGAGCATCGAAGAAAAAATGGATATGCTGCGCCGGAAAATCAAGGACGGGGCGCTCGGCGCGGACGACGCGCGAAGGGCGCTGCGGGCGGAAATCGACGGCGAGCTGCGCAAAGCGCCGGCGGACGTCGATATGGACGCGGTGAACGCCTGCGAAGCGCTGCTGGCCGAGCTGAGCGGCGCGAAGGAGGAGACGCACGCGGCGCAGAACCTGCGCGCGATCCGCGAGAAGCTGCATCCCCAAAGGCGCGCGCCCAGGCGGAGCGCGGCGGTCGCGGCGCTGCTGGCGGCGGTGCTCGTATTCGGCGGCACGGCGACGGTTTTGGGGCTTTCGGGCAACGACCACACCAAGCGGCTTGAGGAATTGCAGGAGAGCCGGACGGTTCAGGTCACGCAGATCACCCCGGAGAACGAAACGCGCATGACGCTGCCCATCGGCGCGCAGACGCTGACCCTTGAGCAGGCGGCGCAGCAGGATATCCTCGACGAGACGGGGAAGCTCCGCGTTCTGGCGCAGACGCTGACCGACGTGGACGAGGCGGGCGGCATTCGGATGCTGCTGGTGCTGGCGGAAAGCGCGGAGGAAATGCACGTGGACGGCGCGTATCTCGTCGGTTTTGACGCGGACGGGAAGCGGCTGGAAACCGCCGTGGATATGAGCGTCAGCCCGGCGCTGCTGGCGGGCGGAAAATCGCTCCTGAGCGCGGAGATCGAGCCGGGGGCGATGGACGGGGCGGAACGGTTTGAAATCTGGCTGAACATCGAGCGGTCGCCGACGCGAATCGCCGAAGAACAGGACGCGGACGCGGAGCTGCGCGACCACTATTTCGTGGCAACGCTGACAAAGGACGCGGACGACAGCGGGGAAACCGACGGATACGTGAGCATCTGGGCGACGGACGCGCAGGGGATGCTGCTCGACGGATTCAATGCGTCGCTGGACGAGGGTGAGCAGCTGCTCGCGGGCGAAACATGGACGTTTGAAAAGCGCATCGGAAGCTGGGTGACGCTTGAGCAGGAGGATAACGCGGAGACGGGCTCGGTGGGGTATAGGATGGTTCCATAACCTATTCTCACCGCCGTGAGGCCGCAGACACTTTTTCGCGCGAAACAGATTTTTCAAATTCTTTGCACGGCTTCCCGCCTTCCGGAAACGGGAAGATGAAGTAAAAAACCATTTCATTACGAAATGAGGAAAAGAAAATGAAAAAACTGTTTTTTGCGGGAGCGCTGTGCATGATGCTGTGCGTTTGCGCGTCGGGCATGGCGGGGACGATGTTTAACGTCTGCCTTTCCAAAGAATGTCTGACCGAACAGGAAGCCGCAAATCAAGCCATTCAAACCAAGCCGGAGGGGTTTAAGGTCACGCGCCAATCCGTCATTCCGTGGGATGATGCGGGCGAACGATGGTCTGTTCTTGTCGAATTGGAAAATGTGTCGGAGGAGGCAATCACCATTGACGACACATGGCTGATCGCCTGCAACGCGCGGGAGGAAGAACTGGCACGCTGGAGCGTGCCTGCCATCGACGGCGCATTTTGGAAGACGAACAGAACGGTTCGGCCGGGCGAACGGGTGGTGCTCTTTGCGGGAACGGATGAAGTGAAAACGTGGATCACCGATTGGGAAACCAAGGAAACCGTCGAAAAAACGGTATCGCCCGCCGGCTTGGGCGCGGTCGCTAAGAAAATCCGGCAGGCAGCGCGCTTGCAGGTTCGGTTTGACGCACGGGTTGCTTCTGAAACAAAGGGACATCTGGAAAACGTTGAAGCGGCAAAGGCGTGGATTGCGGACGGAAAGCTGCATCTGGAAACGACGGACACATTTGATTCCGAAGATTTTGTAACGCTCAGCGTGATTGTCACCGACCGGGAGGGACGTATGCTTGACGCTTTGCAGGACAGTGTGATTCATAACGCGGGCATGCAGAAGGACGGACGATTCAGCGCCGAAAAAGCGCTTGCACCGTATATCGGCGAAGAAATGCAGAAGGATGTTATCTTTGAGATCGAAGGCTACAAAAATCCGCAAAAAACCGTTGACAATCCCCGATAATTATGTTATGATAGCACCCGTGAATTGAAAAGTTCTGTGCCTAAGACAGTTGGTCACGCGCTTGCGCGTCATAAAGGGTTTTCCGCCAGCCGAGGTGCGAGTGCGATTTTTCCGTGAAAACGGTTTTCTGCCCTTGCGCCCAGCGCAGGGGCTTTTCTTTTCCGAAACCTTTCGGGAAGGAGGAAAATGACATGTCCAAGAATTTTGAAGCGAAGAAAGTCGTTGTTTCCGAAATCGAGGAGAAGATCGAGAAGGCCGAGTCCATCGTCATCGTCGAGTATAAGGCGCTGACCGTGGAGGCTATCACCGCCCTGCGCGCCAAGTGCCGCGCGGCGAACGTTGATTACTGCGTTCTCAAGAACACGCTGATGAAGCGCGCGCTGGAGAACAAGGGCATCAAGATCGACGACGCGATTCTCGAAGGCCCGAACGCTTTCGTTTTCGGCAACGGCGATCCGGTGTCCGCTCCGAAGCTCATCAAGGAGTTCATCACCGCCGCTGAGAAGGACAAGAAGACGTCCCCGCTGACCATCAAGGCCGGCATCATGGACGGCGCTGTGCAGAGCGTGGAAGAGGTCAAGGCTCTGGCCGATATCCTGCCGCGCGAGCAGCTCATCGCCAAGATCATGGGTTGCCTCAATTCTCAGGCGACCGCTCTGGCTTACGTCATTCAGGCGATTGCCGACAAGAAGGCCGAAGCCGGCGAGCAGTAATCTGCAAAAGACAGCCGGATAGACGGCATCTTCAAACCAAACAAATCTACAATAACGGAGGTAACTTACCATGGAAATCAATGAGATCGTTTCCGCTATCGAAAGCCTGACCCTGATCCAGGCTTCTGAGCTCGTGAAGGCCCTCGAAGAGAAGTTCGGCGTTTCCGCCGCCGCTCCGGTTGCCGCTGCCGGCGTCGCTGGCGCTCCGGCCGCTGCTGCTGAGGAGAAGACCGAGTTTGACGTCGTTCTGGCTAGCTTCGACGCTGCCAAGAAGGTCGCCATCATCAAGGCCGTCCGTGAGGTCGTGCCGGGCCTGGGCCTGAAGGAAGCCAAGGACATCGTCGAAGGCGCTCCGAAGACCCTGAAGGAAGGCGCTTCCAAGGAAGAGGCCGAGACCATGAAGAAGAAGCTCGAAGAAGCGGGCGCGAAGGTCGAAGTCAAGTAATTTCCCTTTCCCGGAAATTCAGCCCCCTGCCGTTGGCAGGGGGTTTTCCTTTTTTTTGGCACGACCGCGCGAAGAAAATTGCCCAAAGGGCTTGACTTGAGGCCAAGGTCAGGTTGTATGATAGAGGGGAATTCGCACAACGAAACAGGGCTTTGAAAGGGTGTACAGGATGGACAACGTCAAGAAGAATTTCGGCTTTGGCTGCATGCGCCTGCCGATGAACGGGGAAAGCGTGAACCTTGAGGAAACCGGACGGATGGTCGATGCGTTTTTGGAGGCGGGCTTCAACTACTTCGATACGGCGCACGGCTATCTTCAGGGCGAGAGCGAGAAGGCGCTCAAGGCCTGCCTGACGAGCCGCTATCCGCGCGAAAGCTACGTGCTGACGGATAAGCTGACGGGAAGCTTTTTTAAGACCGAGGCGGACATCCGGCCGCTGTTTGAAAGCCAGCTCGAAGCCTGCGGCGTGACGTATTTCGATTTTTACCTGATGCACGCGCAGAGCGCGAAGAACTACGGCCACTTCAAGGCCTGCCGCGCGTATGAGACGGCGTTCGCGCTGAAGGCGGAGGGCAGGGTTCGCCACGTCGGCCTCTCCTTCCACGACAGCGCGGAGGTGCTGGAGCAGATTCTGACGGAGTATCCGGCGATCGAGGCGGTGCAGCTCCAATTCAACTACGCGGATTACGACGACCCGAAGGTGCAGAGCCGCAAATGCTACGAGGTCTGCGTGAAGCACGGCAAGCCGGTGATCGTCATGGAGCCGGTCAAGGGCGGCAATCTGGTCAACCTGCCGGAGAGCGCGAAGGCCGAGCTGGACGCGCTGCGCGGCGGAAGCGCGGCGAGCTACGCGATTCGCTTTGCGGCGGGTTTCCCCGGCGTGATGATGGTGCTCTCCGGCATGAGCAACATGGAGCAGATGCGGGATAATCTCTCGTTCATGCGGGATTTCCGGCCGCTCGATGAACGCGAAAAGGCCGCTATCGGCCACATTCGGGCGATTTTAAGCGGCGGGAACCTGATTCCCTGCACGGGCTGCCGCTACTGCGTTGACGGATGCCCGAAGCACATCGCCATCCCGGAGCTGTTCGCGGCGATGAACGACAGGCAGATGCACCCCGACGGAAACGCCGATTACGCGGCGCACACCGCGCCCGGACGCAGGGCGTCGGATTGCGTGAAATGCGGCAAGTGCGAGCGAGCCTGCCCGCAGCATCTGCCGATTCGCCAGCTCCTGCAGCGCGTCGCGCGCGAATTTGAAAAGGCCTGAGGAGGAACGGAGCAGGCGGGAGGTTTGTTTGAGCGCCGCTGCTTTGATTCGGTTTTCCTGTTTCGAAAGGAGTTTCGCAAAACCCTTGACATTCCCTGACGAACGTGCTAAACTACAATCTAGTTTTCAATACTAGATGAATTGTTCGAAGGGGGAAGCGCGATGACACGCACCAAACTCATGGATCGCGAAATGCCGGTCTACACGAAAAACGAAGAGCTGTTCAACATGATCAGCCACATTGTCGGCGGCGCGGTGGGCGTCGCGGGTCTGGTGCTGTGCATCATCGTTTCCGCGCTGCACCACAACGGATTCGGTCTGGCCGGATCAATCGTATTCGGCGTTTCGATGATCCTGCTGTATACGATGTCCAGCGTCTACCACGGGCTCAAGCCCGGCCTTGGCAAGCGCGTGATGCAGGTGTTTGACCACTGCACGATCTACGTGCTGATTGCGGGCACGTATACGCCGCTGCTGCTGAGCGCGATGCGGCCGATTGACCCGGTGGCCAGCTGGGTGCTGATGGGCATTGTCTGGGCGCTGGCGGCGGTGGGCATTGCGTTCACGGCGATTGACCTCAACAAATACAAGGTTTTTTCGATGGTCTGCTACATGGCCATCGGCTGGTGCATCGTCTTCAAGCTCCCGCTGCTGATTCAGGCCATCGGCTGGGGCGGCTTCCTGCTGATTCTGGGCGGCGGGCTGCTGTATACGGTGGGCGCGGTGCTCTACGGCAAGGGCAGAACCAAGCCGTTCATGCATTGCGTGTTCCACGTGTTTGTGATTCTGGGCAGCGTCTGTCACATTCTGGCGATTCTGCTGTTCGCGCTGTAAGGAAAATGATAAACCCAAAGCTGCTGCTTTCGAACGGGAAAACGGCAGCTTTTCTGTATCTTATCGCGCGGCGGACGAAGGAACGGGCGCGGGGTTTGGCCGGCAGTTGGGGCAGAGCTACAAATGTTTTTCACTTTTTTGCGCAAGATGTGTAAAATTTCGGTAAAATAATGGTTGTGCATAACCAAGTGAAGTGATATAATAATCGCAAAGGCAATGAGCGAACCATCCACTGCCTAAAACAAAAAGGAGGAAACTTTCCATGAAAAAATTCCTTGCTGCCGCCTTGGCGTCCATGATGCTCATCGGCGGCGCGGCGCTGGCTTCGGCCGACGGCGAACTGAACATCTGCTCCCCGAACAGCGACGGCCTGCTCTCCATCATCCCGGTGTTTGAGGAGCAGACGGGCATCAAGGTCAAGGTCGAGTCCATCGGCACGGGCGACTGCATGAAGCGCATCGGCAGCGAAATCGCGCAGGAATACAGCACCTTCGATCTCATGTACGGCGGCTCGCTGGCCAACTACGTGGCCAACGCGGATCTGTTCCAGGATTACGTCTCCGATCAGGATCAGTACCTGATGGATGCGTACAAGAACACCCGCGGCTACTGCACCAACTACACCATCGACGGCTCCGTGCTGCTGGTGAACACCGACATGCTCAAGGAAATGGGCATCGAGGTGAACGGCTACGCCGATCTGCTCCAGCCCGAGCTGGTGGGCAAGATCGCTTCCGCCGATCCGGCTTCTTCTTCCTCCGCGTTCTGCCAGCTCACCAACATGCTGCTCGCCATGGGCGGCTATGAGGATGACGCGGCCTGGCAGTATGTGCAGGATCTGTTCGTCGGCCAGCAGGTCGCCATCACCAGCGGCTCCTCCGCGGTGTACAAGGGCGTTTACAACGGCGAATACGCCGTCGGTCTGACCTACGAAGACCCCTGCGTCACCCTGATTAAGGACGGCGCGACCAACATCAAGGTTGTCTACCCGGTCGAGGGCACCGTGTTCCTGCCGGCGCAGATCGGTATCGTCAAGAACGCGAAGAACGTCGAGAACGCCAAGGCGTTCGTCGATTTCATGCTCTCCGAAGAGGCGCAGCGCTTCCTGGCGGAAAACACCACCAGCCGCAACGTGCGCGAGGTTGAGTATAAGAACGACGTTATGACCCCGCTGGCCGACATCAAGCTCATCTACGAGGACAGCGATTACGTCATCGCCCACACCTCCGAGCTGAAGGAAAAGGTTCAGGACATTATGATGGACATGTAATTTCCACATGCCTTCGGGCGAGGGCGTCGGCCGTCAGGCCGCGCCTTCGCTTTTTATAGGGCGGAAGGCGCACGAGCCGAAGGCCCGGCTAAACGGGAAAATAACGCGAAAGGAATCAACGGATATGAGCGTAGGGATTCATTTTGAGCACATCGTCAAGAAATATGGGGAGAACGTCATCATCCCCGACCTGAATCTGGACGTCAGGGAGGGCGAGTTCTTCACGCTGCTCGGCCCCTCCGGCTGCGGCAAGACGACGCTGCTGCGCATGGTCGCGGGCTTCAACTCCATCGAGGGCGGCACCATTGCCTTTAACGGCAGGGTCATCAACGATATCGCCCCGAACAAGCGCAACATCGGCATGGTTTTCCAGAATTACGCCGTCTTTCCGCACATGACCGTGCGCGAGAACGTCGCCTTCGGCCTTGAAAACCGCCATCTGCCGAAAAATGAGATCAAGAAGCGCGTCGATGAGATTTTGGAGACCGTGAAGATCACCCAGTATGCCGACCGCCTGCCCGAGCGCCTTTCCGGCGGCCAGCAGCAGCGCGTCGCGCTCGCCCGCGCCATCGTCATCAAGCCGGACGTGCTGCTGATGGACGAGCCGCTCTCC
>OLPF01000707.1_pt1 | contig 32315 bp, 32 predicted proteins | sample 1673121 | NCBI WGS metagenome assembly OLPF01 (sample SAMEA3136756, study PRJEB25190) | human gut metagenome
CACAATCATCAAAACACAGAACAAAAATGTTATTTTTCTCATTGCTTTTTCCTTCCAATACTCTTGGTTTCATTGAATGGTTGGACAATACATATCGTTCCAACTGAAATTCTGCTTATCCAACAGCTTTCCTGTCTGCGCATTAAAACCTATCCTTGTAAATTTCGTTCCTTCTCGCAAACCCGCATCCGCAATATAAACACTTCCGTCTTCCTTAGCAGATTGTGTGTAATCGCACTCGCATATCCATATTGGATATAAGGTGTAGGATTCCGGCGATTCCTCATTCAAAAAGCAAACATAGCCTAAACGCAGCGCATATATATTTCTGATTTTACCCTCGTCGATTTGCTTCTCAATTTCCCTAATGATCGTTTGTACAGATGCTAACGATATATCATCTGCTAAAGTATCTTTTTCTTTAATGCCGATTAAACTCAATGAAAATGAATCTCGACTCATCACTTCCGCTGAACACAGTGGCAACATAATGATTCTAAAATAATACTGGCAGAATTTATTCCACAGCTTATCCATCGAACCATACAGATTAGGTGCAATTTCATAAATCGGTATTCCATTCACCTTTGGACGCAAATGCAAGTAATACGTTCCACTCGGATAATAATCAACAGTTTCTCCAAGGCTCATATCGGCAGGATTACTTGTCTTGCTTTTTCTTGCTCTGTCTCTGATTTCAATAAACTCAACATCATATCCATCTATTCCGCTTCCGTAATAATAATTGGCTATTCTCTGAACATAATCAATCGCTTCAAAAAGCGCCATATCACCATCTTCAGCATATGCTTCATTCATCGAAACCTGCCATGGATAAACATGCTGTTCTTTATATTTAAGATGATCCTTTTGACCTATGCTCAAAATCTCTTGTGGGGCATTTAATTTCACACTAATTCCGACGCATTCCTCTTCATCTTTATACTGATTATAATCAACATTTTTGCCTTTTTCTATTTCAGGATTCAGATATCCATACAGAGCATTTTCTTCAAAGCTCCATCCCATTGTATGTGGATTTTCATACCTTTTTAAATGATCGCACGAAAAAAGCTCGGTTTCAGAATAAGGATTATAGGCTTGCACTGTCACAATTGGCAATTCATCAACTTCCGGCACAATAATCGGCACATCCACCTCAATCGTCCGCCCATGCGCTTCATAAGTCTTTGTCCACCGTCCCATAGCTTCAACCTGCTGGCGCAGTTCGGAAATGGACACCATGTCGCTGCTTGCCAATGCCAGCGTCGGAAAAAGCAGGAGCGTCCAAAATAAAGCCATCATCTTTTTCATTGCATTTGCTCTCCTTCTCTTCAAATTTTCATGGCGCATACAACATTTTGGTCTTTGGATTTAAGAAATCCATCATTTCAGCCGTTTCCGGATTGATGCAAATTCTCTCAAAAGAGAAGCAATCTCGAATATCATCAGAATATGGATTGACCTTTATTTCCTTGTTCTTATTTTCTACATAGTCACAATCCAATACCCACATCGGATATAGCGTATATGTTTCGGGGCTTCTGTCATTCAGGTAAATGATATACCCCAGTTTTAAGGCGTATACATTTCTAACATGTCCTGCCTTAATTTCCTTTTCAACCGCATTGATTATCTGTTCAATCGGGAGCAGTTTAACCGTTTCTTCATGCTCTTTTTCTATCTTCATCCACTTAATTGTCAACCAGAATGAATTTCTATCCATTATCTGGCATATTCCGCCGGTTGTTCCCCAGAATCCAAATAAATCTCCATACACTTTATTTTCCTGTGTATTATTAAGTGTATCAATAATTGGCATCATTATCGGGATTTCTTGAATAGTCTGATAATAATAGAGGCAGTATGAGCCTTTTTGATAATAATCTACATAATCTCCAAGTTTTTCATCAGTATAGCTCTTTGTTTTTCTTCCTCGTTCAGCAATCTTAATATAGTCAACATCAATTCCGTTATATTCATTTTCAATGAAATACTCAACTATTTTTTCGAGATGCTTCTCTGCATCCGCCAGTGACATATCATTATTTTCTGCATATACTGTATTCCAATCAAGTTCATAAGGATAAAATCCATTTTCTTTAACTTTAATATAGTCTTTTTCTTTTTTTAGCAACAATTCTTCTGGATTGTTGAGCATTATCCTTAATTTCGTTCCACAATTATATACATCAATTTCCGCATTTTCTGATGTATTTTCGCCAACCACTTCGCTCAAATTTTCGTAATATGTATATACATTGCTTACATCTTCATTATTTGGATTTTCAATATACTCTGTATATACGGAACAATCATATACAGGCAGTTCTGCATCGCCCGGTACATATATCGGAATACCCACTGAAACTTTTTTTTCGTCTATTTCGTCTATAATATAATCTTCTCTCCATACAATTCGCTTCATTTCTTCCGCCGCATATCCCCAACATATCGCATTACAAGCACTCACAATCAATGTGATAAAAAAAATGGCTTTTTTCACAGTAATATCTCCTTTAATAAAATAAGGAGTGGAACTCTCACTTCTCTTTTGAAATGTTAGTTCCACTCTTTTCGTTACGGCGTTACAGTAGAATTAGCCGAAAAATGTCCCATCAACGCGACCGAACTAATCCCGTCATAATTATAATAGTTAGTATTTCCACGAGCGGAAACCGTATACAAGTTACCCCGTTTAATATTACTATTCTGAATCGGAACCTTCAATCCTTGCGTACACCACTTCGACCCGCGAGTTGTCCATACCGCAGCCGTTGCACTCTTGGCTTCTTGTCCACGAAAATGATTCGTATACTCTTCTGTCATAACATTATCATCGTGATAAACAAAAATCGCAGCAACCGAATTGATTTTTTCTTCGCAGTCAGGAACTCGATTATAAGTAGTAGTGCTGTTACAAGAAGCATTGATATCAAAATATACCTTCTGATCCAATTTTCCAGCATACGCTTCTGCACTTGCCGTCATGCCTACGGCAACAAACAAACTCATGCAAATTAACGCTGCAATAATTTTTTTCATTTTTGTATTTCCTCCCTTTTAAATCTTTCTGTTGTATTTTGCTTTTTTCTGTGGTATACTTTTTACGATCCTTGCGGACACCATCGCTTTCAGCGACGGAGCTTCCCAGCTCGTTTGCAGGGATCATTTTTTTATACCCATTTTTCTAAAAGTCCATCGGAACCACCCTCTTTTCTTCTATATTTCTAAATTACAGATTCCGCTGTAATCAAGATTCTCTGCTTTTTTCTTGAAGAATCCCATCCTCAATTTCAAAAACACAGTCGCACGCACGGCTGATATCCGCTGCGCTATGGCTTGCCAGAAGGATGGTTTTTCCCTTTTTTCGCAGTTCTTCAAAAAGCTGGTGAATTTCTTCTATACCGCTTTGATCCAGTCCATTAAAAGGTTCATCCAGAATCAAAATTTCAGGATCTTCCATAATTGCTTGGGCAATGCCAAGTCTTTGACGCATACCGAGTGAATACTGGGCTACCGGCTTCTTTTCATCAGGATCAAGTTTCACCTGACGCATGACCTGTGCCGCACGTTCCTTAGTCGCACCGTGCGAAACACCCGCCAACAGCAGCAGATTTCTCAGACCGCTGTAATGCGGTAAAAAACCAGGCGTTTCAATGATGATACCTGTCCGCTTAGGGAAATCTACCTTCTTGCCGATTTCATCCCCATTGACAATGATCTTTCCACTCGTCGGATGTGTAAAACCACAGATGCAACGCATCAACGTCGTTTTTCCGCTGCCATTGATTCCCACCAATCCATAGATTCTTCCGGCTTCAAGCGTCGCAGAAACACACGACAAAACCGTTTGTTTTCCATAGACTTTTGTCACATTTTGAATCTCAATCATCTATCACGCCCTCCCTTTGCGCTTATTTCTCATTTGAAAAACTCATATCTACTTTCTTTACACTAACCAACATGACAGCTATAATTCCGGCAATCAGTGCTGCATATCCGCCCATCACTCTCGCCACTTCTTGCAGCTGCATCCCGTCTTCCAACCCGCTCACGATATCCCGCAGCGTCGAAAAGTGCATGGGCATACTCATCGGGAACGGGAAATACTCAAAGTAAATGATTACATGAGCTACCATGATAAAAGCGTATACCATAACACCCACAACAGATGCTCCCCACACGCCAAACATCAAAATGACCAACACCATTGTAAACCAGAAGCAGAACATTGGAAGAATCGCCAGCAATAAAGCAGTGACTGGTGTAAATTGATTCAAAATATACTGCGCAACCAGTGCTTCCTCCGGTTCTATTGCCTTTTCGGCAATTCGGATGATATCGCTCCACCCCGTCCCCGGTGTCACAACCTGAAGAGCTTGAATCGCTATACAGATCAGAATCAACGCGACCATCGCCGCTACCATCATAAAGCAATACAGAATTTGAGCTACCATCCATTTCCAACGGCTGCTGCGAATAAGTGAATACTGCTGATAAGCAATTTTTCTCGGCAGCTCGCTTACCATAATGAGAAACAGTGCAGTCGTCATCGGCATATTGCATCCGAAATTGAACTCATAAAACAGTGTTTCTCCCATGTGCATAGTGTAGCCGGTTTCGTTAAATGATAAAAAGCAGCATCAGCACCGTTCTCGGAGAATGTACCCACGAATCGAAATTCGCTAGCGCCATCGAGAGTATTCCCTGCCCAAATCGTTCTTTTTTCTCAGGCATCTTGAATCCTCCTCTTGAGCCCTTTTACATAGACAAATATGCTGATAACCAACAGAATCGCGTACATCAGAAGCGACTGCCATACCCTTTCAACCGTTAATGCGTCATTGTACAGCGCTCCAGGATGCGGCGTATTAATTCCAAACAAGTGATAGAAAATTCGGCAAGACCAGAGATAATAAATACACACCGGAACGATAATCGTGAGCAGCTTATCCGGCACCCAAACCGATACTGCCAACGCCGTTACAGACCACACCGCAGCACATAATGCAATTCCAAACGTCATCCACGCATATATGGGAAACGCATAGAAAATGTCAGTCCACTGTGAATAAATGCACTTTGCGCTGAACGGAATCTCTTGATAAGGATGTGCGACCAAATCATAGGGATATGCAATGAAATTCCAGACCAAAGCATGTAATGCAAATGCCAATCCCGTTGCGGCAGCAGCACTAAGCATCGTCGCAATAATTTTATTGCGGGCGTACGTTTGGGTTGAACAGCGAATTGCTTTCCATTCAAGGAATGACGTTCTTACTTCATCGACTTGGCTGATCGCATACGTTACACCCGCGCAAAAGGGAAGTAGCAGCATTGAGCCACCGAAAAAAATGCCTCCCACCGAAAGCTGCAACGCACCTTCTCGGAATTCGTCGCCCCAGTCGGCACTAAAAATCCATGTCGGCAGTGAATACCCTAAAAAGCACGACAGCATCAGTCCGAAAGCCAGCAAGAACCTTTTGCTAAAAAAGGCAGATTTCAGTTCCTCTTTCATTCAATTTGCCTCCTGTCTTTTGTGTTTCAAATTCTACCAGTTTCCGTGTCATTTTTTATCCAAAACCGCGAAATCGGCTTTTTTTGACGCGAAATCCCAACTTTTCTTTAAATTCCCTGTTTCCGTCGAATTTAGTTACATAAATAGAAATAAACCGCTTTTACTTTACAAGAAAAAGCGGCCTATTTCTATTTAGACTTACAATGTGACGTTCAGCATTTCAGAATTATTTTTCGTCCTTCAGTTCTTCCGGCACGGGCGCTTCATACGCACCGCGGCAGCTCGGCATCCCAGCACCAGCCTTGCCATACTCATAGATCGCATCAATCGCCTTCTGGAGAAGTTCTTTCATAGGTTATCCCTCCTTTTCATTTGAACCTCTGGTAATCGTGATTATATCAGTTCTTTTCGTTTCAAACATGCACTAACGCGAAATCTGCTATTTTTTCTCCGAAACCCCTATTTTTAAGCCATTATCCCTATCGTTTTACCTTTTATTCCCGATGTAAATACCTCAAAAATAAGGTAACATGATAGGGCGAGGTGGAGATTATGGCATCAAAGGAACATCCTAAAGATTACGGTATCGGAATGCGCATTGCTGAATACCGTCGAGCCTTCGGATGGAGTCAGCATCAGCTGGCTAAACGTCTTAAAACAAACTCGCACACTGTCGAAAATTGGGAACAAGCCGCCGCAATACCTTCAGTAGAAAGTGTTATGCGCCTATGTGAAGTTTTTCACATCACGCCCAATGCACTTCTCGGTATCGGAGAAACCAATATAATTTCACTTAACAACCTTCCCGAAGAGAAGCAAGTACTTATCCGACGGATATTGCAACTTTTTGTAGATGAAAACAACAAATAGTATGTCACCCAGTCTGCTTCGCGCAGACTTTTTTTATTGACAATTGTCTTTCTGCTCTGCTATGATACTTAATGCAAGTCCCACGTAATATCGAATGTGGTTTTTCTTGACTGGGGAGGAATTAACAGCATGATGCAGGTTTGGCTTTGCGAAGATGACCCAATATATCGAATCAAAAATTTCAAATTGGTCTAAAGCAAATCACAACTTTGATCTTTCCATCACCACATTTCGTTCATCCGAGGATCTTCTTGAACATTGGCAGCTCGGAAATCACGCGGATATTTTCTTTCTTGATATCCAAATTCCGAAGGAGCTTAGCGGTTTAGAACTTGCCAAATTGATTCGCCAAACCGACGAAGATGTTCCTATTGTTTTTGTAACCAACTATGCCGAATATGTCTATCAAGGTTATACTGTAAACGCTTTGCGTTATCTTAAGAAACCTGTGTTGGAATCCGATATTTTTCCTTGTCTTGATATCGCCTATAAGCACTATACGCTATGCCATCAAGAATCGTCTATAATATCCATTCCCAATGAACAAATTGTTTTACGATACGCTGAAATTCTTTATCTCGAAGCCCGCTCTCCTAACCTGCTCATTAAACGTATAGGTTCTTCTTCTGACATATCTTTCAGATATCGAATTTCAAAAGTTTATTCTCTCCTACCTCCCGAACTTTTTGCTTTTTGTCATAGAAGTTATATCGTAAATCTTTCAAAAATCCGGGTTCTCAAAAGGACGCAATTGGTTTTGTGTTCAAACGAAGTCCTCCCTATTTCTGAAAAATATGTTGACGAGCTGTTTCACAAATTTAACGCATATCATCAAAGAGGGTGCTACTAATCATGCTGTGGAATCTTTTTGAAATTTCAATCAATGCTTATGAGTCTTTTTTGATGATCTATTTTTTGAAAAGCCGTTTACATATTAAGGAAGATTCACATTTAGCGGATATCCTCTGTTTGTTGTCATGTACTGTCTTTTATTCTCTCTATCTTTTTTTCAGCGTCCCAATCAACGATCTTGTTGTTTTCATTTTTCCTTTGATATACGTCTATGTAATGGCTACAGATCATTTCGGTCTTTCTCTATTTTGGATTTCAATTTTATCTATTTTGTTTGTATCTACAATAGGTGTATCAACACATATTTTTAGTACTATCTTCAGTCATCAATTACCACTCTTATCCACTCCCGGTCTATACCGTGCCATTTACATTATAACATCGAACCTGATTTTATCCATTGTCATCTTTTCCGCTTCTAAAATTCGCAAAGATATATTTGGTCTTTCTTGGCCGGTAATGTTTGTTTTTCTCGTTATGAGCGTCAGTATTCTCATATCAGAAGAATGTCTTTACCAGCTCCAGATCAGAACTCACTTCAGCTCCTATATCTTTTCCATCGGATACCTAGGTTTGCTGATTTGTTCTATTCTCTCGATTCTCTTATTCCACTTCATGGCTGAAAGCACGAATCAAGAGAATCAGTATAAAACAGAACTTAACGCAATCAGGCTATCACAGAAATATCAAGAGGAATTTACTAGCATATATAATGATTTCATGATAAAAGAGCATGATTTTAAGCACCAGCTTGAAACCTTAAAAGCCTTAATCTCTGAAAATAACAACACTGAAGCTCAGAACTATCTCAACAGCTATACATCCCAGCTTCAAAATATACGTCCTTTTATGACAGGTTGTTTAGCCGTCGATGCTCTTTTAACCTCTAAAGCACTCACAATGAAATCCAAGAACATTGACTTCAAATTCACCCCCTATCCCTTAAACAGTCTTCCTCTCTCCGCTCCTGATTTCTGTTCTGTCGTTGGGAATTTACTGGATAATGCAATCGAAGGCACCCAAAGAGTTCGATCTTCTGATTCACCTTTTATCTCTCTTGCTTTTGCGAGAACATACGATGTCTTTCATATTGTGTGTAAAAACACATGCAATCCTAAAACCATTCGCTTTGTCAATCATTCTTGGCTTTCGTCCAAAACAAATGATTCCCATTCTGAAATTCACGGTGTGGGTATCCATAGCATTGAACGAATTATCAACAACGCGCAAGGCTACTCAAGTTTTTCTGTCGATGGCTGTACATTTGTCGCCGAAGTGACCATTCCATTTCTAGATTTGAATAATTGAGGTAACAATATGTATGCTTTTTCTGATTGGGTTATCAGTTTGTTTGAAAAAAACGGAATCGTACTAAAGCACAACCGTTCAACTTATGTCTATGGTCTTGACATTTTCCTCTATACTATTCTAAGTACCGTCGGATTACTTCTGATTGGTTATGTTTCGCATCATTTCTACGAATCCGTATTATTGATTATTCTTTTTTACACAAACCAAACCTATGGCGGTGGATTTCATGCCAGTTCTCATACAAAATGCTTTCTAACCATGACTCTTGGGTTAGGTGTTTACCTTCTCTCCTCCCTTATTAAAGTTCCTCCTTTCGTGTCTGTCCTTATCGCAGCTTTGAGTTTTCTGTTTCTCTATGTCCATCCGCTTGTCTTACACAAAAACAAGTCCTTTCTTGCCAGCAAAAGCAAACTGCTAGTGCAAAAATCCAGATGTATTCTTTCGCTGGAAATGATGCTGTTTATAACCTTGCTTCTTTTCAAAAATGAATACTATCTCCAAATTTTTTCAATCGCCTTGCTTCTCTGTGCCCTTTCAAGAAAAACTTCCATTCTTCTATCACAAGGTCAAGAGTATCGTCAGTAGCTTCATCGGATTATCCACAATCTTCAATCACCACAATAGACAAACAGCTCCAAACTATGTCGCCTTCTCACGCATAGATTGGAGCTTTTTAATAAAAACTATTTTTCTTAAAGCAAAGGAGAAAAACGTATGTATACCTATACTCCAGACCGAAAGTCCAAGATTGAAAAAGTCATTAAAGCCTTCGAGCCTTATATTTTCCAAAGTGACTTTTTCGATATTCTTTGGTCAAACAAATTTGGATATCTTTTAGTAAAATCAATCGGACCGAAAATGGACGAAATGATGTGTCTGCATATTTCCTCCGACGCTGATTTGTGTGAACGTCTGCTCGCCGATATCGCTTTTGACATCTTTATCCTTAACGAATCCGATCATTTCTTAGATGATGCCTCTCCTCTTGAACTACGCGTGATCCAAGAAACATGGGAGCGCTATATCCAATTTATTCCTGAATACAAATACATCTGTACTAAAATGCTTCAAAAAGGATATCGGTACTCAGGTAATTCAGAGAGCGACTGATTTTCCTTTTCACATTTTGTTCTTTTTCACCGTAACATATCTTTGAGCAGGACTGGTCGGCTTATTGGGCATAGTCATACGAAGCGCGCCACTTTCAAGTAAAGGCTTAATATGTTTCTTTGCAAAGAACTTTGGGGCTTTTACTCCAAAATACTCCGCAATTTCGTTCCTTGTTCTAGCCGTCATGCAGAATGTAAGAATCTGTTCAGCTTGGGGAGTAGCTTGGGGAGTAGCTTGGGGAGTAGCTTGGGGAGTAGCCCATAAGCTGCTATCGTATAGCTTAATATAGCACATAAAACCGCATCTATGCAATCTCGTTTTTGCTGATTCACTCCCATTTTACCCAAAGTGAAAGAGCTTTTCTCCTCAAACAAGTCTGGTTCTTCTCGCTTTTTTCTGTCCCATCGCATACCTGCAAGCAGGGCACATCGGTACCCTTTTGTGCATCTGCTTGTTGGTGGCGTTGCCCCCCAAACCCCTGTTTCTCGCAGTCCTTCGTCCTGCGGCTGCGCATCTTTCTGCAGAAAGACGCTGTTTTCAGAAAACCGAATCTGAGTAAAATTCCGTTACCGCGCCTGCTTTTTCTGTGCAGCATCATTCCCATGTTCCATTGGCTCGTTCAGAATCCGTTCCACGTTCGCCCGAATGGTCAGCAGTTCGCGCATTTCGTTCTTCGCCGCTCGATACTCAGCATAATCCTTTTTCCTCTGTGTCATAAGAGCTTCATATTCCGTTTGCAGCATTTGAACAGTCGGGAGCTTTGTCAACTTCCGTTCATCAAAAGCCTGTTTAGCAGCTCGATGAATCAAAATTTCCTGTTCATGCTCAACGAGAAATTTCTTGGCATAGCCGGACTTTTTATAAGCCGCATACGTTTCGCGCGTCCTCAAGTAACCAAGGACGTGCTTTTTCAGTTCTGTAATTTCCTTCATCCGCGCTTCTTCGTTCTTCACTTTCTTGAGTAGATCACTGTGCCGTAAAGTCGCCGCTTCCGTTTTCTCTGCCAAATCTGCAAGGTTTTGAATATGATGCTCTGAAAGATAAGTCAGCGTCTGCGCCATTTGCTTAGCGTTAAACACCTTCGCCCACCGCGCATAGCCGCCGCCTTTACCCTGTTGCAGCTTTGCCTGCACATCGACCAACAGACTTACGCTTGTGTGCTCAATCTTAGGCTTTTGTCCTTTTCGCCGTTCCTTCGGTTTCCATTCCAGCTTTTCATCCAACGCCGCGCGCAGCGTCTTTTCCGAATATTCCTCGCCCAGTGAATCAAGCCGCTTAAACCTAACCTGCCCCGGTGCACGAACGCTCATGCGCTTCCCACGCTTAATCTCCCAGCCTTTTTCCCTCAATACGGAAAGAAGCGCATCGAAGCTCTCCGGCTTTTGCCGCATGATTTCATCAATAGTCGCCCGCATTTTTTCCCGCTGTGGCTGCTTGGCTCTATCACCCAACCACTTGTCATAGGTCAAGGTCGTATGTTGTGGCTTCTCAATGATCGACAGCCCGTTTTCCACGCATAGCGTATCGCTCAACCTGCCCAGCGCTCGTCCGCTTCCTAAAAAGTCGCGGAATTTTCGGTCACAATCCAGATTTACCGCAGAAAAGATAATATGTGAATGTACACTTGAAGTATTTGTGTGAGTTGCCACAATGAAAGCATGATTTCCATGTGTAAACCTCTTTGCCAGTTCGCAGCCAATTCGATTTGCTTCCTCCGGCGTAATCTCTCCCGGCTTAAAAGACTGCCGTAAATGATAGGCAAGCACGTCATCTTTACCGCGTCTTCTCCCCGTGATTGTCAGATACTCCCGCCGCATCAGCATGAACTCCGCTTCTGCCGTCTGCGGTGTACAGCCATAGCTCGTCACCAATATACCATTCTCAGTTTTCGTCGGGTCTTTAATGTAGCCGAGCGCGCGTTTAACCGCGTCCCCAGCAGTTTGCCCCTTGCCGACATGCAGGGACATCAGTCGTGTTGTTGCCAAGCAATCTCTCCTTTCCAGCAAAAGTGTTCTAAATCCACCTGTCTTTCCGAAACAACTCATAAAAACAAGCATTTCCATATATAGCCGAATAATAAACTCTTCATCAAAAAAGCCGCCCGATTTTATCAGGCGACTTCGTCCTTCATCTAATTTGTCCATTTTCTAAACATTTGTGATTTCATTGTCGGAACATAGCCCATGTCCCGATATCCCAGTTTCTGAAGCAATCTCATACTTGCGATATTCTGCGGTTCTACAAAACTGATAAACGCTCGATCGGGTGCCATTTGATGAAGCTGAGCGATAAGTGCCGTTAGCGCCTCAAACGCATATCCACATCTATGATATCTATAAGAAAACGTATATCCGAGTTCAGTCGTATCACCCTTTGGTTTGACAACAATCTCGCCGATTATTTCATTCGTTTCTTTTAGCGCAACGGCAACCATAAAAGGCGCTTCAACCGACAAAACATCCGCTCGACGACGCTCAATCATTTTCACAATTTCCGCGTAATCCTTTGCCTGCCCTTTTTGATAGCGGAAACAAACCTCGTTGTTTCGATAATCAAAGATGGTATCCACATCTTGGGGCATTAGACTCCGCAAAACAAGTCGTTTCGTTTTCAAAAAAATCATAATTTCTATCAATCATCCGGCGTTTTTCTCAGTATATTCCTGTTCCAGTTCTTCTGCCAGATACGCATCGCTCATGCAGTGCATATCAGAAACACCGTCACGGATGAGCTGATAGATCTGGGAATGGTAAAAAAAATCCAACGCCGCATCCAATGAAAGTCCCTGTCGTTTGGCAAAGCACTCAATAACACGACTGTACTTTTTTTGAAGTAAAATTGGATTTGCCGTCACAGTGTTTCACTCCCTTCAAAATGCAGCAAAGACAATGCCTTTTCTGTGCGGAAACATATTTGCAGATTCGGTTTTTCGTACCGCAGACGGTTGATAGCCTCCGTTTTATCAATCAGCCTGTCAAAAAACAATTCCACCGTATTGAACACCTTATCATTGGCAACACCGCCCACAACAAGGTCATAATCCGTCGAATCTTTCCCACTGCGGCAATCCAGAATAAAAACCAGCCATTCCTCGGAATAGGAATCAAATTTCAGTGTTTTCAGTTCAGTTTCCCGGCTTTCATCATATTCATACCGGGAAATAATACCGTCTTTTCCACGGCGTTTGAACTTGCCGCACCACTTCGCCGCCTGTTCATACAACGGCGTAACATAGAAGCCACGTCCAAAGTCTACATTAGGGCGTGAATGAACCAAATCCGGTTTTGCAATTTCTAAGAAAGAACCATGATAGAGCGTCATACTTTCACCCCCCTTTCTTTCATCACATCAAGGAGATCATCAACGATATACTCCCTGCTCTGGGTATGCAGCACTTCATATTCCGGCACAATGTAACCATTGAGAATGTCGCTCTGTTCAGTAAACGCCTGATAGACGCGCTCAGCATCCACACCCAGCTTTGCCGCAACGTTTTCAATGCAAAATACGGCAAACTCCAGCTCATCGGAGGTTTTGATTTTTTCATCCATCGTCATACGCAAGCCCTCCTCATATAACAGAATTTCATACAATATGTCTTACTCTACATTAACTGATTCCGTCAGGACTAAACTTACATTGTTATTCTCTTTCCATTATTGTACCACATCATTTCCGCTCTTTCCATCCCGATTATTCTCTGATCCGCCCCTTCACCGCGCAGCACAAATCATCCAACCCAAACACCACACGATCCGCCACCCACGGCAGACCAATCAGGCTAATCAGCCATGCAAACGCCAGCAGCATCAACCCGTTTCGGACAGACAGCAGCATCGCCACAAACGCCATCGGGATGAGAATCCGCAAAAGAATCCCCAGCACCGTCGAAGAAAGCACCATCACCAACTTGAGGACAAATACGACAACCTCCAGAACCAGCCAGATCGGAAAAAGCAAAACCTTGAACATCTTCTTCATATCATCCGCACTCCTTTATGCGTTATATATACCTCATCTTCATTTGTTTGGCAAGGATGCCGCCCTACGAAAAAAACGCGGGAGAAGCTGCCGGTGTTTCGGCGCTCCTCCCGCGTTTCAATTCAGTCCGCTCAGCTTTTCCAAAAGCCGCGCCATCTGTTCGAGCATCCGCTCCTGTCTTTTGCTCACGCCGCGAATGTCCATCTCGTCGATTACGCCGACCTCGTTCGCTCTTTTGGCAATCTGGTTGACATTGTTGCCCATGTAGCGAAGCTGGGAAAGCATCTCTTTTAACTCCGGCAGATCGAGCCGCAGAATGTAGCCGTCCAGCGCCATCTTCCGCAGGTATGCGCCCATGTTCGTCGTGCCCGCTTCCCGCATCTTCCGTTCCAGCAGTGCCCGTTCGTCCGCCGTCACGCGAAATTTGATTTGAATATCCCTCTTTTGCTGATCGATGCTTCATCGCTCCATCTCATTTTTCGTCGAAGGTACAGGCGCGTTTTTCGCTGCTGCCTTCAGCTTCTCCCGCACCGAAACCTTTTCCGATTCGTAAGCCTTCGCCTGATCGCAGAACAGATTGAGCAAGCCCGGATGCGTCTGCCGCACAACCAGCGTCAAATTTCGGTTGCCGCCCCAACTGTCAATGTCCGGCTCAATTGGAAACGCCTGCGCCCATGCTTTATTGGCGGACGAGAATCGCCCGTCGTAGAGCTTGTCCCGAATCGTAATCGCCAGCACCGTCATCACGCGCTCTTTGCCAAACTCGTCGATGACCTCTCTGGCTCCCGCTTTGTTCAGACAGTTATCTCTGTAATGCTTTGCAACGGCTTTTTCTATCGCATCCCGGCAGGCAACGCCTGCCACCCGGGACGTCTTGTATGCTTCCAGCTCGCCATGCTCCACCGCATAGGCGGCGCTATGCCTGTACACGGGAATATTCTTCATCGGTTCCATTCGTTTGTTCCTCCTTTTTCTCCCTGTCTCTGAGCGTCTGCCCGCTCCTGATACGCTTTCAACACATCCTTCATCGGTCGCTTCTCCATCGGCTCCTTCCTTTTTTCGTCAATGTTCAGTGCGGCGTTCAATTCGGCAAGACGCGCAGCTTTGGCTTCCAGCGCCTTCTCCTGCGCAAACGGTTTGCCCAGCTCCGCCTTGGCCTGTTCCGTCTGCCGTTCCAGTTCGGCAATCCGCTCTTCCGCCTTTTCGAGTTTTTGCGGCATATTCGCCAGTGCGTTCTCGATGCGCGTCAGATTGCCGTACACATCCGTTCCCATGGTCACGGTATGCGACATCTCGCCACGCAGAACGAGCTTGACCTCCTGCCGATAGCTGTCATAATCCACCGTCATTTTCATGCCGCGGTATTCGCCCAGCTCCATATCATGCGGCGAAAGCCGGCAGGCTTCCAGAAGCATTTTGCCCGCCGCCTCTTTATCGGCAATCCACTTTCCCTTGATCGCCATGCCGACAAAACCATCCTTGGGCAGCGGATGCGCTTCCAGCAGCGCCATATCCGCCTGATATCCCTTCGCGCGCTCCTGTGCCTGACGGATTTCTTCCGGATACTGCTTCAGAATCTGATCTTCCAGTTTGAACTGGTTGCTCTGATAATCCGCTTTCATCAGGCGCAGCTTTGCGACCTCGATGTCCAAATCCATCTTTTCCTTGATGCGCGGATCGCCCGCGCACAACGCCTTGATTTCCGCATAAGAGAGCGCGGTTTCGTCCACATCGTCGCAGGCACGGACGGGCGATTTGCTGGACATGATCTGGCTGATAAAGCGCTGCTTGTTCTCGATGGTCTGCCACAAATAGCTGTCAAACGATTTTTCTGTGACATATCGGTATATATGCACGTCCGGATTCATGTTGCCCTGCCGCACAATGCGCCCCGCGCGCTGCTCCAAATCGCCCGGCCGCCATGGCGCATCCAGATCATGCAGAGCGATCAATCTGTCCTGAACATTGGTGCCTGCTCCAAGTTTTTGTGTGCTGCCAAACAAAATCCGCACCTGTCCGCTCCTGACCTTGGCGAACAGATCCTTCTTTTTGATTTCCGTATCCGCGTCATGGATGAACTGAATCTCCTCTTTCGGAATCCCGCTTGCAACCAGTTTGTCCCGGATATCGTCATAGACGTTAAACGAACCGTCCCCATGCGGCGTGGACAGGTCGCAGAACACGAGCTGCGTCAGCTTTTGCGCATCTCCTTCTTTGTAGATACGCAGGATGTTTTCCATGCAGGCGTTGACTTTACTGCCCGGTTCGTCGGGCAGCAGCGGGTTCATCAGCCGCTGATCCAACCCCAGCTTTCGTCCATCCGACGTAATCCGGAGCATGTTGTCCTCCTTCGGGTCAATCGCGCCCGAATGAACCTTCGAAGCGCGCTCGGACAGCGCCTCCACCATCTCTTCCTGATAGACGGATGGCTTGACCGCCATCGTCTCATAGTGCGCGTTCGGCACAGGCAGATGAAGCTGATCCGCCGTTTTAATATCCGCAACCTCCTTGAACATCGCCATCAGTTCCGGCAGGTTGAAGAACTTCGCAAAGCGCGTCCGCGCGCGATATCCCGTCCCCTCCGGCGCAAGCTCAATCGCCGTCACCGTTTCGCCGAACGTCGAAGCCCATGCGTCAAAATGAATCAGGCCCATCTTTTCCAGCGTTCCATATTGCAGATATCGCTGCATCGTATACAGTTCCGTCATGGAATTGGACACTGGCGTGCCCGTCGCGAAAATAACGCCGCGTCCACCCGTCAATTCGTCCATATATCGGCATTTCAAAAACATATCGGTCGATTTTTGAGATTCGCTGGTCGCAATTCCCGCCACATTGCGCATTTTGGTCGCCAGAAAGCCGTTCTTAAACGCATGCGCCTCATCCACAAAGAGCCTGTCCACGCCCAGCTCCTCAAAGGTCACGACGTCATCCTTTTTCTCGTCGGCTTTCAGCTTTTCCAACCTTGCTTCCAGCGATTTGCGCGTCGCTTCCATGCGCTTGATGGTAAAACGCTCGCCATTCTCCCGCTCCATCTCCTCGATGCCCGCCGCGATCTCGTCAATCTGTTCGCGCAGCAGCCGCTCCTGACGTTCCTGCGAAATCGGAATCTTTTCAAACTGGCTGTGCCCGATAATCACCGCGTCATAATCGCCCGTCGCAATGCGCGCGCAGAACTGCTTGCGTTTGGCTTTTTCAAAGTCTTTTTTGGTCGTCACCAAAATGTTCGCGCTGGGATAGAGCCTCAAAAACTCGCTCGCCCATTGTTCCGTCAGGTGATTGGGCACAACGAACATCGACTTCTGGCAAAGTCCCAATCGCTTGCTTTCCATCGCCGCCGCCACCATCTCGAAGGTCTTGCCCGCGCCAACCTGGTGTGCAAGCAGCGTATTCCCGCCGTACAACACATGGGCAATCGCCGTTCGCTGATGTTCCCGCAGCGTAATTTCCGGATTCATCCCGTCAAACACGATATGCGATCCGTCGTATTCGCGCGGCCGGGTCGAGTTGAACAGCTCGTTATAGCGCGTCACCAGCTCATGCCGACGGGTCGGGTCTTTCCATACCCAGTCGTGAAAAGCGTCCTTGATCGCCTGCTGCTTCTGCTGGGCAATCGTCGTTTCCTTCTGATTCAGTTCCCGCTTTTCCCGTCCGTTTTCATCCTGCACAACATCGTATACGCGCGTATCCCGCAGGTTGAGCGTGTCTTCCAGAATTTTGAGCGCAGGCGCACGTCTGGTGCCGTATTTCATATAGTTATTCACGTTCTCCGACAGAAGGCTCTTGCCGTCTATCGACCACTCCGCCGTTTGCGGCGCGTAATTCACGTGGATTCGCCGCTGTTCGTAATAGGGAATTCCCAGCAGCTCGATCATAAATCGCTGAATGTACGCCTTGTCCACCCATGTCGTACCGAGCCGCACGTCGATTTCGGATGCGTCCAAATCCTTGGGCTGTGCCGCCTGGAGTGCCTCAACGTTGACAGCAAAGGACGAGTCGCTTTCCGCTGCCGTCTGCGCCACGCGCAGCTTGGCGCGCACGTTGCCGGACAGATATTCATCCGCCGTCTGCCACGTCTGTTCCAGCGGGTCAAGGAAGATAACGCCCTGCAAGTCCGCAACGATTTCATCCTCCGCTTTGCCCGTCAGCCGTGCCATAAACGGCAGATCAACCTTCGCCCGCTCACCAATGGATACCGCAAGCGCTTCGCTCGCCGTATCCACCTGCGTAACCGGTTTCCTCCGCCGGATCGTTCGTTTGCTGAAAATATCCGCCTTGCGTTTGAGCTTCCTGTCTTCATCCAATATTTCAAGCGAGCAAAGCAAGTAGTATGAAGAATCGCCTTCAAACGCCCGCCCGTTGGCTTTGCCGTTGATGATCCCGTATTCGGCGCTGAACGCATCATACAGCCGACCCAATTCTGCCTGCTGTGCCCTGATCTCCGCGTCGCTGCCGTCCGTAAGCTGCAAATCAATCAATTTTCGCACACAATCCCGCAGCTCAATCATCCCCTTGATACGCTCCTGCGTCGTCTGATTGAGTACGGGACGGGTCATCACCGAATTTTCGCGGTAGTAAACCTGACCGTTCACAAGCGCATACGAGAAATTGCGCACATCGGGATCAGCCGGAATCGTCCGTCCTTCGTTTATATCTATTTCGGATATTTCTATCCTTTTGTATTCTCCGTCGATGTTCCGCACCGCCGCATGGAGCTGCTGCGCGAGGTCTGCGCCGGGAATCGGTTCGCATGTGGTTTCCTTTTCGTTTCCATACATGCTCTTATCCCATGCCATCTTGCCCAATACCATGTCGGGATGCTCGGCAAAGTAGCTGTTGATGGGGATACCATCCTCCGTCTGTCCCAGATGCACCCAATCCGGCTCTATGTCGATAGGATGTTCCCTTTTTTGAAGAAAGAGAATATCCGATGTGACTTCCGTTCCCGCGTTGGCTTTGAAAGCGTTGTTTGGCAGGCGAATCGCACCCAGCAGTTCCGCCCGCTGTGCGATATATCGGCGCACATCGGGGGAAGCCTTGTCCATCGTGCCTTTTGAGGTGATGTATGCAATGATGCCGCCCGGACGCACCTGTTCCAGCGTCTTGGCGAAAAAATAATCGTGAATCAGAAAACCGTATTTATCAAACGGTCTGTCTGCGACCTTGTAATCACCAAACGGCACGTTGCCGACAGCAACATCAAAAAAGTCTTTGCTGCTGGTCTTTTCAAAGCCTTTGATCTCAATTTTTGCGTCGGGATAAAGCTGCTGCGCAATGCGGCCGGTGATGCTGTCCAGCTCTACGCCGTAGAGCTTGCTGCCCTGCATCGTTTCCGGCAGACAGCCGAAAAAGTTGCCAACGCCGCAGGACGGCTCCAATATGTTGCCGGACTGGAAGCCCATTTTGCCCAGAGCGTCATACATTGCCTTGATAACGGTAGGGCTGGTATAGTGGGCGTTCAGGGTAGAGCCGCGCGCCGCAGCATATTCCTCATCCGTCAAAAGACTTTTGAGCTGCTGATATTCTTTTTGCCAACTCGAATTTTCAACATCAAACGCCTGCGGCAGACCACCCCAGCCGACGTATTTGGAGAGCGTTTCCTGTTCCTGCGGCGTTGCCTGTCTGCCCTCGGCTTCAATCTGCTTGAGCGTCTGGATGGCGGCAATGTTGAACGCATACTTCGTCTTTGCGCCGCCTTCGCCCAGATGCTCATCCGTGATATGAAAGTTCTGCGCTTTATACGGCTCGGCTTCTTTGCGCTCCGTTTCCTGCCCCGTCAGGTCGATAACGAGGTTGTGCAGCCTAATCTCTTCCTGCGGTTGTTGCGGCGCTGGATCACTCGGCGCTTCCTCTGTCAGTACGAAATTCTCAGATTCCGCAGGCATTGCATCCGTCTGCTTGTAAAACAGTTCATCGTTTCGCGTATCTTCGGCAAGCATCTGCTCAAACGTGTCCCGCCGCTCCACCCTTGAAATCGGATAAAGCAGCGTCGGGTCGCGCAAATTTACGTGCGTATCTGTAATTTCTTCGATGAGGAACGCCGTATCACCCAGATAGACCGTATCGCCCACCTGATAGGACGGCTCATCCCGCCTGCCGTCCAGCTCCTTGACGACTTCATATCCGCCTTGTTCGGCAGGCTCGGCAAAATAGATGCCGTGTCCGTTTTCCGTCAACGCTTTTGCCGCAACGCTCCACCGTCCGAAGGGCATCCCCGTAACCGATATCGTCCCCATGCCGGGGATATCCCGCTCAAACAGCCTTGTGTCCATCAGCGGTGCGGCAGTTTGAGCATCTTCCCCATAAAAGAGAAGGGTGTCATCCACTCTTACGCCGACCAACCGCCGGGGATGTTCATCCTTCAGCCTTTTATACGCTTCCACATCCGGCGTAAAGCTGATTTCCGGCTCTATTCGGTCTGGCGCGTCGGATTTCAGATAATGCCCATCGTGAATAAGCCTGTCAATCCGTTCGGCAACCTGATTCCATTTCAGCAGCACATCGGGACAGTTGCTTTTCCTGAGCTGTATCCCCTTTGCGTCGTGGCTTTCCGAACTCCCATGTTCACCCGATACGCCGGGCATTCTCCCGCCTATCCCGTACTCGTTTTTCAGAAATTCCAGCTTTTCATTGGTGCTGTGAGGTCCTAAAAAGAACTGGTAAATTCGACTGTCCGCGCCCGCAATCGGAGCGCTTTGGGGCAGCACCGCGTCGATTTCATCCTGCGTCATAAAGCCGCGAACATCGGGCAGCAGCATCTCGCCTTCGGGCAGCTCCTTCCGCACCAATGCCAAATCTCTGAGACGAGGGAGAATGTCTTTCGGCAGAAGAAAACGAAAGCGCATCAGATCGGGCTGCATCGCGACCGCATCCGCAAAGACCTCCATCTGCCGGATCAACCCGTGCAGAAATTCGGGCTGCTCCATTTTCTCGGAAAGATGATTGATGCAATCCGGGAAAATCAGCGGCGTATCTGTCATCAGGGAGAGATACCCGTTTTCTTTTGCGGCGCTGTCGCGGTACATATAGATCAGTCGCTCGGCGGTTTTTCGGCGAATGGTTCCGGGGGCTTCCACGTTTTCGAGCTGTGTACCGAATTGCCCGGCTTCAATCAGCGCACCGACGCGCTTTGCGGCATCCGTCCACGATATGACCTGCGCATTGTTGGCATACCGCGCACGATCTCCGGCGGCCATTTGGATTCCGCTTGGGTCGAACCAGACCGAAAAACGCCGCCCGTCCAATTCAAAGCCGCTGCCGTCGTGGTAAAGGGTCTTCATTCGCAGCGCGATTTCCTCGTTCGTTTTGCCGATCATCGCGTCAAACGCCAGCTCCATGCGGGTATCCTCGCCATTGCCGCCGAACCGCAGCGCCGTATCAAGCGCTTTGGATATAAAAGAAGGAGCAGAAACCGCTCGGTCATCCGCTCCTTCGCCATATTCGGTTATCGTTTCAAAAAGGCTCGTCTGCCCCGGATTTAAGCGTACACCAGCTCGGTCAGTACGATTTCCTCTGCCTGCGCTTTCAGGCTGTTCATCGCGCCGACCCACGCCATCGGGTCGCGTTCCTTCAGCGCTTCGTTCACGCCCTGCGCCGCCGCCATCTCGCTGACCATGCGGTTCACCCGCTCGCTCGCCGTCCGGTCGATCTCCGCCAGATGCGCCGTCAGTTCGCCCGTCAGCAGCAGGCTGTTGAACGTCATCTTTCTGTGCGCCTTCAGATACGCCTTGCGCATCCTGCCGTACCTGCCCAGCGTCGCCTGCCCGTCCGGGATTTTCAGGTCGGGAATCTGATAACCGTTCACCGTTTTGTAATTCAGCATATGGCCTGCTCCTTTCAACGCTCCGCGCTTCCCGCTCGATGCTTCTCAATACTTCCTCGGAGATTTCGCTGACCGCCGTTCCGAGTGCCGTCAACGCCTGCGGCGTGTTCCATTCAAGGATGGTCGTGAAATCTTCCGGCTCGAACCGATGTTCTTCCGCCAGTCCGCAGCGGCTGAGGAGCATATACTGAACGCCCGTCGCCGCCGTATTTCGGAAAGCCAGTTCGAGGTTGAGTTCATCATACTCCATGAGGAGTGAACCGTCAACGATGTCGCGCAGCTCGTCCTGATGCTCCTGCCAATAATCCATCGCTTTCTGCATGGCGATTTCTTCGAGCTGTCCCGCAAGTCCGCGATTGGCGGAAACCTCATATTCTTTTTCCAGCATCGTACCGATAGCCGCGCTGTTTTCCTCGTTTACCGCCCATACAAACGGAGAACGGGAATCTTTTCGCATCCCCGTATCGGCAGCATCAAAGACGTAATGATAGCGCGGCACGTCGCCGGTCATATCCAGCAGCGCGATGCCCTTTGCGCCGCGCCTAACATACCTCCGCATCGTCTGATTCCAGATTTCATAGCTGGCGCAGGCGGTCGCGTCAGGACGCTGTGCATAAATCATCAGTTGGTCGTAAAAGCCATATTTGTATACGTTAGAAGCCGTCGTCAGAAAAGCGTGCCAATTTTCCCCATCGGCGGAGATCTCCCGCATGGTCTGCCGGGCAAGCTCCACATAATTTTCCAGTTTTGCCATCTCATTGCTCCTGCATTTCTTTCTGTTCCCATTTCATTTTTCTTTTTGGGGAAGCCGCTTTTCGCCAGTTATCCCCAATTCATCAACAGGTTTCATCGGGTTTTCAACATGGATGTCCACAACTTATCCACATTTTCCCCTAACAAAAAAACAGCCTGTTTCCAGACTGCTTTTCCATGATTCTAATGTCATTCATCTTCAGCGCTCTGAATCAACCCCAAATCCAACAACGCAATCGCCATCAAACTGAGCAGACCATACCCGCCTTTCTGCCTTCTCTGTTCCTCCTGCCAATCATACACCTTTCGATTATTGTCTGCAAACCGATCCAAACTGTTCAGCAATTCATCCGCTTGCGTATTTACGCCCACCGTATTCAGCGCTGTAATCAACGCTTCTACGCTTTTAATCAGCGTTTCCTGCGTAATCTTATTCGCCAACGTTCCATCCTGATTCAACGCCTGCTTGAGCTGATGTCCATTCTGCACGCCTTTATTCCAGCAATATGCCAAGCTGTCGTCAAGCAAATTCATGCCTATAAAGCTCTCGATGCAGGGATACGACAGCAAGAGCATACCCTGCCGCATCATATCGGGATTCACATCTCTGGCGCTCCCCAGCTTGCCCAGCATTTCTTCAATGAAGGCACTATCCGTATTGGAATCCGGGTCTCGATCAAACAGATAATAAATCGCGGCATTATCCACATCAAAGCCATAGTCTTCAATCAGCAATCGGAACATCTCGTTGAGAAAATCGTTGTCCTTTCGGATAAAGCCGATATTGGATTCTTCTGTGTTAATGACCGTCACCCTTGAAAGCGGATCATCTGTTTTCCTGAACACACGGTACGTCTTATCGCGGTAAATTCGCTCCATCTGATACCCGAAAATCCCGCTGAATACGCGATAAATCAGGTTTGGCTCCGTCTTTTCTCCTTCAACAATAAACAGAACCTGACCGATTCGCTTTCCCTTTTTCAGCTCAAACATCCTTGTACTGCGGGATTCCACTGAACACACCACCCAAATACATCTTCTCGTAGTTCTGCGCCGTCCTCGGCTGTTCCGAAGAGAATCGGACGATATTGCTTCCCTCCTGATCGAAGTTGACCGCATAGAGCTGATCCGGTCTGAACAGGCTCGAACTGAGCAGATTGGTCGAATGGGACACGATAAAAATCTGCGCCTGCCCTGCATGTTTCATAAAATACCGAATCAAAAGCTCTTCCAAATCATTATGCAGTCCGCTGCTGAATTCATCACAGATCAGCATACCGCCATGACGGATAACGCTCAAATACATCGGCAAAAACTGCACCAGAATCTTATTGCCCAAAGATTCAATATCCATCGGAATTTCCGGCATGATTCCATCCCGTTTCACCGTCAGATTGCCAAAGCCTGTTTCACCCGCATTTCTCTCGGGATGATGAATCAGATGAAAAGAAAACCCGCATTCATCAAGGAATTGATTGATTTCGTTAATTCCATGTTCTTCGATGTACTTCTCAATTCTGAGCAACTGATCTTCTCCGAAGGACATCACCAGACCCGTTTCCATATTGACATATTGGGATGCACGCAAAAAATCAAACCACTTCTGCAAAACCTCATGTCCGCGGAACCGAGTATTAAACCACAAATCGCGCAGGAAAAGCCCTTCGTTCGAAATCCCGTTAAAGACTTTCTTTTCCGTGATTTTTGATTTAGCCGTTGCGCCCGTCCGCTCCATCATCACCTTGCCATCCAGCACCAGTCGCTCAACCAGCAGCTTATCCGTGTTCTGATATCGAATCGTGTACTCAATTTCGGCGTTATCAATCCAAAAACGGTATGTGTTTTCAAACATATCCGCATCGGAAAACAGGCACAAAAAATTCTTCCACTTCATCTCGCGAACGGCAAAAAGCGCCATCAGCAAAAAGCGGAGCGGTTCAATCAGGTTTGTTTTGCCGGAAGCATTGGCTCCTACAAACATACACCCCTTCAAGATTCCATTGCAGACGTTTGTTTTCTCCAATGTCTGATATTGGGTTTTCTTCAAATCCACTTCTGTCGCATTTTTAATTGACTTGAAGCCCTGAATACAATAGCTTTGCAGCATAATGGCACCCCCCTGATCTCTTTAAGCTATTATACCACAGGCATCTCCTTTTCATGTATCATTTTTTCATTTTCATCTGTCTGAATCGTAATTTTTTTACGATATCATTTTTCCCTCTTTTCGATTAAAACGCAAGAAGGCGGACGCTCGCGCATCCGCCCCTCGGCATATTTTCGTTTCTTCCTTTCGTTGTCCTCATATTCCCGCCATGCCGCATCCGCCGCCTTGCTCTGTCCGCACGGCTTTTCCATCATCAGCCGCTCGAACGGACTGTTCGTGAAGTATCGCAATTCATCCCCCTTTTCAGGCGCAAAAAAAGCAGCCCTTTTTCAGACTGCCGAGTTCAGTTTTCCTGCTTCAAATACCTTCTGCGCAATTCTTTCAGTGCAGCTCGTGCATCAATGGTATTTCCTTTTTCCGAAAATTCCTGTTCTGCTTCCAAAATTATCTGATCTTCCTGCTCCTGTTGCATACCATCCCCTCCTACCCAGATTATAGCAGATTTCCGATGCGCTTCACAGTCTTATTTTTCCTCGTTGTCCTCCCCGATTTCCTCCTCGTCGTCATCATCATCGAGTTCCGTGTTGTAGCGCGGCTGCGCGTCTCTCTTCTTCCCCAGCACGACGAACGCCGCAGCGCCACCCGCAATCAGCACCACCAGCAGCATGAGCGCCATCATCGCCGTTGAATCGGTCGTTTTCTCCGCTTCCGGCTTGGGTTCGGCAGTCGGCTTCGGCGTAGGCGTTGCCGTGGGTTCGGGCGTGGGCTGTTCATCCTTGCTCACCACGCCGAAAAGGTCGCGGTCATCCACAAGGTTGAGGAAGTAGGTTTCATACTGCTCGCCGTCCTTGTCCAGCGGTTTGTCGTAGTCGATCACGAGGTAATACGTTTCGCCCTTGCGCGTCTGCACCGTGATGAACTGCTTGTTCGTCGCCTTGGAATACAGCAAATCCACCGTTTTCATGTTGCCGCCCATCGAAAATGGCTTTCCCTCGGTCGGCTCGCCCGTTTCCGCACCGCCCGCAAGCTGTACCAGCAGCGCATAGAGCGCGTCGATATCCGGAGCTGCTGTCGTCTGCGGCTGCATGGTCGCCTGCGGCACGTCCGTGGGCATCGGCGTTGCGGTCGGCTTCGGCGTGGTCTTTGTGCCGCCGGAGGACGGTTTCTTTGTCGCAGAGGGCTTGCTGTCATTGCCGCTCGAACCGCTGTCATCCCTGCCGTAGAAGGGATTCTTCACATACACCTTCTGCGACACATTGCCCGCCAGATCGACGGCGTAAATGGCAATCTGCTGCCTGCCGTCCGCATACTCCCGGATGTTCGCGTCCAGCGTCGTTCCGCTATATTTGAGCTTATGCCCGTTGACGTACACCGCCGCCACGCCGGAGGTGGAATCGGTCGCTTCGATGCAGATCACCTCGCCGCTCACACCCGCCTTGACAGTCGGCGGCGTGCTGTCAAAGCAGGAAATCGCTTCGCTTTTCGCCTGCACATTGCCCGCACGGTCGGTAATGGACACATGGATCGTCGCGTTTTCCCGCAGCTCCACCGCATAGCCCGCGCTCTGATCGTCGCCGTCCACGACGGTCTGCCAGCCGTTTTCCGTCGCCACGACGATTCGGATGTTCGCCCAGCCCGTGCCGTTCACATCCACGATGTTGATTTTCGCCGTCGCCTTGTCCTTCTGCCACTTTGCCGGGGACACAACCGTGATTTTGTACGCGCCCTCCGGCACAGGTTCTGCGGTCGGTTCGGTCGTGGGCTGCTGCGTCGGCTCTGTCGTAGGCTCAGCCGTCGGTTCGTCCGTGGGCTGCGCCGTGGGCTCAGTCGTCGGCTGTTCCGTGGGCTTGGTCGTCGGCTGTTCCGTCGGCTCGGCAGTCGGTTCGTCTGTCGGCTCTGTCGTAGGCTCGTTCGAGGGTTCAGCCGTCGGTTCGTCTGTGGGCTGCGCCGTGGATTCTTCCGTCGCTTCTCCCGTTTCCGTCTGCCTATCGGGTTCTTCTGCTTCCTGCGCAGGATGATCAGCATCCCTGCTTTCGCTCATGTTTTCGTCCTGCACAGCTTCCTGTACGACCGTTTCGCCCGCCACGCTTTCCGCCTTAACCGCCAGCACCGATCCGCCCAGCACTGCGCAGAGCGCCAGCGTCAAAACGCGCATCCCCATTTTATTCTTCAAAAGATTCATCGTCCCGCTGTTCCTCCTGTTCTTCATGTTCCTCTTTGTCCTGCGGCGGCTTGCCCGCCAGAAAATCTTCCAGTTTCTCCGGGGTCAGCCGCATACTGCGCACGACGTAGAGAATGCCCATGTTCTCCGCTTCCTCCTGCCGCTGTGCCAGCTTCTTCGCCTTTTCCTCAGCGCGCTTGGCGGCGTTATCCGCCTTTTCTCGGTTGTTGCGAATCTTCTGCAAATCCGCGCGCCAGTTCATCTTCTTTGCCATGCTTTATTCGTACATCCTCCCGAATCCATAAAAATGTTCCTGCCAATAGGCGCGGCTCAAATCCGCATACGAAATCGGATTGCCGCAGTTCAAAATGTACCCGTCGCCCACATACAGTGCGACGTGCGTAATGCCGTCGTTCCCCGCCACGCCGTCGCCCAGCGTGCCCTGAAAGAAAATCAGATCGCCCGGACGGGCTTCTTCCGGCTCAATCGGCATACACACGCCGTATAAGCTCGTCGCGCCCAGCCTGCCGACGTCCCGCACGCCCGATTCTTTGAATATCCACGAAATGAAGCCCGAACAGTCAAACGACGTTTCCGGGCTGTCGCCGCCCCAGACGTAGGGATAGCCGATATACCGTTCGCCCACCTCGATGAGCTTGGCAAACTTGGGGTCAGCCTGCTTGTATGCCTCCGTGACTTCGTATTCCATCGGCTCTTTGAGCTGCGATGCGTGCGGCTTGCCCGCGAACAAATCCGGATAATTGCCCAGCGTCGCCATATACAGCGCATACATGCCAACCTTTTCCCTGCTCAGCACGATAAACGGCAGGTGAGAGAGAATCTTGTTGACCAGCTTCACCTTGCAGATCGTATAGGTGTATGCCACTTCGATTTGTACCCAGTTCTCCCGCCATTTCATCTCGCCCGTTTTGGGGTCTTCCATCTGCTTATATTCCTTCTTCCATTCCGTGCGGTATCGCGTTTCCTTTTCGACCGCGGTTGTCAGCTTATACTGCTGCTCAAACAGCAGCTCCAACGTCGGCATCGCCGTGTCCACCGTCCACTCCCCGCCGATGCGTGCGCTGATCAGCGCCAGCAGCACATACGGGTCGTGCCAGATTTCCATCTGCTCCACCTGCACCTCGTCGTAGCCGGGATGAATCTCTCCGTACCTGTCCAGCTCGTCTTGCAGCGCATCCTCCATCTCGCAATACGCCCGTTCAGCGGCAATCAGGTCATCTTCCTCGGCGGGATAGGTGCCGATGACCAGCGATTCAAGCAGCGACTGCGCAATCGGCATACACCCGGACAGGCTGCTGAGCATATACGTCATCATCACCGCAAGGAGCAGGATGACCAGCTTTCCCCGATTTTTCCGGATGAACCCCTCGATTTTCCGCTCCGTCCTTTGAACAGGCGTGAACACGGCTTCGCCCGCGCCCTGCACGACGATCCCTTCCGCCTGCCGCCCGGTCTGCGCCGCCGCGTACTGCCGCTGAATCTGCTTTTTCTGCCGCTGCTTGGACATCCGCCGCACGCTGGATTCTGCGCCCTGCCTGCCCGTCCGCACCGCCTGCACCCCGACGTTTTCTTCTTCTTCCGTTTCGTCCGCGGGAAGCACCGCGTCGGCCAGCAGGTCGGAAAGCGCGTCCGCCGCGCTTTCCGTGTGCCGCAGCATAGAGGGCGGCCTGGGCTTTTCCGCCTCGAAACGCAGGTGGTACGCCTTACTGCCCGCGAGCCTTTCGCGCTTTCTCATCGCAAAACACCCGCCAGTCATGCTGTGCCATTGCGTCCGCCCGCGCCGCCGCCCTGCACAGGGACAGCATCACCAGCGCCACAAAGCAAACGCCCAGCACCGTCGCCAGAATTTCCATCATCCGTTTTCCTCCTCCTGACCCGCCGTTTCATTAGGGCGGGTCGTCATCAGCCGATAAAGCTCCGTGTTCTGCGGAAAACGATCCACAAAAGGCAAGATCGTGTCGCCGTAGAGCAGCAGTCCCTCGCCCGCGCCGGACTGCTTCACATAAGAGAGCTGACGCGCGGAAATGCCCAGCTTTTTCGCCAGAATCTCGCGGTCGCCCGGCGCCTGATTGAGCATCAGGATAAAGTCGCTATTTTCAAAGATGTTTTCGATTTCCGCGCTCGCCAGCAGATCCTTCAGGTTCTGCGTAATCGCCGTCGGGATGCCGCCCCATTTTCGAAAGCGCTTCCAAATCTCCACGGAGTACGCCGCCGTCTGCGGCTCTTTCAGCAGCAGGTGGAACTCATCCATGTAATACCGGGTCGATTTCTTCTGCGCCCGGTTGATCGTCACCCTGTTCCAGACCTGATCCTGCACGATGAGCATCCCCAGCTTTTTAAGCTGCTTGCCCAGCCCCTTGATGTCGTAACAGACCAGTCGGTTCTTCAGGTTCACGTTCGTGCGATGGTTGAACAGGTTCAGGCTGCCATGCACATAGATTTCAAGCGCCGTCGCAATCCTTTGGGCTTCGGGTTCGGGCTGAATCTTCAGCTCGACATACAGATCCTCCAGAATCGGCATGGTTTCCGGCTTCGGGTCGGCGAAATACGCCTGATACACCGAACGGACGCACCGGTCGATGACCGTCTTTTCAATCGGCTGCAAGCCCTCCTTGCCGCCGACGATCAGCTCGCACATCGACAGCACAAAGTCGGATTTCAGCGTCACGGGGTCTTCCTCATCCGCGTAATTCATGTTGATATCCAGCGGATTGATGTAGTCGCTGCCGACGGGCGAAATGCGGATGATCTGCCCGTGCAGCCGCCTGACCAGCGGCGCATACTCCGCTTCCGGGTCGCAGATGATGATGTCGTCGTCCGTCACCAGAAACACGTTGACCATTTCCCGCTTCGCCGCAAACGACTTGCCGCTGCCCGGCGTACCCAGAATCAGTCCGTTCGGGTTGCTCAGCAGCTTGCGATCCACCAGAATCATGTTGTGGGACAGCGAATTCACGCCGTAATACAGCGCGCCTTCGCTTTTCTGAAACAGCTCCTGCGTCGTAAACGGAATGAAAATGCCCAGCGCGCTGGTCGTCAGCCCTCGCTCGATGCGAATCGGGTTCACGCCCAGCGGCAGCGCCGCCTGCATCGCCCGCTCCTGCTGGAAATCCAGCGTCACCAGCGAACAGTTCATCGTCTGCGCGATGCTCCGGCACTGCTGCACATCCGCCTTGAGCTTGCGCTTCGTGTCCGCCGCGTTGACCAGAATAAACGTCAGCATCAGCATCCGCTCATTGTGGTTTTGCAGGCTTTTGAGCATATCCTTTGCGCCCGCGTCCAGCGTCGTCAGGTCGCTGGGCAGGATATCCATGTCGTAGCCGGAACGCACTGCGCGCTTTTGCTCCTCGATCTTCGTCCTGTCCAGCTCGGTGATCTTGCGCTTGACCATCTTCACGGCTTCCGTCTGGTCGATGGCGCGGATGTGCATGGACACGATCAGGCTGCTGTCCACCGCCAGAAACGCTTCCAGCGCCCGGTCGGACAGGTCGGCGGCGGTAATCTGCAAGAACGACGCGCTGCAAAATTTCTCCCCGATTCTGAACGTGCGCCCGTCCGGGAACTCGAACGAGGCGGGCGCGATGAAGTCCCGCGTAGACAGCCCGGATGGCGCGAGCCAGTCCCAGTCAAACGCGAACGGCTCTTTCGTGTCCATGTGGAAGATGCCGTGCAGCAGCGCCAGCCGCGCTTTGCCGTCCAATGCCTGCGCGTGAACGCCCATCCGCTTGAAATTGCCCAGCAGCTCCGCCTCGATGCGTTCCAGCCGCGGCTTTGCGTTGCGCACGCTGTCCGCCTCGATGGTGAACGTCAGGTATTTCGTCTTGCGCAGGCCGTTATTGCCCCGCGCGAGCTGGTTTTGGAGCATCTGCGCATATTCCTCGCGGATGCCGTCAAAATCGTCCTGCCGCGCGGTCATCTCAATGCGGTCGTCTCCTCCGCTCTGTCCGTTTTCCAGATTGAGAAACGAAAACTCGAAGGAAACCGAGCTGTCAAAGTAGTTGATGAACTCGCACCAGCTTCCAAAAATCGCGTCCTTGTCCTCGTTTTCGGAGAGCTGATAATTGATGTCCTGAAACTGGATCGTCTTGTTGTAGCGGTTCACGTCCGCCCGGCAGACGCCGTCCGGGTACATCCGCTGATAGGGGATCGTCTGCTGCGCGCTGACGCGATTTCCGTGCCCGCTCCGCGCGCGGCGGATGACCGCCTTAATCTGCCGCTTTTCGCTTCCTGTGAGCTTTCTGTTTGTTGCCTTGAGCAATGGCTTTCACCTCGTTTTCAAGCCGCGCCTGCTTTTCCAGCAGCGCATAAATGTTCTGGGTCTGATAGATTCTGCGTCTCGGGCGCAGATAGCGGCTCTCGATGATGTGCCGCAGCACAACTTCCAGCGGTTCGCCGTTCTTTTCATACATACCGAACGCGAAAAACGGCATCATGGCAAAGATCATAAGAAACGTCGCCATGCTGCCGGGCAGCGCGTTTTTCGTCAAAAAGAAAAGCGGTACGCCGATGAGCGCCCCGCCGGAAAAACAGATGACCTGCCGCTTCGTCAGGTTCAGAATCAGCTTCTGCCTGACTTTCGTCAGGTCTTTCGGAATGGGAACGTATGCCAAATCGCACCTCCTTGCAGCTTTCGCCGCTCATGCCTTTAATAGAAAAACATCGTTCATTTTCCCAAAGTGGGAAGTCCAGAAACCTCAGGTTTCTGGTAGGGCATGGGGCAAAGCCCCATACGTTCTCCCCATCAGTGCGCATGAAATATGCTTCGCGCCAAGCTGCTTGTCTTAAACAGCGTAAAGCACAGCAGCACCGTGTACCCCATGCATGTCCAAATCGCCGTGGATACGTCGGTCTCCACCGCAATACCGCGCACCAGTATGGCATAAATCGCCACGCAGATGATGATGAGAAACGCCTGAAACCCCAGCGCAAAAAGGCTTCGCAGATAGTTCTGCCCCATCTGTCCCCATTCGCGGTTCGCCATCGTCGCCATCGGGATGGGCGCAACCGAGGTTACAAGGTAAATCTCGATCATGCGTCCATAGGTGATGATGAAAATGCAGATTGCCAGCGCCCACATCGTAAAGCCGACAAACATGCTCTGCACCCATAATCCGAACAGCGCGCCCAGCTCCATCTCCGCCAGCTTCGCTTCAAGCCCGACGATGACGCTGTCGATGCGGATATCCGTATCGGCAATCACCAACCCCGACGCACGGCTGACCACGCTCTGCGCCACGTCGAACACCGCCATCACGATGTTCCATGTGTTGGTCACGATGACCACCGCGCACGCCGTCTTGAACACCCACTTTGCCAGCATGAACGTGTCCATGTCGTGCATGTTGTTGCGGTCAACGATCATCTGAATCAGTTCCAGCGTCGCCACCAGCGCGAGAATCACGCCCGCAATCGGGAGAATCACATTGTCGCTCAGGTTTCGGATCATGCCGAATACGCCGCCGTTCCACGCCTGCGGCGTTGCGCCTACGTTGTCCGCAATGCCCGCCACCTGCCGGTTCACATTGTCAAACAGCCCGGTGAGATTGCTCATAATGCTGCCGATGAGCAGCTCCTTGAGCCACTCCGTAACCTTATCCCAAAGAAAATTCAAAAAACCACCTCCTCTCACGCCAAATTGCGTAAATGCCCGTCGTCCGTCAGCCGCCGAAAAGCCCGGTCAGCAGCGGAATCAGCGTCGTGCCGATCAGGGCGACGCCTGCGCCGGCGACGAATTGTTTTGCGCCCTGCGACTTTGCTTATGTGTGATAAAGAAGTAATAGAAGTGTAAAAAATTTTGCCTTTCCTA
>OLPF01000712.1_pt1 | contig 32205 bp, 22 predicted proteins | sample 1673121 | NCBI WGS metagenome assembly OLPF01 (sample SAMEA3136756, study PRJEB25190) | human gut metagenome
GCCTCCGGCAAGTTGGACGTGGTGCTCCGCTCCCCGCTAACCCTTGTTCCTTCGTCGCGAGGCACCACGCCTTTGGGGTCGGTGGGCTGACCGCCGGGCGCTTCCTAAAAAGTGATGCATGAGCTCCTGTTTTTCTACTCCATGCATCAACCTCATTTTCAATGTTGATGCATGAACCCTCTTTTTTTCATCTCATGCATCACTCCAATCATTTCTACACTTCATTTCTTCTACTTTGACTTCACTTAAGTGAAAAAGTGATGTACGAGTCCCGGTTTTCTATTTCTATGCATCACATACCTCCGGTTCCCCCAAGCATTTCATTCCAATCTACCCAACGGCCGCGAGGAAAAGTGATGCAGGAACCTCTTTTCGGAGCGTTCCTGCATCACTTTTCCACCACTTCCCGGCAAGCGGCCCGAATTAGAGGTGCGCCGAACCCGGGCCGCATTAAGATGAAAAGAGATGCACGAAGGGGCGTGGCGCCCCTTCGTGCATCTCTTCTTCTCATCATAATTCCAAAGGAGAAAGAATTGACGACGAATGCTTCCTCTGCCCCTTTTCGTCGTCAATTCTAATCCTCTCTGAAATAACCGATTACTTCTTTTTCCGATAAGTAAAACTGAGTACTGCGCTAAGAAGCGTTTGCACAACCAGAATAAAAATAAGGGCACGAACAATCCCGGTGATTTCCTGTTGGTTTGCCGCAATAGAATTCCGGTACATCCAAATTATCGGAAGTTCGGAAAGCAAACTTATGCAAAGTAGGATATATGTATTCCCATAGGTTTTTCGATCATATTTTTTTATTACCACTGCTTTTATTGTATGCAAAATCATACCTACAGCGAAAAATATGAAGAACGCATATATTAAGTATTGAGTTTTTTGAATGTATCGCATTTGCACCAACATCGAAATTCCAACAAGTACAAACCCGATAATATTCTCAATATATCTTCTCATCGCTCCGCCCTCCGCTTTATACACAGAACACCACTGTCTTTCATTCATTTTCATAATTGTACCATCTAGAAACTAAAATAACATTGCTATACAAAAAAAAGTTTCTTAAGATTTCTTAAGAAAAAAATCTTGGGTACTCCCGCCCCGAGGTTCGCGCTCGGAAACCGAATTCATTGGCTTTGCGGGCAGGCGGGCGCGAACCTGGCCCGCCGACCGGCCGCATTCTTCCTTCAATAAAAAACCCTGCACGGTCAGCAATCGCTTGATGCTGACCGTGCAGGGTTTTAGCTTTTCTATTCGTAGATCCGCTTAATGGTCTCGAACTTAATCATATTGGTATTTCCGGTGATACCGCTGAGCTTTCCGCCCATCATGATTACGTTGTCCCCCACTTCCAGGTTCAGAATCCGGGTGGCTTCCTTCATGGCATGGAAGAACAGCACGTCCATGGATTCGTATTCCTCACAGAGCACCGGAATGACGCCCCAGGAAAGGGCCAGCTTCCGGTATACCTTCGGGCGAATGGTGGTTCCGATAATCGGCACCGCATTTCGGAAACGGCTTACCATCCGCGCAGTAAGTCCGCTGACGGAGCTGACAATCACGCACTTCGCTTCCACATCGATGGCCATCTGGCAGGCGGAGTGGGAAATGGCGTCCAGAATATTCTTCGTGGTGAAATCTGTTTTGCGGAACCGATTCCGGTAATCGATTTTTTCTTCCGTATATTCCGCTACTTCCGCCATGGTGCGAACCGCATCCACCGGATATTTTCCGGCGGCACTTTCTCCCGACAGCATCACCGCCGAAGCGCCCTCGTACACCGCATTGGCCACATCGGAAATCTCCGCCCGGGTCGGACGAATGTTGTGAATCATGGATTCCAGCATTTCCGTTGCCACGATGACTCTTTTTCCCAGCATCCGGCACTTGGAGACGATTTGCTTCTGAATCGCCGGAACTTCCACGAAGGGAATCTCTACACCCAGGTCCCCCCGGGCCACCATGATGCCGTCCACCACTTCCGAAATCGCTTCCACATTGTCCACGCCGGACCGGTTCTCGATTTTCGCGATGATGTCGATGTCCTGACCGCCGTTCTCATCCAGGAAATTCCGCATCTCCAGTGCATCTTCTTTGGTGGACATAAAGGACGCCGCCACGTAATCCACGTCCTGCTCGATGCCGAACAGCAAATCCTTCTTATCCTGTTCACTGAGGAAGGCATTGCTCATCAGCCGGCCCGGGAAATTCATGCTCTTCCGGTCGGACAGCTCGCCGCCGATATCCACCCGGCACAGCACGTCATTGCCGTTAATTTCTTTTACCGTGCACACCACCAGGCCGTTGTTCACCAGCACCCGATCGCCCTTCCGGAGGTCTTTGGCGAACCCCTTGTAGCTTACGGAAACCCGGGTCTCATCCCCCTCGATATCCTCCGTGGTGAAGGTGAAATCCTGCCCATCCGCCAGGGTGACCCGATGATCCTTGAACACGCCGATACGGTACTCCGGGCCCTTGGTGTCCAGCATGATCGGAATCGGAAGCTTCAGCTCCTCCCGAACCTTCCGAATCGTCCGGATCCGCTTCAAATGTTCCTCGTGATTTCCGTGGGAGAAGTTCAGCCGAGCCACGTTCAGTCCCGCTTTGCACATCTGGGTAAAAACAGCTTCCGACTCGCTGGCCGGTCCGATGGTGCAGATTATTTTCGTTTTTCTCATGGTCATACCCCCTTTAGTTCATCTATTTCTCTCTTTTCAATCTTATTTATATTATAGAGGTCCGGCGGCATTTATCAACCGCAATGCCGAGTTGTTTGCCGGAATTTTACGAAGCCACGCTATTGAAGAAAAGCGGTAATATTACCATCTTTCTTCAATCTTCATGCGCTCGATTTAGAGCTCCAAACTATTTCCCTTTAAAAGAAAATCGTAAATGCTCATCATTGTAATTCCATCTTCATCTCTGCTAACGTTAATCACATCTTTTACGATGATTATTTTCTTAAAGGAGTCCTTTACATTAATCAAAGAAGCTTTTTCCTGACGAATCTTCTCCGCATCCGGCAAGCGAAATGCCGACTGAATATAATATCTCCGATTCCCCAGCGTCGCCACAAAATCGATTTCCAGTTGTTTCCTGGTAAGGTGTCCGTCTATTTTTTCTCGTTTATCCACAATCCCTACGTCCACCGAATACCCCCGTACCCGCAGTTCATTGAATATGATATTTTCCATCAGGTGTGTTTCCTCCACCTGTCGAAAGCCTAGACGCGCATTTCGAAGTCCCACATCTTCGAAATAATACTTAATCGGTGACCCGATATATTTTCGTCCTTTCACATTATATCGCTGAGCTTTCTGAATGATAAAAGCATCTTCAAGATACTGAATATACTGCCGGATTGTGTTTGAACTAATGGATGATTGAATATTGCTTCGAAAAGTTGCTTCCAGCTTGGCCGGATTGGTCAGTGAGCCCACCGCCGAAGCAAGGATGTTCACCAGGTCTTCCAATTCTTGGGTTTTTGCAATGTTGTGTCGCTCCAGAATATCTTTTAAATAAGTCTCTTCAAACAACTTTGAAAGATACTGCACCTTCTGCTCTTCGGTCTGCATGGTTGCACAAAGCGGAAGCCCCCCATACATAACGTAATCCGCCCAACCATGATAGACGTCTCCGGAATACACCTGCATGAACTCGCTAAAGGATAATGGAAAAACATGGACTTCATCGCCTCTGCCTCGGAATTCCGTAAGAATATCACTTGACAAGAACTTTGAATTGCTGCCGGTAACATAGATATCTGCATTCGGATAATGAAGCAACGAATTCAGTACTTCTTCAAAATTCTCCATCATCTGAACCTCGTCCAACAAAATGTAATACTGCTTATCGTCGTGCATATGAGAATCGATGTAATCCAATAAAACCTTCGGATTTCGATACTCTCTGTTCTTCCAGCGGTCCAATTCCATCACAATAATGCTCTCTTCCGGAACCCCTTGTTCCAACAAATACCGGTAAAACAATTTAAAGAGAAGATACGACTTTCCGCATCGACGAATCCCGGTAATCACTTTGATCATTCCGTTATGCATGCGATGAACCAATCGGTCCAAGTAGATGTTTCGTTCTATATTCATAGCCCCTCCTTTACTTTGAACAAAAGTGGTAATATTACCTAATTTCTTCAATGAGATTGTACACCATCAAACTGTTTAAGACAATCCACGCCATTGAAAAAAAGTGGTAACATTACCACTTTTCTTCAATGATATTCCGTTCATGTTTTCTATACCGTAATCACCCGGTCCAGTTCGCCATAGGCTTCCAGCTGGTTCTTTCCGCCCACCAGCACGATGCCCCCTTCGGCGATGGCTTTTGCCAGGGGTTCCGCATACTTCGCCAGTTTCTCCGGTGTGGAATTCAGCACCCGCCGCCGCTCGGTGCAGCGGTCCTCATAGGTCCGCTCGCTGAGGTACATGCTGTCCGCCCCGTTTCCTTTGAGGCGCGGCGTCAGTACGCGAGAGGAGTCGGACACCGCCCCGATGATGAATCCGGTAAGGTCCGGATCGGCGTCGGTGAACTCCTTCAGGAAGGTTCCCACGGTTTCGTATTTATTCAAGGACTCCGCACCCTTTGGGTCCCGGTAGGAGTAGCAGGCCGTCAGTCCGGACACGCCGGCAGTCAGGCCGGTTCCGTAAGCGCCGCCTTGCACCCGGATGATATTCCAGAGGTACGCGTAGGAAACGATTCGTGCCGCCAGGGAGAGTTCCCCGTTCCACTGTGCGCCGAACTTGGTAATATCTCCGCCTCGGATGGCAAAGGAGATGTCCGCCGGAATCACGATGCCTTCTTTCCGGGCGCCCCACGGGCGAACCGCCGGATGCCCTTCCGCTTCCGACGAAGCCCCTTCGAATTCCTCTGACGGCAAGCCGTTCCGGAACTCCGTCACCAGCGTCTGAATGTCGGACTCCGTGCCCCCGGTGATGCTCAGCATCATTTTGTTCGGGTTCACGCAGCGGTGCAGTTCCTCGGTCAGGAGGTTTTGGAAGGAGGTCCAATCCCAGTTCTCTTCCTGCCTCTTCATCCACTCGTAGTAGGTCAGTCCGTCGGTGCATTCATTTACCACACCGGCACCGGTGAACATGGCCGTCAGCCGGCGCAGTCCCAGGGAATGCCCTGCCATGGCCATCTGCTGCTGCATATCGCCTCGGTCCTGTTTCAGCAGATTCCGAACCGCCTCTTCATCCAACAGCTGGGTTTCCCTCAGTACTTCCGTCACCAGGGCCACCGCCGCTTCCAAATTCTTCGGCAAGGTGCTGAAGGTGGCGACCAGCTTCGCTTTATAGGAAGCGCCGTCGTTGTTCTTCGAGAATGTTGCCGTGCTAAAATCAATATTTCCGCAGTACAGGCGGCTCCGGTTCAGCAGATCCGTCGGGGTGGACCGTCGGGTGGCGATTTTGCCCAGAATTTCCGTCAGGAAGGAAATTCGAGACAGCTCTTCCTCTGTTCGGTCCGTGATATCGAAGAACGCCGTTACGTACAGGATTCCGCCGGTTGGGATGTCGTGCACCAACACCTTGGTTCCTTCCATGTCCCGCACTTCCGTCGGAATGTCCTCCGGCATATCCTGAATATCCGCCAAAGTCAGGTGCGGCAGGCATTGCAGATCCTCCTCCGAATCCGTCTCCTCCTGCCATTCCTGAAGTTCTCTTTCCTGACGCTGAAGGGCTTCCTTCTCCGCCGAATTCCAGGATGCTTCCTCGTCCCGAAGCCGCCGTTCCTCGGCCTTTCGCCGTTCCTCCCCCGCCCTGCGGGAAGGTTCCATAATAACCTCACAGCGGTGATCGTTATCCAGATAAACCGCCCGAAGAAGTTCCTCGAAATACCCTTGATCGGCTTTCTCCCGAAGCTTCTCGAAAATATCTCCCACCTGCAGGTTGGCTTCCGGCTTTCCGCCGTACAGCCAGCTTTCCAGGATGTTAAAACTGTAGATCAAGCCCGACGGGTAGGATCCGAAATCCCGTTCCCGCATGATGAATTCCGTATTGGCCAGGGCGGAATCCAGCTCCTCCCGGTCCAATCCTTCTTTTACCAGACGATTCAGTTCATCGTGAATCAGGGTGCGGATGAGATCCGTATTCTCCGGTGCGTAATTCCGGACTTCGATACGGGCGTAGGGCTGCCGCACCGAATCCATCACGGAGACGATTACGTCCTCGGCCAGGCCCCTGTCCAGAATGCATTTTACCAGCGGGGAGTGGTTGTTGTGGGCGATGACGCTGTGTAGCACGTGCATGGCCACCAGCTTCTCCCGGTCATCGTAGTCGCCGATCACGCCGCCCCAGGCAATCCGCATCCGCGGTTCGTTCTCCTCATCCGGCGCAATCTCGTAGGTAACCCTGCGGCTTCCGCCGTCCACCGGCGCCTGCTTCGGCGGGAAGTGAACCGGCTCGGTCCGACCAAAATCCTTCAGGTATTCGTCCTGGAGAATGCCCAGCACTTCGTCGATATCCAGATTTCCGTCCAGGCAGATGTAGGCGTTGGACGGTGCATAGAATTTCCGATGGGTGTGGATGAAATCCTCGTAGGTCAGATCCGGAATGTGTTTCGGATCGCCGCCGGAATTGAATCGGTACGGCGTATCCGGCAGCATCGCCTGACACATGGCATCCTCTAGCAGCTCGTCGGCGTTGGCCATGGCCCCCTTCATTTCGTTGAACACTACGCCCTTGTAAGACGGCGTCCCGGCTTCGTCGAAGGCGTAGTGCCAGCCCTCTTGCCGGAAAATGTTCGGGTTCCGATAGATGGCCGGATGCAGCACCGCATCCATATACACCCGCATCAGATTGATGAAATCCTTGTTATTCTTGCTGGCCACCGGATACAAGGTTTTGTCCGGAAAAGTCATGGCATTCAGGAAAGTGTTCAGGGAATTCTTCACCAGCTCCACAAAGGGCTCCTTCACCGGATACCGGTCCGATCCACACAGCACTGAATGTTCCAGAATGTGGAACACTCCCGTATCGTTCCACGGCAGCGTCTTGAAGGCAATCCCAAAGGTCTTGTTTTCCTCCGCCCGGTCCAGCCAAATCAGCTTCAGCCCGGTGGTTTCGTGCTCCATCTGAATCAGGGTTCCCTGCAGCTCCTTCAAAGGCACTCGCCGCTGCACCCGAAACCCGTGCAGCACCTCATTTACTTCCAACTCTCTATGTTCCTGCATCGTCATACGCATTCCCTTTCTTCTATATTATAGGTAGTGATCTTCCACTTTTTCTGCCGCATACCGGTCCGTCGCTTCCGCAACATCCGGCGCGTCCTCCGCTTCCGCTTCTTCCGCAGATTCCGCCGGTGCCGCCTCCGCAAACGCCTGGCTCAGCGCCGGCTGTTCCTCCTCTCGGGACTTCTTCTTCCCCCGCCGGGAAACGGCATGTCCCGCCGGAATGTACTCCTTCGGATCCCGCACCTTCTTTCGGTTTCTTATAAAAAGAACCAGCGCCGCCACGTAGAACACCGGGGTAAAAACAAGAACGAAGGTCACCACCGTCCGGTCCATATCCGATGTGACTTCATTTCCCGGAAGCACCATCAGCAGCGGGCACAGCCACAAAGCGTGGAGGAACCAGGGAACAATCATGGCGCCTTCCCGAGCCCCCTTCCACAGCAAAAAGCTCATGATTACCATAGTAAAGAACGGGCTCAAAATGGTGTTCCAGCGCACGTCCGCCGGAACCGCACCGCCGCCCAAGGTGGTGAGTGCCGAGAGCAGTCCCACAAAACCCAGGACAATCCAAAATCCCCCGTGGAGATAGCTCCGGAAGGCATACCGGTCGAATCCCGGCTGCTTTTCACTGCGGCACAGAAAATACCAGCAGAAAAATTCCTCCACCGCCGCCATCAGCACGCCCAGCACCAGGCCGCCGGCCGTGGTGCCGAGCTTCAGGTGGAAGGCCCCTTCCACCACGTAATCCCGCAGCGCGCCTTCCAGCACCAGCACCAGCAGCGCCGTGCAAAACCCGTATATCAATCCGTGCCGGATTCGCTTGCCCGGCGTCCATTCTTTTTTTGTATCATTCGTCATTTCCCATTCCTCCTGATTTCGAAACTATGCCCCATTATACCCTATCCCCGGATTGAACGCAAAAAACATCCGGCGCTCCTGAACCCGTCAGGACCGCCGTTTGTTAGTACAAAGACCATCTTCTTCTCTTATTCGGTCATTCCCAGAAATTCGTATCCCGCATCTTCTACCGCTGCCTTAATCGCATCGGCGGATAGATCCTTGGAAAGAGTCAGCACCGCATTGTCGGCATCCTTATCCGGTGCCGCGCTCTCCACGCCATCCAGTGCCTCCAGCGCCTTCTTCACGTGAGCCTCGCAGTGCGGGCACATCATTCCTTTAATCTTTACTTCTGTTGTCATCTTCTTTTCCTCCTCTGTTTCATTAGATTTCAACAACGATTCCATTTCATATTCGATTTCTTCCATCGATGTCGCCTGTTTTCGAAGCGGCCGATCCTTGCCGGTATCCTGCATCCGGAAACGGTTCAGGCGAAGGGCGTTCATGCACACCGTAAAACTGGACAGAGACATGGCCGCCGCGCCCCACATTGGGTTCAAGCTAATCCCGGAATACAGCCCCGCTGCCATTGGAATCAGCAGGACGTTGTAGGCAAAGGCCCAGAACAGGTTTTCGTGGATGTTCCGAAGGGTGGCCCGGCTCAGCCGAACGGCCGCCGCCACGTCGGAAAGGCGGGAATTCATCAATACCACTTCCGCAGAGTCCACCGCCACATCCGTTCCGGCGCCGATAGCAATACCGATATCCGCTCGGGTCAGGGCCGGTGCATCGTTGATTCCGTCCCCTACCATGGCCACGGTTCCGTGCTCCTGAAGCCGGCGAATCACCTGCTCCTTTCCGTCCGGAAGCACCCCGGCGATGACATGCTTCACGCCCGCATCTCGGCCGATGGCTTCCGCCGTGTTCCGGTTGTCCCCGGTGAGCATGACCACTTCCACGCCCATGTTCCGCAGCTGCGCAATGGCTTCCCGGGAATCCTCCCGCACCGTATCCGCCACGGCAATGATTCCCAGAATCTCATTGTCCCGGGTAAAATAAATCGGCGTTTTGCCGGAGGCGGCCAACCGGGCGGAGGCCTTCGTGAATTCCTCCGGAATGGAAGTCCGGCTTCGGATAAATTTCTCTGAACCTCCCACTATAGTACCGCCATCCACGGAGCCTTGCAAGCCGTTTCCCGGGAGTACTCGGAAATCTTTCACTTCCGTTTCCCCCGCCTTTTCTCCGGCATATTCCACAATGGCTTTTCCCAGAGGATGCTCGCTGCGGTGCTCCAGCGCGGCGGAATATTTCAAAAGCGTTTCTTCCGAAATTTCTTCCGCCGGAAGGAGATCCGTCACCCTAGGCCGACCTTCCGTAATGGTACCGGTCTTGTCCAGGGCGATGATATTGATTTTACCCGCGTTTTCCAGTGACTCCGAAGTCTTGAACAGGATGCCGTTCCGGGCACCCATTCCGTTTCCCACCATGATAGCCACCGGGGTTGCCAAACCCAGGGCGCAAGGGCAGGAGATTACCAGAACGGTGATGGCGTGTTCCAGTGCCCGGGACACCGCCGCTCCCTTCAGCATCCAAAGAGCGAAGACCAAGACAGCGATGCCGATTACCGCCGGCACGAAAATGCCGGAGACTTTATCCGCAATCCGGGCAATCGGGGCTTTCGTGCCTGCCGCATCGCTTACCAACCGGATAATCTGGGCAAAGGTGGTATCCTCTCCCACCCGGGCCGCCCGGCACCGAAGATAGCCGGATTGGCTGATGGTGGCGGCGGAGGTGGAATCTCCCGGCGCCTTGTCCACCGGTACGGATTCTCCCGTCAGCGGAGATTCGTCTACGGCAGCCGTGCCTTCCAGCACCACTCCGTCCACCGGAATGGCGTCGCCGGATTTTACAATGTAGATGTCTCCGATCTGTACCGAATCCACCGGCACTTCCTGCAGCTCGCCGTTTCGTTCCAGCAATGCGGTCTTTGGCGCCATCTGCAGCAGGTTCTTCAGGGCATCGGTGGTGCGTCCTTTGGAAATGGATTCTAGCGTCTTCCCGATGGTGATAAGGGCCAGAATCATGGCCGCGGATTCGAAGTACAGCCGGTTGTGGTACAGCGGCATCAGTGCCATGTTATCCGTGCCGTCGGTGACCATATAGGTCATCTTCAGCAGGATGAACAGGGACCATAGAAAGGATACGCCGGAGCCCAGGGCCACCAAAGTGTCCATGTTGGGCGCTCCGTGCCGCAGGGATTTGAAGCCGGAGCGGAAGAAGTCCCGGTTGATGGTCATGATGATTAGAGCCAGCAACATCTGAAAAATGCCAAGCCCAATGTGGTTGTGGTTCAGAAATTCCGGCACCGGCCAGTCCAGCATATTGTGGCCCATGGTGATGTACATGAGCACCAAAAGCACGCCGATGGAAAGTTTTAACCGGCGAAGGAGCTTCGGGGTCTCCCGATCCCGGAGGGCATCCTCCTCGGCCTGAAAACGCTCGGTCATCCCCGGACGTCCCTGCCCGGCGGATTCTTTTTTTTGCTCCGCATCGTAGCCCGCATTCTGTACGGCAGAAATAACGGATTCCGGTGATGCCGTCCCTTCCACCGTCATAGAATGGGTCAGCAGCGATACGGTCACGCGGTCTACCCCCGGCACGCCGCTCACGGCTTTCTCCACGTGGGCCTGGCAGGCGGCGCAGGTCATTCCCGTTACGATATATTGTTCCAAAATATAACCCTCCTTATTCTACTTCATCAAGCGCTGAAGCAGCTCGCACAGTTCATCCACAGTCTCGTCCTTGCCGGAACGGATGTCTTCGGCCACGCAACTTCGGATATGACATCCCAAGAGCACCTTGTTGAAGCTGTTCAATGCACTGGTGGCCGCAGAAGACTGCACCAAAATATCCGGGCAGTAGGCATCGTTCTCTACCATCTTTTCCAGGCCCCGAATCTGTCCTTCGATTCGACGCAGCCGGGTCAACAATGCCTTCTGCTCCGCTTCCGTCCTTTTCTTGTGCCGCGTCCCGCAGCAGCAGGAGCTTTCGCTGCAGTTCTCGCTGGATTTCTCTATCATTTCGTTGTGTTCGTTGTCCATGTTGGTTCCTTTCCGGCGGTTGCCGTTTATTGATTGCAAGTCATTCCTCAGCAGGGCCTTCCTCAGTGGGGCTACCGTCTCTGGATACCCCCACGGGGTATCTTTATATTTGATATGATATACCCCCGAGGGGTATCTGTCAAGAGGATAATTCCATTGTCGGCTGCCGGCGACCGCACAACCGTTGGGCCGGCAGCACCTTGGGGCGGCCGGTTTGCTCCCCGTTCCCCTCTAGGCCTTATATCTTCGTTCCGGGGAGCAAAATCTTCACATTCCCGCCAGCGCTTTTCGCCCTCTCGGCCGCCCAGCGGCTTTCGCTCTTTGCTCCCCGCTCCCCGCTAAGCCTTATATCTTCGTTCCGGGGAGCAAAATTTTAACACAGCTTCCGGTCTCTAAGCGCAGTTTCGCCGGCAAATCGGCCGGTCCCTTTGCTCCCCGGCCCCCGCTAACCCTTGTGGCTTCGTTCCGGGGAGCAAAATCTTCACATTTCCGACGCCGGTTTTCACCCTTCCGCGCGCCCGGCGGCCTCCGCTCTTTGCTCCCCGTTCCCCGCTAACCCTTGTGGCTTCGTCCCGGGGAGCAAACTCTTCACATTCCCGACGCCGGTTTTCACCCTTCCGGCCGCCCGGCGGCTTTCGCTTTTTGCTCCCCTCTCCCCGTGAACCCTTGTGGCTCCGTCCTGAGGAGCAAAATCTTCACATTCCCGACGCCGGTTTTCACCCTTCCGGCTGCCCGGCGGCCTCCGCTCTTTGCTCCCCGCTCCCCGCTAGGCCTTGTGGCTCCGTCCCGGGGAGCAAAATCTTCACACAACTTCCGACCCCTAAGCGCAGTTTCGCCGACAAATCGGCCGGTCCCTTTGCTCCCCTCTCCCCGCGAACCCTTGTGGCTCCGTCTCGGGGAGCAAAATCTTCACACAACTTCCGGCCCCTAAGCGCATCCTACACCGATATTCAAAGGTATGAATACTGATTCCATGAATCCGACACCACTCACGCTGCGTTAATCCGCTTCGCCTCTGATCGTCTAAGTCCCGTGCCCATTGCTGATGCTGAATTTTGACCATTTCGTTCATACATTTCCTCCCATACTAATAATCCTTGAAAACCCGTATATTGGTATTTTACGGGTTTTCAAGGATTCAGGGTAGGCACGGGTGGTTTACCGGTTACGTTCCGCCGGCAAATCGACCCGCCGGCTGCAAAAAAACAGAGGCCGCCGCACCTTCCGGTGCAGCAGCCTCTTTCGCTCTCAGCAGATTATCTTATCTGCCTGTTTTTACAGTTTTCTCTTCTTCCGGCTTCCGGCCAGCGCTGCGAGGATTGCAGCGGATGCGCCCATCAGACCCAGATACAGGTCTGCGTTGCTGTCATCTCCGGTGAACGGCCCGATATTGTTGTTATCTGCCTTTCCGCCGTGCTTTCCGCTCGGATTCGGTGTGACTGTTTTCTTCTTATACCGGTTATAGAAGTGGATTTCCTTCTTGGTTCCGGTGGACCATTTCACGGAAAGAGTTCCGTCCAGGTTATCCGTAACCGTCGCCGTTACATTATATGCATTTGCATCATAGGATACACGCTTTGCATTGCCCTTTACTTCCTTGACGGTGTAGTTGTAGGTACCCACTTCGTCGAAGGTCAGGCTCTTAAAGGCAACACTTCCGTCGGCATTATTCTTCGCTTCGGCAACGTTCTTTCCGTCCTTATCCTTCAGAACAAAGGTGAATTCCTTGTTCTTCAGTTTTCGGCCGGTCAGTGTCTTCCGGATTTTCACCGTATCCGTTACAGAGGATTCCTTAGAAGTGGTGCTGTAGGTGTTGTTAAACGCGAACAGCGGTGCTTCCTTCGGTTCCGTCTCTGCCGTGATATGGCCTTCCCCATCATCCTTTACGGTGACTTTTACGGTCTTTGCCTCGGTGTCGTTGGCAACCCCCGGCTGCTCTCCGGATTCTTTTACCTGATAGGTATATGTCTTCTCCGTCGCGTCGCCCAGGTCGTCCTTTCCGTAAGTGATGGTTCCGAAGTCGATGTTTCCGCCTTCTTCGTTCTTCACTTCCGTCTTCTCCGGCATCGGTGCGGTCTCGTCATTGGACGTCACGTTAAAGGTAAACTCATCCGCCTTCAGAGGGCGTCCTTCCAGTACCTTCTGACCGTTAAAGTGAACCGTTGCCTTATCCGACTTATACAGGTTCTCAAAAGCAAGCTTCGATCCTTCTTCCGATTCTGCCGTCAGGGTTCCGTCTCCGTTATCCGTTACCTCTACCCGGAAGGTCGGCGCCTGGGTGTTTGCCTGCAGGGCATTGTTCTCCGATGCGTTTTCCACTACCACATAGTCGATGTAGTATCTTGCACCGTTATCCAGCTCTGCCTTGTCGGCATATCCCTTCGCCACCAGCTTCTCCAGATTGGAAACGGTGTAGGACAGGGTGCCGAAATGAATGGCTGCATCCTTGCCGCTTGTGGTGACTCCCGTGGTTACCGGTTTCTGATCTTCATGACCGGCATAGTATACGCTGAACTTGAACTCACCGGCCTTGATTGTCAGCTTGTTCTTCTTTTCGCTCAGAAGTGTCTTCGTTCCTTCCGGCGTGTACTCTCCGGCTGCCTCGTAGGTGTTTCGGAATGCCGGTGTCTCTTCCTGAACCGCAGTCATAACGCCGTTCTTCTTGGCAACTTTAACCTTGAGGACCTTTTCATTGTCGTCATAGGTCATTCCGGCCTTTCCGCCGTCTTTCTCCGTTACGGTAAAAGTATATTCCCCTTCTTTGGAGAATTCCGCTCTGCCGAAGGAGAAGGTGGCTTTCTCGCCGTCCTTCATGCCGCTCAGGCTTGCGTTAGTGTCATTCAGAACGATGTCCTTCTCATCGATGGCCTTCTGCGTTTCCGCATCGCCGGCCTTCAATACAAATTCGAACTTCTCGTCCTTCAGCATGCTGCGTCCCACCAGTTCTTTTGTACCGGTAATGGCTGCATCGCCTTCCATGGATGCCGGTGCGTACTTGTTGGTAAATACCATTGCATCTGCACTCTTGCCGCCGGCGGTGATGCTCTGCTCTGCCTTCAGCGTACCTCTTACATCCGTTACCTTATAGGTCAGGGTGTATTCGGTGGAATCGTAGTTGTAGCTGGACTCGTTTCCGTTCTCTTCTGCCACCTTATAGGTGTAGGTTCCGGCCCGGGTAAAGTTGATCTTTCCGAAGTCCGCCTTTCCTTCGCCCGTAATCGATGCCGACTTCTTGCCATCCTTGCTGCCTTCCGGCATCGGTGCATTGTCGGTACCGGTGATGGTGAAGTGGAAGGTGCTGTCCTTTGCCGGCTGCTTTCCGCTAATCTTCTTCTCCACGCTCGGCGTTACATTCGTGGAATCTACCGTGTAGGTATTTCGGAACTGAATATTTCCGGTTCCGCTCTTCCAGGTTACCTTCAGAGTTCCGTCCAGATTATCCGTTACAACCGCACTAACCGCATAAGAAGTCGTATCGTAAGTAATGTGTCTGTCATTTCCCGGCACTTCTTCCACGGTGTAGTTATAGGTTCCCACATTCTTGAATGTCAGTTTCGAGAAGGTAATGTTTCCGTCCTTGTCGTTGACTTCCTTTCCGGCCTCGTTCTTCAGAACGAAGTGGAATTCGCCGTCCTTCAGCGCACGTCCGGTCAATGCCTTCTTCATCTGCACCTGTCCGGTGACAGAGGAATCCTGAGAAGCGGTGCTGTACGTATTGTTAAATGTAAACAGCGGTGCCGTATTCGGATTGGTCTCTGCCGTGATGTGACCCTTTCCGTCATCCTTCACGGTGACCTTTACGATCTTGGTTTCGGTGTCATTGCTTACACCTGGCCGGTTTCCGTATTCCTTCACCTTGTAGGTAAAGGTCTTCTCCGTTGCATCGCCCAAGTCATTCTTGCCATAGGTGATGGCTCCGAAGTTCACACTGCCATCCGCCTTATTCTGTACTTCCGTTTGTTCCGGCATCGGTGCATTCGCTTCATCGGATGTAAACTTGAAGCTGAACTCATCTGCCTTCAGCTTACGACCTTCCAAAACCTTCTGTCCTTCGAGGTTTACGGTTGCCTTATCCGACTTATACAGGTTCTCGAACGCAATCTTCTGTCCGTATGTGGACTTCGTCGCCAAATTACCGCTTCCGTTGTCCGTTACCACTACTCGGAAAGTCTGAACCTGAGTGTTCTGCTGCAGCGCACTGTTCTTCGGTGTATTCTCGGTGACCGCATAGTTGATGCTGTACTCCGCACCGTCCTCCAATACCTTCTTGTCGGCATAACCCTTTGCCACCAGCTTCTCCAGGTCGGAGATGGTGTAGGACAGGGTTCCGAAGTGGATCGGTGCATCCTTGCCGCTTCCTGTGGTTCCGGTGGTCACCGGTTCCCGATCCTCATGACCGGAATAGTATACGTTGAACTCAAACTGGCCGTCTTTCACCGACAGCTTGTTTCCATTCTCGTTCAGCAGAGTCTTGGTTCCTGCCGGTGTGTATTCGCCGGCGGCTTCATAGACGTTCTTATAACTTGGAGAATTCATCTGAACCGCTTTCAGGACGCCATCTTCCTTGGAAACCTTCACCTTCAGGACTTTTCCTTCGGTGTCGTATTTCATTCCCGGTTTTCCGCCATCCTTCTCCGTTACGATAAAGGTATATTCTCCTTCCTTGGAGAATTCCGCTCTGCCGAACATGAAGGTCGTAGTGGATCCGTCCGCCAAAGTGCTTACCCTTGCATTGGTGCTTCCCAGCACGATATCCTTCTCGTCGATAGCCTTCTGAGTGGCCGCATCACCGGCCTTCAGCGTGAAGTTGAATTCTTCGTCCTTCAGCATATTCCGGCCAATCAGCGTCTTGAGTCCGATGATGGCGGTATCACCGTCCATCACTGCCGGGGTAAAGGTATTCGTTACGGTTGCGGACAATGTACTGTCTGCGTCAACCACTTCCAAATGACCCTTATTGTCTGCCACCTTTACGGTAAGCGTGCGTTCCCGGTTATCGTAATCCCAACCGCCTGCAGTTGTGGTTGTCGTTTCCTTTACTTTGAACTTATATGTTCCGGCCTTGGTGATTTCCACCGGCTGGAAGGATTTTGTTTCCGCGCCGTCTGCCGGAATACTGTCGGAAGTCTTCACTTCGGTATTCGCCGGCATCTTCACCGCATCTCCGTAGTTTTCCGCTGCAGTCAGCTTGAAGGTGAACGGTTCTGCGGATTTCTTTCCGACTACAACCTTTGTAACCTTCAGTGCGGCATCGCCTTTCAGTTCCAGCTTCTCCGGCTTATATGTATTGGTGATTACCGTATTTCCATCCGCATCCGTACTCTCTGCGGAAGTGTAGAACGGTACCGTATCTTCTTTTATCGTGTATTTATATTCTTTATCGTTTGCATCGAACTTATCCAGATTGTCGAACGTCCATTTCCAGTCGTTCGCTTCGGTGACCGTCTTGGTCTTGATTTCCTCACCATTTCGGAGAAGGTGAATCGTAATAGATTCCGGGCGCATCCGGCTCCGGTCATTGGAGTCCGCCCAAACCTTCTCTACCTGAACGCGGGTCACCGGCTTATGGTATTCGTTATTGAATTCTGCCGAGCTGCCGCTTTTACCGCCGTTCAGATATTCTGCTTTCGCGCTTAGCTTGCCCTTATTTCGGTCATATGAAACGGTCACGTTTACCGTATGCGATGCAGAATCGTTGGTTACGTTGGCCACGCTTCCGCTCTCGGTAATCGTGTATCTAAATGTTTTCGAGTTCGCCCCCTTCAAATCCGCACGGGTAAAACGAATTTCGCCAAAGGTGAAATATTCCACCGCGTCGTCTTCCGGTTGAATGCGGGCGGTTGTCTTTTCCGGCATCGGTGCGTCGTCCGTATCCGCCTGAATGGCAAAATTCCAGGAATCTCCCTTCTTGAAATTCCGCCCCTTCAGATTCTTAATACCATCAATTTCCACCGTGCTGCTGTCCGTTTCCGGCTTATCTACGACCTGTCCGCTTTTCACGTAGTACACAACACCGTCCACGTTAACATAGGAGCTTTCCGCCTTGGATACGTACCACAGGACGTCGATTTCTCCTTTCGCGTACATTGCTGCATATTTGGCTCCCAGCGCCTTCTCAATGGATGCCTGAAGGACATCTCTGGAAGGTTCCCGGAGGATGTTGTCGTATACGGTCTTGAAATACGTGTGCAGTGCTTCCGTGTCGAAGGAATCATACAGATTCACGTTTCCGCCGGTAATTGCCGCTTCTGCACCGGGCACGTATGCGCTTTTGGTCAGCACCTTTCCGTCCACAGAAGTGTAATCACTTCCGCCGCTTCCGTACACGTAGCCGGATGCCGTAGTCCCTACCGGAAAGTAGTGCTTTGGACTGTAATGCGTTGTACCATCCTCCGTCTGCGTACTGCTGTCATACCGAATAAAAAAGTGGGCATCATAACCATTATCCGCAGATGACGAAAATGGTGCAAAACAAAACACAACAAACAAAACCAGCAACCATAAGGTCGCCCTCCTAAGAATTTTGTTCCCCATCGTTACACCTCAAAGAAAAAAATACGTAAAAAAATAAACATAAAGAAAAAAATACATTGAAAAAAACAATACTACCGAGAGTAACTATTCTTTTTCTCCACAGTATAGTTTATTCTCTACCATTTTTGTTGTAAATAGTTCTTCTAGTTTAATTCTTGTATTATTTTGTGTACAGTATAATAAGTGTAATTCCAAGGAAAAAAAAGCATCCACCCATAGAAACTGCATGCTTCTTCGGGTGAATGCTTTATCGCTATTGTTGATATTTTCTTCTTTATAGGCCGTAGCGGGCTGCGTGAAAGCCCTTGAACACCGGATCCCCGGTATACTCCAGCACTTCCGCTTCCCCGGTAAGTGCCTGCCATGCGCCTCTCGCCAGCGCCGCCAACTCGTATTCTCCCGGGAGAACCCACACCGGCGCAATCCATTCCACGTACGGACGGATTTGATCGATCACATAGGTTGAATGCGCCACGCCACCGGTGATAATAATCGCTTCCACTTTCCCTTGCAAGGCGGCTGCACAGGATCCGATGGCCTTTCCGAATTGGTACGCCATGGCATCGGTGCACAGCTTTGCATACTCATCTCCGTGCTTGATACGGCACACAATTTCACGCACGTCATCCGATCCAAGATGGCTGTAAAGCCCACCCTTCCGAGTGAGAAGTTCCTCCATCTGCTTGTAGGTGTACTTTCCGCTATACGCCATCTTGATGATTTTCACCGTCGGAAAAGAACCCACTCTGGTTGGCGTCATCGGACCGTCTCCCGCCAGATTATCGTTGCTGTCAATCATCTTTCCTTTTCGATGAGCAGTAAAAGAAACCCCGCCACCGATATGAGCGACCACAAAATTATGATCTTCGTATCGGATGCCTTTCTCCAGACAGTACCGATGTGCCGCCTCTTTCTGATTCAGACAGTGCACATGGCTGTCCCGATACATCCCTTTAATTCCGCTGATGCGAGCCAAATCCTGGAACTCATCCACATCCGGTGGATTGAATACCAGTGCTCTCCCGCCGTACTTGGATTCCAAGTAGCGAGCAATCTGACAGGCCAGCATCGCCGGGTGGGAGACTCCGGTTCGTGCAGTCTGACAGTCGTAAATCAGCTGATCATTTACCGAATACACACCGGAAACGCAGGAAGCCATCCCGCCGCCCCGGGCCACAAAGGAGTCCACTTCAGTCAAGTCCACCTGATTCACTTGGCAGGCGTTTTCCACCAGCTTTGCCCGGTACATCAATTGAGACTGGACGCAGTCGAACTGCTCCAGCTCTTCCTTGGTATGATAGATGTTCTCTATAAATACCTTCTGATCGTTCCGGTATACCCCGATTTTTGTGGAGGTGGATCCCGGGTTGATCGTTACAATCGTAAAGATTTTTTTACCGTCTACGATTTTCATATCTCGGTCTCCTTTGCGTTTCATTCGGTGTCCTTCTGCTCAAGCGATTGCCTGCAGCCGTCGGCCGCAGGCAATCCAAGCAGGTAGTTATTAAGCAGGCTAGGCTTGCGCTTTCGCCTCTTTGATGGAGTCAATCAGCAGCGGAACCACCTTGAACAGGTCGCCCACGATGCCGTAATCTGCCACTTCGAAAATCGGTGCATTGTCTGCCTTGTTGATAGCGATGATGCATTCCGAATCCTGCATTCCGGCTTTGTGCTGAATCGCACCGGAAATTCCAAGTGCTACGTATACCTTCGGATGTACGGTCTTTCCTGTCTGACCAACCTGATGATCCGCACCGATCCAGCCGGCATCTACTACCGCACGGGATGCGCCTACTACGCCGCCCAGCAGGTCTGCCAGCTCTTCCGCCAGCTTAATTCCGCCGTCTACATCCTTTGCGATACCACGGCCAACGGATACGATAAAGTCCGCGCCAATCAGGTCTACCATCTTCTTGGCAGCCTTCACGATATCTACTACTTCGGTCTCGATATCCGATGCTTCCAGCTTGAATTCCGGATGAACGAGTTCAACCGCATTTGCTTTTGCTTCGTCGAACGGTCTCTTCTTCATAACGCCCGGACGAACCGTTGCCATTGCCGGACGGAATCTCGGGCACACGATGGTTGCCATCAAGTGTCCGCCGAATGCCGGACGGGTCATCTTCATATTGGTATTTACATCGAAGAGCTTGCTTTCGAACTTGGTGTTCTCCACATCCAGAGAAGAACCGGTCTTCAGGAAGTCGATGTATCCGCCCAGATCTACATCCAGGTGGGTGCAGTCTGCACACAGACCGGTGTGAAGTCTTGCGGCACATCTCGGTGCCAGGTCTCTTCCGATGTTGGAAGCGCCGAACAGCATGATTTCCGGCTTGTATTCTTCTACCATGTCACAGATGACTTTGGTGTATCCATCTGTAGTGTAGTTCTTCAGAAGCGGGCTGTCGCATACGATGACCTGATCGGCACCGTAACCGCCCAATTCCTTTGCAATTCCTTCTACGTTTTCTCCCAGGAGGATACCGCACAGGTTTACTCCCAGTTCGTCTGCCAACTTCCGGCCTTCGGAAATCAGCTCAAAAGTTGTCGGCATCATTACGCCCTGACGCTGCTCACAGAAAACCCATACATTCTTGAAAGCAGCAATATCTGCACTATCGTAAGCCATAAATATTTCTCCTTTCTTAGATGATGTGCTTGCCGGTGAGGATACCTGCCAGCTCGTCTGTTGTTTCTTTTCCGCAGCCGTCCAAAATCATTCCGGCGCCCTTTCTCGGTGGAGTGAAGGACTTGAAGATGTTGGTCGGGGATCCCTTCAGACCGATGGTGGTTTTGTCAATCAGCGGGTGATCCTTCAGTGCTTCGTAATCCATTACCTTAACCGGCATGTCGAAGCACTTTTCGGTTCCTGCTACGGACATGTATCTCGGCTCGTTCAGCTCCTTGATGCAGGTGATCATGCATGGTGTGTGTGTTTTTACTACCATGTAGCCGTCTTCCAGCATTCTCTGAACGGTCAGTGTATTTCCGTCTTTCTCAATCTTTCCGGCATATGTAATCTGCGGGAGGTGGAGTTTTTCCGCAATCTGCGGTCCAACCTGTGCCGTATCTCCATCGATTGCCTGACGTCCGGCGATGATGATATCTTCGTCGCCCAGTCCGTAGGTGTCGATTGCCGCTGCAATGATCTGAGATGTAGCATACGTATCGGAGCCGCCGAATTCTCTTGCGGAAATCAGCACGGTTTCGTCCACGCCCATTGCCATCAGCTCTCTCAGCATGCCTTCTGCCGGAGGCGGTCCCATGGTGAATGCAACTACCTCACAGCCATATTCGTCTTTCAGCGCCAGAGCCGCTTCAACCGCATTCAGGTCATCCGGGTTGATGATTGTCTGCATGGATGCACGGTTCAGCGTACCGTCATCGTTCACTGCTACCTTGCCGGAGGTATCAGGAACCTGCTTTACAGTTACCAAAATTTTCATATTTCCGTTACCTCCTTACTTTCTGAGCAGGCTGTTGGCGATAACCACCTGCTGGATTTCACTGGTTCCTTCGAAGATGCTCAGGATACGAGCGTCACGGTACATTCTTTCCACTCTGTACTCTTCGATGTATCCGTATCCGCCGTGAATCTGAACGGCTTCGTATGCGCATCTGTTTGCCATCTCTGCGGCAAAGAACTTCGCTTCGGAGCACGCCTTGCTGGCATCCGGATGGTTGGCATCCTTCAGAACCGCTGCGTGATAGGTCAGCTGACGAGCTGCTTCCAGTTCGGTCTGCATTTTAGCAATCTTGAAGCTAATAGCCTGGAAATCTGCCAGTCTGTGTCCGAACTGTTTTCTCTCCATGGAATACTTCACGGCTTCGTCCAGGCAGCCCTGTGCCAGACCGATTGCCATTGCGGCTACGCCCAGACGTCCGCCGTCCAAAGTCTTCATCGCATACTGGAATCCCTTGTTCAGAGGTCCTACCAGGTTTTCCTTCGGAACGCGAACGTCTTCGAATACAACGTCGCAAGTCGGATAACCCTTGATACCCATCTTCTTCTCCGGAGCGCCCAGGGAAACGCCGTCGGCGTGCATGTCCACGATGAACATGGAGATTCCTCTGGAACCCTTCAGGCTCAGATCGGTCTTTGCGAAAATAATAATCCAGTCTGCCATCGGTGCACCGGAGATAAAGCACTTACGGCCGTTGATGATATAATCATCGCCATCCGGAATTGCGGTAGTGGTGGTACCACCGGCATCGGAGCCGGCACCCGGCTCGGTCAATCCGAATACCATGATTTTCTCACCGCTTGCAACCAGCGGCAGATATTTTTCCTTCTGCTCTTTGCTTCCTGCCAGCATCAGCGGGCCGCCGCCCAGAGAGTTGGATGTGTTTGCATAGATTGCCAGTACCAGGTCCTGACGAGCAAATTCTTCGTCCATCAGTACATAGGACAGGCTGTCACCACCGGCTCCGCCGTATTCTGCCGGAATCTTTGTTCCCATGAAGCCGTAGCGAGCCATTTTTTTATGCATCTCCCAGTTGAATTCCCCGGTGAGATCCAGTTCGTCCTGCAGTTCTTTAGTGAATTCCGTCTCTGCAAACTGACGGAACAGCTTCTGCTGCAGGGCATGCTTTTTGTCAAGAATCATGTTTTCCTCCTTGATTTTGCTTTAAAATGCCGGGAGAGTAAGCCCCCCTCCCGGCCTTACCGATTCATTTTATTGTGGAATTTCGTGTGCGGAAGAACCCTTGGTCAGCACTTCGTAAATTCCGTCGACACCGGAGAGCGCCATGGATCTGCCGGCCTCTTCCGTAAAGAATGCCATGTGCGGTGTGTGAATTACGTTCACGAAGGACCGCAGATACTTCAGCTTGAAGTACGGCATTCCAGGTGTGCGGATGATATCCTCATCGTGCGGAATGTGGATGATGCCCTCTTCGCCCGGGAATGCATCCATGAACAGTGCGCCGATTTTCTCGGATTCCACGCCGTCGATGATGGCATCGATATCCATCAGACCGCCGCGGGCATTGTTCACCAGAACCACGCCGTTCTTCATCTTAGACAGCGCCTCTCCGTCGATCATATTCTCTGTGCTCTCGGACAGGTTGGTGTGCAGTGTGATAACATCGGATTCTTTGTACAGGGTATCCAGATCCACGTAAGTTGCATATTCTTTTACTGCATCGTTCTGGTACATATCGTATGCCAGGATACGGCATCCGAATCCGGACAGAATCTTGATAACGGTATATCCGATCTTGCCGGCACCGATAACACCCACGGTGAGGGAACGCAGTTCCCGGCTCATTTTACCCTTCAGTGTGAAGTCGTTGTCGTTTGTGTTGTACAGCGCTTTCTTTGCTTTCCGGATGCTCATCAGGATTGCCATTACGGTGTATTCCGCAACGCCGTTCGGAGCGTAGCTTCCGTGGGTAATCCGAAGTCCCAGCTCTCTTGCGTAAGGAACGTCGATGTAGTCGTATCCAACGCAGCGGAATGCCTGAACCTTTACTCCGTTCTCAACCATTGTGTCCAGAATGCTCTTGGAGAAATCACTCTGTCCCAGTGTGGTCACGCCATCGCAGCCCTTGCTCATCTCTACGGTGGAAGAATCCAGAATCGATCCGGTGGAAATCAGTTCGATTCCCAGTTCCTTGCAGCGAGCTTCAATAACCGGTTTTTCGTCCGGACGGACTTCATAAGCAGCAATTTTCATATCTTCTTCTCCTTTACTTTTGACCCTCTGCCGGGTCCCGTTTTGATCACTAATTTGTTTCCAGTCCCTAACTCTATAGCAGCCGGTGTAAAAACATTTTCACGATCTACACGTTTCCGATATTCCAACTAATCTCTCAGTGCCGGGTCCATCGGAATGGCAGCGCCTTCTTCCAGAAGTTTTGCTACTTCTTCATCGGAATATCCATATTCCTTCAGAATGCTTTCGGTCTGTTCACCCAGATACGGTCCTCTGTTGTATTCCGGCAAACCCATTTCCTTGAACATTACAGGCGGTCTAACCAGCGTACGCTTGTTTCCGTTGCTGTACTGCATTTCGTAGAAAATGTCGGAAGCCCATGCCTGTTTGTCTTCCAGCAGGGTATCCCAGTTCTGTGCCACTGCGTAAGGCAGGTCGGCCGCATCCAGAATCTTGCACCACTCGTCGCAGGTCTTTCCGCGGAACTCGTTGGTAATCCATTCCGAGAATTCTTTTCTGTTCGGAACCAGATTCTTCTGCGGATAGAACTTCGGATTCTCTGCCATTTCCGGGTGTCCCATGGCATTCATGAGAACCGGATAATGTCTGTCATACTGCGGCATCGCAATCTGGAGCCACTGATCGTCTGCGGTCTGATATGCCAGAGTCAGCGGGTTTCCGTTCTCCCATCTCTCCATCGGGAACTTGCAGCTGTCGGAGCCATACTGGCTGGCCTGCAGCATCAGGGATACGTCCCATACGGCACTGTGGAAGAGGGATACTACAACCTGATCGCCTTCACCGGTAGTCTTTGCACGATACAGTGCTGCCAGTACGCCGGCCGCCAGGTTCATTGCCACCTGGTGATCTCCGAAGCCCTGTACGGTGAGCATCGGCAGGCTCTTTTTATCTCTCAGAGGTCCCAGAATTCCGCCTCTTGCATAGAATGCGGTGAAATCGAATCCCGGCAGATCTTTATCCGGTCCCACTTCGCCGTATCCGGAAACATAACCGAATACCAGTGCCGGATACTTTGCGTGGAGGGTTTCCCAATCCAGGCCGGCTCTCTTCAGCGGTCCCTGACGCCAGTTGCAGATAAATACATCCGCATCGGCAATCAGCTTTTCCAGAGCTTCTCTTCCTTCTTCGGATTTCGTGTTCAGGGAAATACATCTCTTGCCGGCATTCTCCAAGTCGTAGGATGTGTTTTCCTTCTGATCCAGCGGACGACCTTCGTTTACAGCGGTGTATCTCAGCGGGTCTCCCTTCGGAGCTTCCACTTTGATAACGTCTGCACCCAGGTCAGCGAGGAATCTTGCGGTACAAGGAGCGGCAATAAATGTTGCCAGCTCTACAACCTTCACCCCTTCCAGGGGGAGTCTTACTTCGCTCATTTCATAACCTCCTGCTTTTCTAAGCTACATATTCACCATATCTCGGAATGTCTCGAGATTGGTTCGAATCTGTTCAAACTGCTTCATCTGACGGTCTACTTCGATTAATGTCACCGGAATGTCCGCCTTTTCGCATGCCTTCTTGATCATCACGTAGTCGAATTCTTCCGGATCGCAGAACTTCGTCATGACCACGATAACGCCCTTGGCGTTTCTCTCTTTTGCTGTGTCCACAATCCACTGCACTCTTGGTTTTTCCACATTGTAGAGAACGGAACAGTTGTCCATGTTTCCGAACTTCTCTGCCAGTGCCTGAAGGGCATCATCGCCTTCCGGAACATCGGTCCGATACTGACGGGACTGTGCCGCTACATCGTCGGCCACAATGTGGAATCCCAGCTCATCCATGATGGCATTCAGCTGCGGTGCGTCTGTCAGGATACCGGAGACGATAACCGGAAGCTTTTCCGCTGCCGGTGCGGTGCCTTCCAGTTCCTTAATGAGCTGCTCTACCAGTGCGGTATGCTCTTCTTTCAGCATGAAGAACGCACTCTTGAACAGGTCGCTACGCTGTGCCGCTGTGATTTCAGGATGGTTCGCCAGAACTTCTTCTGCCCGGCGCATTACTTGATTGTGTCTGTTATAGATTCGATTGGATTCTGCCAGTGCGGCTGCGTCGAACTTGCCACCCAGCTTTTCCAGATCGTGAATCACTCTTTCATATCCGGCCTTTGTGTACGCAATGCCGTATGCCGGCTTTCTGTGCTGCGGATAAGTCATCGGAATGAACGGAATATCCTTCACGGCATATTTCCAGTTCTCTCCCAGCGTCTTCAGTGTATCGCACAGAGACGGAATGACGATTGCGCTGGCACCCTTATAGGCTCCGTTGATTCCCAGTTCCAGCATGGACTGCACGATGGAACATAGGAATGCCGGAAAATATTCTTTGGAACGGTTCAGTTCAACATCAGCACCCCACGCGCCCATTGGCACAAATCCCATTGAATGGAGTATTTCTTCAGGAGTATAGACAGGGGAAGTCAAAACGACTTTTTTACCCTGTTGGAGATAGGAATCCATCTGAGCACGCGGTGCTGTTGCTATCTTATGAAACTGATCGAAAATTTCGTTTACCATCGTTACTCTCCCTTCGCTTCTTTGTTCGCTTCCATGATTTCCATCAAGCCCTGTACGCGGGTATCGTACTGTGCTTCGGAGAAGTTCCGCGGATCTGCCTGGTCGCCGTCGAAACTGGTTACCGGAATTCCGCAAGCTTCGCCGATCTGACGGCTCATCTCGCTCATGAATCCACTCCACAGTTTGCAGGAACGGTTGGTATGAACCAGAAGTCCTTCCACGTTATTGTCCTTGCAGAGCTTGATTCTCTTATCTCTGGATTTCTCAAGGTTGATGGCGTTCGGTACGCTGCAGTATGCGGCGATCATCTCATCGAAGGAGTGGTAATCGAAACCGAATGCATCGGCATAAATGGTGGTTACCATGTTAATGCCTCTGTCCCGCAGGCCGTGAGAAGTCGCTCTCAGATATGGCCAGCAAGCGATTCCTTCGAACATCACTCTGTATTTCTCTTCGCCGCGATAGGTGCTGGTGCCGTTCTCGTGGTTTTCTTTGTATTCTTTCAGGAGCTGCTCCATCGCCTCTCCGGCCGCTTCCTTACCTCTTGCAGTTACCATTACCGCCATGTGGTTCAGAAGGTCAAATCCGTTGAACGGAGATGGTGTGTACTTCGCCTGTGCCGTTGCATCCAGCCATGCTCTGCTGGAGCGGCAGCTGAATCCGGTCACTTCCTTGAACCGCTCGTCAGACCACTTCAGGTCGAACAGATTCTCCAGGGTGTGTACCGCATCCCAGAACTGAGCGGATACATAATCGATTTCCGCCTGGGACACTTCGTAATCCGGGTTGAACGGAATGTCCAGAAGGATCATCGGGATATTCAGTTCAATGGCCAGGTTTTCGTACCATTTAATCATGCAGTTGCAGATGTTGTTGCAGCAGAGCAGTACATCCGGCATTGCCACGTCCTGCTCCGGACATTCCTTCAGCTTCGCGTACGCCATGCTGATTCGAGCATACGCACAGATGTCGTTGGAATATCCATCCGCTTCTGCCACTTCGCACATTCTTTCGCCGGCACCTCTTGCAGCAATTCCCGCTGCCTGGTTCTCCGGATATGCAGTTGCCAGTCCCAAAGTTTCCGGAATTTCTACCGGGAAGTTACTGGATACCCACGCAACCGGTTTTCCTTCCTTCTTCGCCTCGATGGCATCCGCAAATGCATCGGAAGCGATTTTACCGAGTTTGTACTTCGCCGAATTCGGATCCACCGGACGGCGGGCTTTCTTTTCCTCTGCCATAAGAACCTCCTGCTTTCTTTCGCAATTCAGTAATGTGTTGTAAAAATAATATTCTCTTCAATAGCTCTTCCGGCTATTTTATCGCTTGTCGATATGCGTACAGCGCTGCGCCGATAGCACCGAAGTACTGTGCCAGCGGATCCACCGCGATCTCCATGTCCAAGCTTTCGGACAATGCTCTTCGTACAGCACCGTTCTTTGCCACTCCGCCGGACATGCACACCATAGGCGTTACGCCAGCCCTCCTTGCCAGTGCGGACACCCGGGCTGCCACGCTGCTGCAGATTCCTGCAATCAGATCTTCTCGTTTCACCCCATTTGCCAGCTGGCTGATGACTTCCGATTCAGCGAACACCGTGCAAGTGCTTGAGATCGAGGCCGGATTGCTGGATTTTGCTGCACAGGCATCAAAGTCGCCAATGTCCATTTGGAGAATCGTTGCCATCACATCCAGAAAACGTCCTGTGCCTGCCGCACACTTGTCATTCATGACGAAGTTGGACATTCTGCCGCTCTCCGACAAGACGATGACTTTCGCATCCTGTCCTCCGATGTCAATGACGCTTCGAAGTTCCGGGAAAACGAACCTTCCGCCCAGTCCGTGACAGGTCAGCTCGCTGACCTCGCCGTCGCCGAATTCAAAATTTTTTCTTCCGTATCCGGTTACAATCGTTCTTGCAACGTCCTCGGGTGTTATTTCACACTCCTTCAGGACGGTATCCATCGCTTTCTTGGGACTGTCTGTACCCATACCTCCCACAAGGAGACTTTTTCCGATGATTTCTTTTCCATCCCGAAGGAGAATGCATTTCGATGTTGTCGATCCGATATCAATTCCCAGTGTGATCATTTTCCACCCCTGACATTTTGTGTTTTCTTTAATGCAATTCCATTATACCAACCGTTAATTTTTCGTCAATATCCATCGGCGATTTTGTGAGCGTTTTAACAACTGGTTTTACTTTCATTTTGCAAGGAATTCTTTTTATCTAAATTTTCCTTGATTTTAAAGGCTTTTTCCTTGTCAAGTTTTTATCGATATTTTCTATAGACTATCTATCGTTTGATAAATTTTTTTCATATATTGCATTAATATTCATTGAATTCTATAATGAAAATGATTAGTTCTTTACATCAGAATGATGGAGTTTGCCTATGGACATTAATAAATTGAAGGCCTTTGTGGCCGTGTGCAACACCGGAAGTTATACCAAAGTTGCCAAATCATTCGGCTATACCCACGCCGGAATTTCTTACATGATTAAAAGCTTGGAAGATGAGGTGGGCTTTTCCCTTCTGGAGAAAAAGGGAACCAGTCGGATTCCTACCGCCAATGCCCGAAAAATTCTTCCGGAAATCCTGAACGTTTTGGATTCCATGGAACGGCTGGAGCATTCCATTGCATTGGGACGCAGCAGCATGGCGGCGGGACTGAACATTGCCGCCATCGAGTCGGCTTCTATCAAATGGATTCCGCTGACCATTTCCCGCTTCTCTGCGGAACACCCGGACGTCCCGGTGAATGTTTTTACCGGAGACCCGTTCCAGATTAACGGATGGCTTCGGGACGACGATGCGGACGTAGGCCTGACGGTTCGCTCCTGGACCGATCCGGATTACAGTTGGACGCCGCTGATTCAGGATCGTTTCTACGGACTGCTTCCGAAAAACGACCCGCATCAGCACTCCGTTTCGGTGCAGGATTTCGAGGACAAATATATTTTCATCCCGAACCCATACGGAAACCGGGATATTACCAATCTGCTGGATAAGTACGACATTTCCTATCAGGTGCCGAACGACAACACCATCAGCATGATGTCGGTAAATACCAACGTGGCAGTGGGAAGAGGATATTCGATTTCCACCGGTCTGATGATCGATTCCAACCGGGTGGTGGCGGAAATTCCGGAATTGCAGCCGAAAATCCTGCCGATTGAGCCGGAGACTTACCGGGAAATCGGACTTTCGAGAAAGAAAAATGCGGGTCGGAGCCCGCTGGTGGATGATTTTATTCGCTGTTTGAAGCAGGTGATTCAGGAATACCCGATTAAACCGATTGAATCGGAAGCTTCGGATTCGAAAGACGAAAAATAAGGTATATGAAAAGGACTTCGCCGATTGCGGTGAAGTCCTTTCCGTTTTCGATTTGATATAAGTCAAGGTCAAAAGCGCTGTTCTAATTGCATTATCTATACTTTGCTCGCGCAATCTCATATATCTAGAATTTTAAAGACAGTTCACGCTTTTTGACTGAAAATGCGAATTCAGCGTGAACGCAATTCGCTGCTTTTGCAAAATTCTAATTTTGGAGTGTCGGATTGCCATTGACGATTCACGCCAGAACGTTGATTTCCTTCAAAAAGCGCGAACCGTTCTTGTCGGGTTGACTTTCACGCAGGAAATACCATGGCGAAACCGTGTATCACAGAAATAATGTTCACGCTAATTAGCTTAATTGGGAAAAGTAGCGTGAAGTCGCTCTGAAATTCTAGGCGTATTTCATTGCATCTGCTCGATAAGCTCCAATTGTCAAGAAGGCGCTTGTGGGAGATACGATTATAATCCCCAAGGAAAACTAGATGACAATGCCGTTGCAGTGGTCCACTTCATGCTGGATAATCTGTGCAGTCCAGCCGGTGAACGCTCTCCGCTGCAGCTTCCAATCCATATCCCGGAACTCCACCTCGATGTCTTCATAGCGGGTAGTCTTGCGGACACCGGTAAGGGAGAGGCATCCTTCTTCCGTCTCGAATGGTTTCTTTGCCGAGAGGATTCTCGGATTGAACATGACCATATCCATGATGCCCATGTTTACGATAATGATGTTCTTTCGGATGCCAATCATGTTGGCCGCCATGCCCACGCATCCGTCTCGGTGCGCCTGCAGGGTGTCCATCAAATCCCGGCCGATTGCCACATCTTCTTTCGTTGCCGGCTCCGACTTCTGTCCCAGGAAAAAGTGATCTTTCATAATTTCTCGTACCATCTGTCCTCCTATATTTCCACAATTTCCACTTCGCATCCGTTTTCGCGAAGCAGTTCCACCAGGTCATCCCCTTGCAGCCACACCGTCGCCGTGTTCTCGTTGGGGTGAATGCCGATGATGCTGTCTTTGAATTCCGTGTCCAGGTACATAGTAATCGGCGCCCCTTCCACGTTCAATAGCCCCAAAGGCGTCACGGCTCCCGGCGTCAGGTCCATATATTTTTTCAAATCCTCCATGTTGTACACCGCCCGGTGTTCCGTGATTTCAAACGGGATGTTGTGATCTTTCAGATATTGATAGGTTTCTTGCTTGTTCATAGTGAGCCTCCTTGGAATTTCTAATTACTTCTTGAATTTATACTTTCCTTTTCCGTGACCGGATACCGGCTCGATAATATCTGCCTGCATCAGATTGGAAAGAAGTTTTGATGCACCTGACTCTTTTAGCTCAAGAATCTCCATAACTGCACTTCTTCCAAACACCTCATCAAAGCCAAATTTTTCAAAGAGTCGATGGATATGAACCGTTGTTTTTATCGAAAAGCTCCCTCCTCTCTCAGCAAGTATGCTTACAATGTCCACTTTCTTGTTTTGAATATCCACTTTTTTATCTTGAATGTCCACTTTAGCGACTCGAATGTCCACTTTTTCTTTATTCAAAGTTTCACCTATATGAAGATCTCGATTATGAAGTTCATTTTTCTCGTTCAAAAGCAGATTTCTGAGAAACGCTTCCAGATACTCTGTTGTTTCGTGAATACCTTTTTGAAGGTTCGTATAGTTTGCACGAACAAGTGCATTTCGGAAATACCACGCATTTTCCGCAAAAATATCATTGGTTGCAGAGAAGCCCAGTGTTCTCAAATACTTGATGAAGAACACGTAGGAAATCAATCATTTCATTTCCGCTTCTTCACGCTCCTGCTGCTGAAGGTAGAACATCGCCTTTTGAGTTTCTATCTCTGCTTTCAATTCTTCTTCCGTCGGCAGGTATAATTTGTACTTGGAAGCAAATAGCTGTTCATTGCCGTGCATAACGGAATATCGGGCGATATCATCATCGGTATCGGAGCAAAGTACAATACCGATCGTTGGGTTATCGCCTTCGCTGCGCTTCAGTTCATCATACATGCGGATATACATGTCCATCTGCCCTACGTCTTGATGCGTGATTTTCTCTGTTCTCAAGTCGATGAGGACAAAACATTTCAGTATGTAATTGTAAAACACGAGGTCGATGTAATAGTCCTGCTTCTCCGTATGGATATGCTGCTGTCTTGCCACAAAAGCATATCCCTTCCCAAGTTCCATCAAGAATTTCTGCAGATTGGAAAGAATGCTTTTCTCCAGGTCACTCTCGGTAAAATCTGTATTCTGAGCAAATCCTAAGAACTCTGCAACGACCGGATTCTTGATAAACTCCAGCTTATCATTTTGATACGGTGACGTCAGTTCCTTCATTTCACGTTCTACCAGCTCTTTTTTCTGAGTCTCCAGCATGCGGTAATAATACTGAGAAGAAATGTTTCGTTGCAGAGTGCGGACACTCCAAGTCTGCTCTGCGGCTTCCTTCTCATACCAGTCACGAGCAGCTTTGTCTTCTACTTGAAGCAATACTCGATAATGACTCCATGAAAGAATCATTCCAGATTGTTGCCTCAGTGTGGCTACAATTTTCGGAAACATTTTGTAAAACTTCAGGCAACGGTAAAGAGTACCTCTGTCAAAGCCCTTGCCATAGCGAGTTGTTAACTCCTTTGACAGCTTCTTGATAACCTGAAGCCCATATTCAGAACGGGCCTGTCCACCAAATTCTTCTTCTGCAATTCGGTATCCTAAGAGCCAATTCCTCTGAACCAGTGCAACATTGACCGCCTGATGTGCTGCTTTTTGTGAGGACTCGATGATTCCACACATATCTTTTAAGATGTCATCAGTTTTAACAAAACTATCCATAATATTATTCTGATTGATTTTCTCCGTCTTGTTGTCCATACCATCGCTGCCACTCAAAATATGATTAAATATACTCACATCGAGATAATGTAAGTTCTCACGAACATTACTTACTACTTCATCGTGTATGCTTTGGATTGACCGAAATCATATCTACTCACA